>Ga0153924_1001044_pt1 | contig 15373 bp, 13 predicted proteins | sample TSNJ008MetaG_FD_104709 | JGI IMG/M metagenome (GOLD analysis project Ga0153924, IMG submission 104709) | Attine ant fungus gardens microbial communities from New Jersey, USA - TSNJ008 MetaG | ecosystem: Host-associated > Fungi > Mycelium > Unclassified | place: USA: New Jersey, Wharton State...
ATCATATGTCCTTCTAGAATGTTCTACAATCACATGACCTTGTCATGTGATATGATTACTTAAGTTCCCACACTATTTATATCTTGTCTGCATTGTACAACTTGATATTTGCGACTAAGTGTTTGAATGCATGGGAAACTCGTTCCTTTCTTAGGGCTCTCATAACATCACAGTTATCCAAAGTAAAGATGATTATTGCAATGAACTGACACAATAGATATGTCCAAGCTCAAACATCATTCTATTGACTCCTCTATCATTCTATTGACTCCTCCATTCCACTTACACCACCATCCTTCCATTGCCTCTCCACTCTTCCAACACCACCACTCTAGCTGACTCATCATTGATATGATGACACCTGTTACCTGGGGCCACAAGCTAACACTGAGGAATGTAGAGCAGGCTTATATAGAGTCCAGTTCCACTATTCTCCCTCAGCTGTCTACTCGATCCTGAGACGTCTGAGGTGAGACAACACTTCTTGTATTACAATTTGTGCTTACTGTAAATTGTAGATATTAACTGAATCAAAGGTAGCTGTCTACTTGATCCCGAGACGTCTGAGATATTAACTGAATAAAAATGATAATGAAGAAACTGATGACAATATGATGACAAGACAAAGAGACAATGTAATTTTTGGATCATCTGTTCTAAGGTAAGTTGGTAATATTTTACCAAATGTTATGACCTTCGAATAGATGGCAAGACTCAAGAGTACTCATATTCTGCCACAAACTGCATCCAAGCATTGTGTAATAAATTTTAGGAAAAAAATCAATTCAAAACTGTGGGAAACATATTGAATTGAGCATCAAAGAATTTCTACTTTCAAGAGTAGGCCAATTGTGTTCAGTCGTTCAATCAAGGCTGAGAATAGTTAAATAATCTTTCCAATTGAAGGAGCCACAGTGTCCTGACCCTCGCCTTCATAACAAACCTCTAGCTTTTCCCATTCTTAATAAGGGCTCATCTTTGAATGTTAGCATCATCTGGGTGCTAGCTTGTTTGTCTTGACCCTACCACTTCTCAAAAGTAGTAGTAAATGCTAGGGTCATTTTCAGGTGGACATTTGATTATTCTCACGACTCTTTGAACCTGATATGTGTGCGCACCGGATTCTGCGTCGTTGTGAGTACTATGTCACGACACCCATATTTTATCCAAATGCAGGTGTGTGTGTATGTCTTTTTTTTTATCCAGTCGCTCACTAGTAGTGCAGCTCCGCACATTGGTCATCTCCACTCGCTTGTCACTGCGGATGTCTTTGCACGCTACCAGCGTATCACAGATCCCTCCCTCACTGTCCACTACCTCACAGGTACAGATGATCACGGCCTAAAAATTCAGCAGGCTGCTGCTGCTGCTGGATTGCCCCCTCGTCAGTTCTGCGATTCATCAAGTAACAAATTCAAGGTACACCCTTGTCTTTTATCTTTTCACAAACTCATTCTGTCCATCCAGGGTCTTACAAAAGCTGCAGACATCAGCTCTACCGTATTTTCTCGCACTTCAGACCCAGCCCATCATCACACCGTCCAACACGTCTGGAGCAAACTCAGCGCTCAAGGCCTCATCCGCAAAATCAATTATCGCGGCTGGTACTCCATCACCGACGAATGTTTCTACACTCCCCGCCAAGTTTCTCCCGCTCCTTCGCCTACCAACACTCACACTCATGTCGCTTTATCCACCGGTTCTCCGGTCGAATGGCACGAAGAGCAAAACTACGTCTTTCACCTCGGTGCCTTTCGTTCTCAGCTGCTCCAGCATTATCTGAATAACCCAAATGCGATCTATCCCCAGCAGTATCATGCCGACATAGTCAACCTTCTAAAACTAGACAACAACGACCAAGCCTTAGAGGAGCTCAGCATATCCCGACCTGCAGAACGCCTGTCCTGGGGTGTACCAGTCCCTGATGATCCATCTCAGACTGTCTATGTTTGGTTTGACGCCTTGCTGGTCTACCTCTCTGCAGTTGGATATCCAGACTCTGCAGCAACTACAGGGCTTTCTGCCCCCTGGCCACCCGATCTTCAGGTCATTGGCAAAGATATCCTGAGGTAGTTCTTCACATCTTTACCACCTCTTGTTCATTTTTTTCCTGCCAGGTTCCATGCCATATACCTTCCCGCTATTCTCATTGCCCTCGGCCTCCCTCTTTCCCGTCAAATCCTCACTCATTCCCATTGGACCGTCGATCAAAAGAAAATGTCCAAAAGCATTGGCAATGTCGCTGATCCTATTCAAGCCATCAATAAGTACGGTCTCGACGTCGTAAGGTGGTATCTTACACGTATCGGCGGTCGATGGCGCTCTGATGTCGGTGAGTCTATGGTCAATTGTTTTTCAAACATACATATCCAACTACACCAGATTGGTCTCAATCTCAACTTGAAAAACATAGCCATGAAATCCAATCCTTGCTTGGCAACTACTTTTTGCGTGTCACTTCTCCCAAACTCGTAGAGCGTGCTCTTGCAGCTCATCCTCTCTCGCTTGATGAAATCCAGGAAACACAGCAAGGTCAGTTTAGCAAGGCTTTGATCCAACTCATCTCCCTGCAACGTGAAACGGCAAAGAGAGTAGGAGAGAAAATGCAGAATCTAGAGGTTTCAGAGGCGCTGCGTCATTTGGTTGAATTGATGTATCTAGTATGTCGTTCTTCTACTTTGACAACCCAAATATTCCATCAACCATCAACAGGCTAACAAGACAATTACTGACGTCACGCCATGGAAAAAATCGGTTCCCCAAGACTTGGTATATGCGACATATACTACTGGAATTGAGACATTACGCGTGCTTGGGATATGTTTGCAGCCATTTATACCCCGCTCTGCACAGATGTTACTGGATGCTTTGGGACTGAAAGGAGATGGGAGACTTTGGCGTGATGCGGAGCGATCTGGTCAAAAAGAGGATGTCAAACCTATTGGAAGTGTTGCCGGTGTGCGATTGTTTTGATGGTGTAGAATTTCTTGATTACCGTGGCAATCCTCACTTCCCGATGTTAGAAGGGCCTAGAGATACCATAAAGCAAAGAAAAATTGAGAATCCCAATGAGTTGCTGAGGATGACGCCTTTCAGGGTGGTTGAAATAAGTCTTACTGACATGATAGGTCGAGACTCTTTAGACCTACAATGGTTTTGTGATAATAAACTTAATAACCACGACCTACCATGACTTTGTGATAATAAACTTAATCACCACGACCTACACTGACTTTTTAAGGTAAAAATAGTCATATGTATTTGGTAACCCTAGGGTAAGCGATCGAGCACCACGTTACAAAGTTATGAAGAAAATCCTTCGATTGTCTGTTATCGAGCACGTGCTAGGAAAAAGTCCTCTCTTACGAATTCCCTCGCTTCTGAAGACAAATGCTCACTTCACCGCTCAATTTTTCAAAATGGCTGACAGACAATGAGAACTTGCTACAGCCTCCTGTTAACAATTTCTGCCTCTACAGGGGGGAAGACTATGTGATTATGGTTGTAGGTGGACCGAACGAAAGGAGCGACTATCATGTGAACGAGACAGAGGTCAGAGTTGTGATTTCGGATACAAGTGTCATCGATGACCTCTAGCAGGAGTGGTTTTATCAATACAAGGGGGCGATGACTTTGAGAGTCATAGACGATGGAATGTTCAGAGACATCACCATTGGAGAAGGAGAAATGTTTCTCCTTCCTGGTAAGTTCACAGCTGCTACGAAATCAATGGCCGAGCTTATCGCCCCACAGCTAACACACCACACAACCCTGTCAGGTTTTCTAATACAATCGGCATAGTTGTGGAACGCACACGACCGGAGAAGTCATTAGGTGCGCCCTTCTGTTCTGCGTATCGTTCGACGATCTATTAGTTCAATCGGTGCTCTCACTTAGATCGGCTACGATGGTACTGCCATTCGCTAGCCCACGACAAACCTATTATCATTTACGAAGAATCATTTCATGTCACTGACCTAGGATCTCAGTTGAAGCCTGTCATCGAACGCTGGCAAACTACAGAGGAATTGAGGAAGTGTAAAGACTGCGGCACAATCGCTAATCTGAAATAAAAAAACGATCCAACGAGGGACTTAGGAACAGGGATAGAGAAGATGAGAATACCAAAAGTCGAGTGAGATTTCTGCCACACTGTGACAAATGGCGCACAATTCGATTTTTGTTCATTTTTTCGTACTACTAATTTCGAGCTGCCAGGAGTGGCAATTCTCAAATGCGAAAAGGGATAACCTTACTTTCCTTCATCTTTGAAAGTTTCCAAGCTTTTCCACAAAGCAGAAAGAATACTTGCACGTGCAAGTATGGTTCGTTCCTTAATCTTTGGCAATTCTAGCAACTACCAGGCTCAAACTCCAACACCGGAATGAGATCTTTTGCTTCTCGAACAGGACATACTTCTGAACGTTTCTGCGTTTTCTTTCGCCCACGACTTTGTTCAAGCTATCCCGATTCAATCCAAAGTCCTTGCATGTGAGTATATCTTCTATTACTTAGCCATCAAATAGCTCCCAAACTCATGTGGGACCAATACCCCTAATGGCATCTATCTTCTCATACCCACAGACGGCAAGAGCACGCTCCACACCACCCTCATTAAGCGATTGTGCAAAAGTATAGCCTAGCTCTCTTTCAGCGACTCCAAGGACCATTCTGCAAGGGCTTGCGGGACTAATTAATGTGAGCACCCAAGACGTTGACCATAGTGCGGCATGGTAGTGCTTTTGGGTGTGGCACAATCGCTGCCAATAAGCGGTCGAAATGAGGTATGAGAACCAAGGCGAAGGGAATACGCCTGACCGGGAGAGCCGTCCCAGATGACGGTGGAGTGAAAAGGCAATCGAGTGGCTCAAGAAGATCAGCTGAGCCCGAAGACGATGTTGAAACCCGAATGCTAGGTTTGATATCAACACATGTGATCGAAGTGACTGCATGACAACCTGATCACACGAGCACTAGCACGAGCATCAGCATCAACGGTCCCAGCGGCAGTATTGATGTTAGAGAGATTAAACCCATCTTATCCAGATTTAGCAATGTCAACAACGAAATCCTTGTCAAGATCCTCAATAACGGGTTTGAGGGCACGTTCAGGAAGGACTGCAGCCGCAACTCAAAGACATTCTGTTCGATATTCCACCCTTTGAATATGTAAGGCAACGAGAAATGCACCAATCTGTGTCGGGTCCGAAGATCCGGCGTAAAATGGTGGTTCACAGTTTCTTCGAGATCATTAGCAGAGAAGTATGGTGTCTGGACCAGTCGAGCGAGAACTTGCATAAAATATTCTCTTGAACATAATTGAGTATTCAACATGCTGGCGTGTAAGCATCATGCCGGATACTTCCAAGCCAATGAAACATCAGTTGTGATTGGAGGGCATTGAGTGAATCTGGTAGTCATGTTGTACTGCAACACAATCAAGTAGCTCAAACAGTTGATTACCCATTGCCCTACGCTTGCTGGGTGCCCATGTCACTCGTATGAAACAAAAGAGCCGATGAAATGGCCAAAGCAACAGCTGAGCAGCCTGGTAGTACAACAGCGTACATGATCCACCAAACCCAAGGACATATCACAGAAGCCTGGATCAACTGACCACAACAGGGCCACTCTGCCAACCGGTTCCTCCCACCAACACTCCACTTCTGAGACCTCAGAGGCAACTGTATGGACATCTTAAACTGCCAAAGCGAACCACCACATGTGCATTAGCAGATCATCCAGTTACATTTCATGCTTGTGTGGTATGCAAGACTACCAAGCAGATCATTCCCTTTTATCGCCATGTAATGTTTTCACTCCAGATTACTGGATATCTCTCGTCTGAGCGCTCATGTGTATATATACATCTAATTAATTGATGATTTGAAAAAAGTAGCAAGGTGACATGCAACACACTGACTGATAGGGGTTCAATGAAAGGCGCAAAATTCTTTTGACTTGTCGGATAAACTATACGTTTGATTTGGATTCAACAGGCGGCATTGTACTAATGCCGATGGTGACCAAATTTAAGGCTGTGTCAAAAGTCCATCAATGACAGAGCGAATAGCGCAATAGAAAAATTGAGGACTTAGATTCTGCCGGAAGGGAAGAAATACCGGGTACCGAACACCGAGCACCGAGTACTGAAGCTCGGGAAATGTGAACATTGCGCGCATTGAAGGTCTTTAGGAATTATTATCCTTTGATTGTATGCGAAGATTAACATCTTTTTCGATCAATCAGCTGAATTTGCCTTGCACCATTTCTCATGAAAAAAACGTAATATTTGAACATACAGGTCTCGTGACAAATCATCACAGTAGATATTATAATTTCCTATTTGGAGTCACCATATTGCCTTCGGCAATGTTATTGAGACTATCCTCTTGGGCATCCAAACGCCAGATGGACAGCCACATGAGAATACCAGTGACGAATGCAATAACACCCATGACACCGTAATTCCAGACAAGGAGAGGATCGTCTGAAAGAGCTATTGACGATTGTATCAGCATCGAGCGACAATCAGTTGCCCAAAAAAATCAACTCACAGACGAAAGCTTCGCCCAAAGCAGACGCAAGTGCGGAAGTGAACAAGAAAACGGCCATGACGAGCGATTTCATATTCTTGGGTGCCTTAGTGTAGGCATATTCGAGACCTGTAATTGAGGCGAAGATTTCACTGAATGCGATAAGAACATAGCTAGAGGAATGATGATGTCATCGTCATACAGCTCAATCTATGATAAATCAAACTTACGACCCGGTCTGAATCCAGACGTTCAAAGGCGAGGTGTCCGTTCCTGTACAATCATTTGCATGGTAGCCACAAGGACTAGTTTTGTAAATGTAATGTTGAACAACCGCAGCCCAAACCATAGCTAAGGCTCCTGTAAAGAAACCGAGGGTAATCTTCTTGAGAGCGCTGAAGTTGATACCAGCACGTCGGAGAGCTGGATAGAACTGTTGTTTCCAGGGTTTGTCGGGATCAGCTCGGAGTGATAAGTAAGTAGGGAACTCACAAGGAGATCACACAAGGGAATGAAGATTATAAGTGCGAAGGGGTCAAGATTAGAGAGGACGTCATTGGGTAGACCATGGGTAGCCATAGTAGCAGCCTGAGAAGTTAGATTGTTGTTGAGTTGGTTGTATGTGAGCCCTACAACCCAGGATTAGCTCTGTATGCAGTAAAGACCACCAGCGGATTTCACATACAGTACAATGGGAACCAACCGAACACACTGCAAGCTTTGAGCCCACGCCTAACTTCATCAACCCAGTTGTCGTCAAAGGTCATCCAGGTCGGTCTCTCCCCTTTGATGTTACTAGGTTTAGCATTCTCCCAAAAGTCATCAGCAGTCATGTTCTTGAAAGTCCTATATGGGTTCCAGCTCCATCGACCTCTGGCAGCATGGATGAACAAGCGCAATGCGGTTGCAAGAACTGAGCCAGTTGGAGGCGACTTGTGGTAGCGTTTGTTACCAATCCAGAGGACAAGAGGACAGATAAGGAAGACCACAGTGGGAAGGGTATAGGCGAGGTAAAAACCAACAAACTAACAAAATCTATAAGTTACCATTGTCAAAAATAAAAATAGCATCAACAAACCTTCTCAGAGTAGGTCATGCTTATTTGACCAATGAGAGAACCAACATTAATAAAGAGGTAGTAATACTTTTGATGATCAAGGTTAACACAGGATGGGGAGGAAGAACAAACTGGATTACCATGTACACCCGAGAGATGGTCATCGTATGATCGACAATGACCCGCTCTCCGTCCTTCGTGGTAACCACATATAATTTATTGCGGCGATTCTGCTCTGCGACCAAGGGTGAGATGTTAGACTTAAAAAGACCAGTACCTATGAAGTAATAAATTCAGAGACCGACTTGAATCATAACTATCACAAACTTTACTCACCAAGACCCATAACAATGAGCGCAACAGAAAATGCGCCGATTGCACTCGATTTCTCAATCACGCCAGGAACTGCAGAAATAACGAGGAGAATGTGACCGATTAGAGTGATGAACACAGCTACGCAGACAGTCTTGTAACGACCCCAATACGTGTCTGCGATATAAGCACCAAAAAGAGGTGTAATATAGCACCTGGCAACATTCAGTGCCAAATCTTAGACGAAAGAGAATTACGTTACCAGAACTGAAAGAAAGTTGTAAGACCTGTTGAAGCACGTTGTCCCATTCCCAAAGCGCCAGATTGTCCATTCAGACCGGCCGAACCCGTACGTGAACCTGGAGGCAAGGGTCGTTGAATGAAATTCGTCTGGAAAGGGACTTATATTTCAAGTGTTAGAGAGACTGTTGGATTCAACGTACAAACACTACTTGACAGCCATAAAACTAGGATGTGTTATAAGCATAACCGCAGAAACACTCGTTGGGAGGTACTTACCGAGAAGCGTTCTCCCATTTCAATGACGCCGATCACTGGAAGAGGTTAGGCGGCTCATGGTTTAGTGAAATTGATAACTACTGACAGTAGGCAGCCCATGGAATGGCATCAGCCACGCGTCTCAATGTTTGCTTCTCTTCCTCCGTCGGGAATTCGAGCCCATCATAGACGCCATCCGAGTCTTGTTCAGGCTCGGAATCGGAATGGAACCCCGACTTTTCTGTCTCTGCATGCTTGAGCTCGCTGGCCATAATAGCATTGTCGTCTTGTTGTACTACAGACATGACTTGGTCGCAGAAGCCGTAACAGTGGACCAGAAATCCAGGGGAGAGAAGAAGGCGAACGTACGCAAGTTCACGACAGCTCGAGCCTTATCAACCCACCTGTCCAGGAACCGGAATATGAGAATCATGTGTGTGGAGTTTGGGAGGAATGATGCTATAAATAACGATGATTGATACCGCGTGGGGTTACCGGGATGGGAAAGCCCCGCCAAAAAATTTTACGCAAGTTTCTATGCACGGTCCTGATGAACAATTCAAGGCCGAACCGCCCAGGCTTTTCGAGGAAATGAAGTATGTGCCTGGAGAGTGACTATTTTTGAGCCGTCAGTTATGCAGCATGAGGTACAATGTGTTTGCAAACCGGTTCGAATTAGTCCTATATGCATCACGCGACAGAGTGATGACGGAGTGATATAATGTGTTTGAACTTACTACTAATGCAGCAATCAACATGGATGACTTGCTGCCAGCGATCTGGAAATCCATATGGTTTGTGCCGGGATGCCGGGAATGAACATGAAACCGTCTCAAGTCTTATGACCCTTCCCAGCGATTTTTCTCCTTGAATAGGTAGGTGGATCAAAGCCTGCATATCACATTTAGAATGAATTTTTACTATAGAATGGAGGCGATTCTTTCCTCTATCTCGAGAGGTTTGTGCCAAGCTCAGAGAGGTATCTTAGGTATCTTATCATGAAGAACGTATCTGTCTAGCCAGCAATGTTATCACTACAGATACAGAGCAGTGTTCATGTATCTTATCTCACTATTATTCAAAGACATTCCTTTATCGTGCCATATGGTATCAACTAGATAGTTACTTGACTCATAATCAACAACTGTCATGACTGTCAATCCAATTTGATGGCCCAGTTTTCGAAAATGTAATCTACATGGTGCCTCAGGTCCTCTTCATCTGTGTATCTGGAGAAGTTGAATCAGACAGTAATCTAATTAATAGTTGTTCGCCACCAACCACTAAACCAACCACTAAACCAACCACCAAACCAACCACCAAACCAACAACGCTCCAGATATATGAAGTTGATGAGCAGTGCTCGATATGCTGTCTCAAAAAAATTTTCTAAAAAATTAAAAATTCATGTCTAAAAGAGACCAGGTCAACATTCACTAAATACAGTTGTACTACTTCGAATCATTCAAAGTGTAGCAATCACTACATATTACTTACAAAGTCGTAGCGAAGGTACAGCGAAAGCCCTCATATTAAATACCCCCAAACCTCTATTTAATTAATTATCATACTCGTGCTCCAAATTTGTCGTAAATTTTCCCTGTCCATACCCTTGTCCCTCTCCGTGTCTTTGCGCATCACCACCATTCATATGTTGCTCCTCATAATAAGTAGAAGAATCACCACCAGCATCAACGTACGCATTGATATACCGATACTGATTCACATCCAGCTCTCTCGTCTCCTTCCTCTCTTGCTTCTGCAGGCCGTTACCTGACCCAGGCACAGCAGTCGTCGTCGAACTAGTACTGATATCACCGCCACCAGCAGGAGATACTGGACTCTGTCCCAACGAAACCGGACTTCCTGATCCTAAGCGTGGTGAAGGTCTCTTGAACACTGCCGCTGGAACTTTACCTCCTCCTCCACTGCCATTCAAGGATGAATTGGATCTATTTGCACCCATCCCTGAACGCATGAACGGCGCATTCGGTTGCTCAAGTGGTTCCTGCTGTTTCCCCTTACCCAACCCCGATCCTGAACTGGACGATTTGAGTTCCACTTGAGGTCCTGGTGGTTTATCCTGATACATCTCGTGCGTTATAAACGATGGTTGTATCGCACGATTCTCCCCCTTCCTCTCATATCCATAATCGTGAGACTCATAGTCATGATATTCCTCTCGTTGCTGCTGTAGACGAGTATGTGTTTCTCCATACGGGTTATACATCTGCTCCTCTTCCTCCCGTCCTTCAAATTCCCACTGACTCGTCTCCTCAATTCGTTCATCTTTTGAAGGCGGTAACGGGGGTACAGGCACTCTTCTGGTAGACACAGAAGCAACAAACTCAGCAGGCTTATCCAAATTGGGCAGAGAATTCACATTCGTGTTCTCAGCACCAAATGGCGACATCGATCTTTCTCTAGCCGGTAATGGGGGTGCATCAGCTGTTCGACCAACAGTATTATTGGGCAGGTTAGGGGATGCAGAGGTAGGTGATCGATCACGAGCATTCGAGGACGGTTGGAACTGAGATTGTGATTGAAGTTCTAGAGCAATCTCCCTCGCAGCAGCAGCATTCAACACTTTTTCCTTTTCCTCCGAACTCATATCCAATCTTCTTGTTGTATCTATGATAGATAGTTCACTAAAAAGCACAATCTTTCACAAAAAAATACTCACCACCATGTCCTTCTCCTCCTTCACTCGCAAAAGCAACACCCTCCCCTGTCACGATTCGTCCAGGGGTGAACGTCAAATCAGAAGGTGTCATGGGGGGCAGAGCAGCAGGGGAGGCATCTGGAGAATCAATGCTGCTAACAACGCCAAATCGGACATGTCTGTCCGCATGTAGATGAGCGACTTGTGGTTTACTTGATGTCGGGTTGATTGGCGGACGGGGATGGGTGGGAACGTGAGCATGTGTTGATATTGCTTCGACATCGTCATCATCCGAGATCACACCATCCTCAAAAAGTGCCAAACCCGACTTCCCCGTATCAGGATCACTACTCCTTGCACCTCCATCCACAAGAGACCTGTCGTTGACACCACGAAGCAGAGGTGAATCATGCACAGACAACTCGTAAGAAGGTGCCGGCCCGTCTTTACTCAACCTTCCTGGTCTTCCCGGAGGCGGTAAGAGTTCGTCGTCGTCATCACAGCGATTCTCTGGTTGAATACTGCCAATACCCGAATACTCTTGACCACTTAGAATCTGACCGTGAGAGCCTGAGGTAGAAGCCAAAGCCTGATTTACCGAATTCGTGAAGGAGCTGGAATGTTCACGTTGTGATGGAGTGGACAGAAGAGAAAAGGACAAAGACTCATTTTCGCGCATGGGTGATGCGTCAACCCGATACGTGCCAGTACCAATGCCAGAAGCAGAAGTAGTATGTGGTCTCACGGGGAACGTCGCAAACCTTCCAACACTGGCAGCACCGCCGGCTGAGAAAACGTCGGCACGGCCGGGACTGGACCCGAATTCATCCAAGTTTCCAGCTAGATGTAACGAGCTCATATACAGCGGTTCGCGGGAGGGAAACGATAGACTGGGATGCGCAATATCCACAGGGGAATCAAGGATGCGCTCTGACCCTATATTTGGAGGTTCCTGCCTGTCGTGATTCCAATATGGGGAATCGAATGTCGGGGATTGGTGTTGGTACTGCTGATAGCGTGTGTTTGCAGAAAAAGGTGTACTAAGGGATGTGGGTTCAATTAGGGAGGGAATCTGAAGATGAGGCTGTGCTGCTGAAGAGGGGACAGTGGAAAGTCGGACATCATTAACCTGGCGATGAGTATCACCGAGTAAGTTTTCAATTCTAGTATAAGCACTATATGGGTTGCGGGGGAGACCAGGTTGAGTTTCGTCTTCTGGGATTTCCTACCAAAGCGAGTGGAATCAACATTGAGCGGGGAGAAGGGGAATGGCTTACTGCGACAACGAATTTGCCATATACGCCAACGATCTGGGTGATGATGAGCAAGGGGTCAGATGAGAAACAAAGTGAGGTAAGACGCACGGCACCCTTCTCGCAGCACTCGAGGAGACCGCCAAATTTGAGGCCCAACCAGGATCTGGTTGCCGTGCGCTTGAAATCGCCGATAGCAGCCTCCTGGGACATGACATCGACATCAAGGGATCCAATTTCGGCTCTGAGACGATGGAGGATGTCGGTCTGCTGAACGAGATTCTTGTGCTCAGGACCCATTTTTTGGAGTTTCTTCTCAGCTGAATCTGCTTTTGAGATGAGGTTGCGACGTCTGCGGCGGAGTTCTTCGAGGTGTTCTTCACGGGTACGTATGGCCTTGAGCTGCTCGCGCATGACAGGGCCATGCGAGGCGTACTGGGAGATAGCTGTAGTCCAATGTGTGATGATGGCTGTGCAGGCACCGAGGATGTTCTGTGGGATTTATCAGAGCCCGTAAAGAAACTCAGAAAACAAGACTTGCACCAAGATCATCTCCTTCCCCAAGTCCCCATGTTTTCAGAGCCTCTGCTGCCTTTGAAAAATCTGCAGCCAGTCGCTGCAGACTGCACAAGCGTCAGTGCGCTGTGGCCGAATAGTGGCAATGACTGACGAAATGATAACAGCCTTTTCAGCAGTGATAAGATCCTGAAGAGGCCTAAGGTCCTGATTACCCGCGAGAGCAGGGATGGTGGAATTATGGGCAATTTTTGTGGCTGCCGACCTAAACATGATGGGAGAGGGCAAGTTGTGGATACTCTGTCACACGGTAAATGACCACCGCAGTCGTAGTCAGACGTGATGCCATTTGGCCAAGCGGCTAATGAATCTCTATGTTGTTGGATAATGGAGAAGGGTCTGATCTGCAAAGCAACTGTTGGAAAATGATACCTTGAGCTGCAAAGAAATATATAACTATTTCTTCAGTGCGCGCAGTGTCACCGTAACCGTATTTGTTGTGGACAGCCTCTTCCGCAATCCATCGATGACTCAGACTCAGGAAGGCAAAATGGTCTTGCCCCCAGATACAACGAGTTTATATACTCTTCCTACTACACGTGCAGACCTTGTGGCGATCCTTCCGTGGTCCGCACTGCTGTTTACATTACCTCTACCTTTTTATACGTTACTACTTCTCGCGCCAACTTTCAACCAAGTATCTCTCAAGATATTGATGAAAAGAAAGCGAAAGACAAAACTGAGAGTCCATTTACCAAAGACAGTCCTTAGTTTTGAGTTTACACTTTTAATGAAGATACCGATTCGTCTTGACATTGTTACCAAGTGAAATGTACTTGATGATCGCCCTCACTGAGTGCTTGATCGCCTTTCTCCCGTAGATATACCCCATACATTGGGCTCTTCATAGCCCTCCGCGTTTAAGTACTAGTTTGCTTGTTGTGGAATAGAAATGCTGAATCCGAAAAAAAAAAAGAAGCGAGACGCCAGATACGCTGTCGTTGATTGAGTATGATCGCATCGGAATCGAAGAGCATTTTTGCTTTCTACTTTTTAGTATCGAACGACAGTAGGTCGTTCCGATCAGTACCTCTCAGAATTATTTCACTTTCTAAAAAATAAGTAGAAAGGTATTGTTCCGCCTACGTTTACAAGTCATGATGGATTGGAGCAGTGACTGAACAGAATTTGATTCTGGCATTTTTAGTTTCGTGATCGTAAAGCTCCTACTTGCCCACCACGCACAAAGCCAGTCGGAAGCAGAAGAAGAGAAGGAAGGATGATTTAAAGGAGATTTATGAATGGCCACTTGGGCTTGGCAGATCATATAGATGTGAGACTTTAGGATGAGCAAAAACAATTCAGAGCTGTGGTTTTTTTTTCCAGAGTTGTTGAATTGTTTTTGTTTTTATTTTATTATTTTTCTTCACACATTTTTGTGTGGAATTATTTAGTGGTCAAGATGAGGTTCGAACGTCCAACCTTCTGCATCCGTCATGGGACTTTTTGCATTCAGGTCTCATGTTCCAACAACTCAACCACCTCACCGACTGGAAACTTATCAACTTCTAATTTTACAACACCCAAAATTGACCATAATTTCCTTTTTGTTAATTCAGCAATTTATCACGCGGTGTACGTACACAGTCCGCGATAGTCTACTGACTACTGGATTTCGAGGACTCCTTTGAATACGCAACAGAAACAGAAAAAAAGGAACATGTAAGATTGAGGCAGCTAATAGTGTAATTTAGCACAAGAGCGAAATGGATGTTTAAAGGGGAGAAGGCAGGACTTAAGCAGTTCAATCATGCTTGGAGACGAGCACTTGTTCTAGTGCTTAGCTCATGGTGGTTTCCTGACCGAGAGAAAAGCAAAGGTAGGTGGATTGGACGAAAGGAATTGAATCAAGTCCTTGAGGAGTGGTGTTTGGCTCGTTATACGATCTTTGGGAAATCTGGGGCAGTCCATGAGGATGTGTAGTCGTGTTTCTAAGGCTGCTTCGTCACAGGGACAAGCAGTAGGTTCGTTTGGGATGAATCTTGCTCTATACTCGCCTATGGGGTCGTGTCCCAAGATGCCTCTCGTGGCTCTGGCACATAGGGTGATGGAGTGTACGAATTGTGACAGCCAAGTACCTCCTGTTGGGAGGGCTAGGCCATTTTCTTCACACTGCCAATTCAAATTGTCAATTACCATCACTCTTCTCCGAAGCATCAACTGAGCTTGTTCGAGGTCATCCCGTCCTACAAAGAAGTCTACACAAGAAGGAAAAATAGGCAGTGTGTGTGGTATCGCACATCTGCTCATGATAATTGAGGATATCATTAAGAATGAAGAAGCGGGTATTTTGGAACCAAGGAGGGGCAAGACAAGAAGCCAGCAGCGACCAATTCTGCCCTGAATGTTTAGATTTGAAAGTCTTAGGCCACGAAACAATGCTACAGCATGAAGAGAGAAAATCCCCCTGATAATCCAGGAGTAAATAACAGCTTGGAGTCTAGGTAAATTTAGATTCGTCTTGGACAGTGGACAGTGG
>Ga0153924_1001047_pt1 | contig 15356 bp, 13 predicted proteins | sample TSNJ008MetaG_FD_104709 | JGI IMG/M metagenome (GOLD analysis project Ga0153924, IMG submission 104709) | Attine ant fungus gardens microbial communities from New Jersey, USA - TSNJ008 MetaG | ecosystem: Host-associated > Fungi > Mycelium > Unclassified | place: USA: New Jersey, Wharton State...
ACTACGAACCACGAACTACGAACCACGAACTACGAACTACGAACTACGAACTACGAACCACGAACCACGAACCACGAACTACGAACCACGAACCACGAACCACGAACCACCGACTAGACCTGCCTGAGGCTCGACATTATTTGGAATCGCGATATGTCTGCTTGGCATGAAAATCTTGCGATATACGGATCGCGGTTTTGCCAAGGCAATTTGCGTGCTGAGCCGGAAGGCAGACCCGACGCCGACAGTACAAACTACTGTTCAGGAGATTTTGGAAAAAATCAGGCAGGGTGGGGATGCAGCCGTTATTCACTATACCGAAAAATTTGGAGGCGGGAAATTAAAAACATCTGCCTTACGGGTGAGCGAAAGAGAAATAGCCAATGCGCTGGCGGGTCTCTCGCCAAAAGTTAAGCGAGCACTTCTCTCGGCACGGACTAACGTGCTGAAATTTGCCAAAAAAAGCCTTCGCAAGAGCTGGAAGATGAAAAACGCGCAGGGTGTCATGGTAGGCGAGCGTTTCGATCCCTTGGAGCGAGTCGGCATTTACGTACCCGGCGGTACTGCGCCGCTGGTTTCCTCAGCGGTGATGACTTGTACCTTGGCTCTGGCGGCGAGCGTTTCGGAAATTGTTGCCACGACACCGGGAGATGCGGAAGGCAAGATCAACCCAGTCCTATTGGCGGCGTTGGCCCTGTGCGGAGCCACAGAGATTTATCGGTTGGGCGGAGCTCAAGCTATTGGCGCACTCGCTTATGGGACGAAGACCATTGCGCCAGTGCAAAAGATCTTCGGTCCGGGCAATGCCTATGTCGTTGAAGCAAAGCGACAGGTTTTTGGAAGAGTGGGTGTAGATCTTCTCCCTGGGCCCAGTGAAGTCCTGGTGATTGCGGATGCCTCGGCTCATCCGGATTGGATTGCTGCGGATTTACTGGCGCAGTCTGAACATGGGCAGGGAAGTGTAGCCATTTTATTAACGGATTCCGTTCAACAATTAGAAGCAGTGCGTAAAGCCATGGAAAACCAGGTGGCTCTCCGGTCTCGTGCCGCTCAACTGACAACCTCATTAAAAAATGCGGTTCTCATTCATTGTGCTACACTGAAACAGTGCGTGCAAATAGCCAACGAGTTTGCAAGCGAACACGTCTCTATTGCCACCCGAAAACCCGAGAAAATTGCTGAGCAACTGACTACCTCAGGCGCCATTTTCCTCGGTGGAATCTCGCCCGTTGCGGGAGGGGATTTTCTAGCAGGTCCCAGCCATGTTTTGCCCACAGGAGGAGCCGGGAAATCTTTTTCAGGACTTACGGTGGACCAATTTCAGAGGCGCACTAGCATCCTCCGCTATGATCAGGATTCTTTACGTAAAAGCCTTGCCTTTCTCAATACCTTCTCCGCTGTGGAAGGTCTGGACGCCCATGCCTATTCGGCTTCCGTCAGATTGAGCCGCACCCCCGCCCTTCCAAAGCCTCGATGATTTGGCGAATACGGCGTACCGAACTCGACCTCTCTCGCCAAGGGCTCATTATGGGAATTGTCAACGTAACACCTGATTCATTTTCCGATGGCGGAAAATATTTTAATCCCAGTGCCGCAGTTCAGCATTGCCTCCAGCTCGTCGAAGAAGGGGCTGATATCGTAGACATCGGAGGGGAATCGGTACGGCCTGGTTCCCTCCCGGTCTCCACAGAAGAAGAGCTGCGACGCGTTCTTCCGGTCATCCGCGAATTGAGGCAAAAACAAAAAGAAATCCTGATTTCAATTGACACCTCGAAAGCCGAGGTGGCTCGCCAATGCCTAAAAGATGGCGCAGACATCATCAACGACGTGACGGCGCTGCGAGGTGATCCGGAAATGGCTCAGGTCGTCGCAGAAGCCAATGCCGGCCTGATCCTCATGCATATGCAGGGTCGTCCGGCCACCATGCAAAATCATCCCGAATACACAGACATCGTCTCCGAAGTTCAGAATTTTCTTCGACGCCAGGCGGATGTGGCGATATCCTGCGGTATCAACCCAATGAGCATCGTCTTTGATCCGGGAATTGGTTTTGGAAAGACTGCTGAACACAATATTGCGCTCTTGGCTGCTCTACCGCGTCTAGTGTCCAGCAGTGACGGACGGCCGTTTTTGATTGGAGTTTCCCGCAAAGCCTTCCTATCCCGCTTTTCGAGCGATCCTTCCATGGCAGGCCGTTTTTGGCCTGGAGTTGCGCTGACTAGTTTCTGCCGAGAATGTGGGGTCCGACTCTTTCGTGTCCATGAGCCCCGGCCTCACAAAGAGGCGCTTAGGATGACAGAAGCAATCTTGTACACTTCATGATGCACCTCGCACTGGACTTTCTTGAGCGTTATTGGACTGCCGGCATTGAAATCTCCATTCTGACAGGTGTTCTTTACCTCATCTACCTTTATCTTCGCGGAACTCAGGGCGCTCGGATTCTCATGCGACTCGTTCTGGTATTTGTCGCCCTGACCCTTATTTCCCAATTCCTGCATTTAACCGTTATCGAATGGCTGCTGCGGAGTCTCACAGGCTTCCTTGCTTTGGCTCTCGTCGTGATCTTTCAACCGGAGCTGCGGCGTGCAATTACAGAATTAGGAAGCAACCACCTATTTCTCAATGCATTTGAAAAACGGGAAACGATTGAAGAACTGACTGACACCGTTTTCGAACTTGCTACGAAGGGCTTTGGGGCACTCATAGCCATTGAACGCGAAATTAGCCTGCGTCCGGTGATCGAAACCGGTGTAGCCATCAATTGCGCTTTTTCTAAAGAACTGATTTTAACCGTCTTTCAGCCAAAAACAGTCCTTCACGATGGGGGAGTGATTCTGCGAAAAGATTATATTATCGCTGCCGCCTGCATCCTTCCTTTAACCCAACGCGAGGATTTAGATCGCAACCTGGGATTGCGCCACCGTGCTGCTTTGGGGCTGACAGAAAACACCGATGCCGTCACCATCGTCGTCTCAGAAGAAACCGGACAAGTTGCCATTTGCCACAACGGGATCATTGAACGTAATCTCAACCACGAGAAATTCCAACGGAAGCTCAACCAGCTTTTACTTCTCGAAAAATATGAGAAATCTCCTCCTACATAATTGGCGTGCCAAACTGGTCTGCTTAGCTCTTGCTATTGCGATTTGGTATATCGTGCGGCAAAACGTGATAAAAAGCCCTTTCTCCCCCGAATGGATTCGCCATTCGGCAGCTGCCATGGCTCGATGACTAGAAAATTGTTTGGAACAGATGGCGTTCGCGGAATCGCGAATGTGGAACCCGTTACAGCCGAAACCGCTTTGAAACTAGGCCGCGCCGCTGCCCATGTGTTTGGGAGCAACGGAAGAGGCCATCCCCATCCGCGCGGAGGAAGGCGCACAATCGTTCTGGGCAAGGATACCCGACTCTCCGGGTACATGTTAGAAAATGCCCTGGTTGCCGGAATTACTTCCCTGGGAGTGGATGTTCTGCTCATCGGCCCCTTGCCGACTCCCGGAGTTGCTTACATTACTCGGTCGTTGCGAGCCGATGCAGGCATTGTTCTCAGTGCTTCCCACAATCCCTACGAGGACAACGGCATCAAATTTTTTCGACACGATGGGTACAAACTAGACGACTCCATTGAAGCCCACATTGAAAGCCTTGCCCTGAATGGAGAAATTGAGTCCATCCGACCTACCGCTACAAAAATCGGCCGCGCCACACGGATTGATGATGCCGTTGGGCGCTATGTCGAATATGCTAAACAAAGCTTTCCGCGCGGTCTCACCCTGGAAAACCTTCGCATTGCCGTCGATTGCGCCAATGGGGCAGCCTACAAGTCTTCCCCTTGTATTCTCCATGAACTTGGCGCTGAAGTACATGTCATTCACAATTCGCCCAATGGGACGAATATCAATGCCGCTTGTGGCAGCACTCACCCCGAAGCCATTCAAAAATTTCTTCGCGAAACCGGTGCGAATGTGGGCATCACCCACGATGGCGATGCCGATCGCGTCCTTCTCTGTGATGAGAAAGGCGAAATCGTAGACGGCGATGAAATCATGGCTATTGCCGCCAGAGACCTCCTGCAAAAAGGACTTCTTATCTCCAATACCCTCGTCGCCACCGTCATGAGCAACTTTGGTTTGGACGAAACCCTGACCCAATATGGAGGACGCGTTCTGCGCACCCAAGTGGGAGACCGCTATGTGATCGAAGAAATGCTCCGCCAAGGACTCAACGTCGGCGGAGAGCAGAGCGGGCACATGATCTTCCGAGATCACGCAACCACCGGAGATGGAATTGTCAGTGCCCTGCAAATCTTGCGCATCATGATCGAATCCGGAAAACCACTGAGCGAGCTCAAACAGTGCCTTGTGAAATATCCGCAAGTGCAACACAACCTGAAAGTGCGAGAAAAACCCCCCTTCGAATCACTGCCCGCCATTCAAGCCCTACTCCAAGAAACCCAAGCAGCCCTCGCTGGTAAAGGCCGAATCGTCCTCCGTTATTCCGGAACCGAACCTAAAGTGCGACTTCTGATAGAAGGCCGCGACGAACAACAAATTTCCAAAATGGCAGAACGTATTGTTGAGGTGCTTCAGTCTGCTATCGGAGTGTAGCCAGCTTCGCTGGTTTCTCTTAGAAACCGCAAGTGCACATAAAGTTCTTTTTGAACTACAGGCCAAATCTCAGCAACTGGTTCGGGAAAAGGAGTCATTTTTACTACAATATAAAAGGTTGTATTTATCCGAATTTTGAACGGGAAACCGTAGGAAGATCAAAGCAATGTCGCAAAAAGGGGACTTATTTTATGCCGAATTCACCACAACTACCAATACCAGGAAACCCACCAGGACTCCGTCCTCCCCCGGCTCCAGGCAAATCGAAGCCGTCGGGTTCGCCTGTTCGGATGAGTCGTAATTCTTCTGCGCGTCCTCCAGCATTACGTGGGCAATCTGATGGGCCGCCAGGTGCAAATTATCAAAACAAATGGCAGCCAAGCGGTAGTCCTCAAAGAAGGGGCTTGCCTCCATCCGAGGGTCCGACGTCGCATCAAACTCCTCATGTTTCAAACGGATCTTTTACGGAGAATACTTCGAGTACGGTTAGCAGAAATGCTAATATAGATGCTAATAGAGACGACGTTCAAACAAGGAATGGTGGAACGGTCTCGAACCCCGGTGATAAGACTAATAGAATCAATTCGAATACGGTAAATTCAAAAAATCCAGAAGACGGTGACCGTACTAATGAAGTCCGGAAGAAAAGCATGTCACTTCTTTCAAAAATTCGGAAGTTTCCGAAGAACACCTGGACTTACATGAAAAAAAATCCCCGGAAATCAACCCTCATTGGGGGCACTGTAGCACTTTGCGCTATTGTGTCGCTGTGTATAGCTGTCCATGGATTTTTCCCCGTAGTGGTGGGAATAGGAGTGCTATTAGGTATTGTATATATAATAAAAATAGCAAAAATCACACCTGCATTATACCAGGCGTACAAGGCAAGAAAATCTGAAAAAAAGCCGTAATGCAAGTTTCCGGATCCGATTGGCGGGCTGGTTTCCAGTAATTCTAACGAATGGACTTTCAATGCGGAATGCAGTCCTTCCAGTTTGCAAAGGCAGCCGTACTCTATTCAATGTAAGTTTCTGGATGTCTAATTGTTGCATCTATTATTCGCGTGTTTCAATACCCCGGTTTTTAGCTAAAAACGGGTGATTTTTACCTAGATGCAACAGGTTGTTTCTACCCGAATTTTCAATTAGTGGAATGAGGAGGGTAGGGCTAGCGTCATTTTAAAGATAACTCTAATAACATTTAAATTAGGAAAAAACATTATGAACAATGCAGGCGCTCCAACAATAGCAGCAGCAACATCACCTCTATACATGGCGAAAATCAATACAGATCTAGCTCCGAAAGACCACGCTTTCAATATATTCAAAGCGAAGTCGAGTAGTGATCCTGAGCGTCGTGTGGTGGCCGTAGACATCGAAGTGCATCGGAAAAACGGGGATGTGACGAAAGGGACAGTTTGGGCCTCTAAAGCGCATGCGGATAAGATTGTGGCGGGCGCAGCTGAACTGATTAGTCCTGAGGGTACTGAAAGGACGGAAGCGACCAGCGCGTTTCTATCTGCAACACTAGAGGTTGGAAAAAATAATATTGGTAGGGCTATATCTGAGGCTGGTAGTGCTCTATCTGAGGCTATAAACAATAGCAAGGTAGCTCAGTTTGTAAACAACAGCGCGGTCACCAGGGCGACTAAGGGTTTGGTCAGTAAGATGAACGGTGTCGAAAAGAGTGCGAGTACTGCACTTGACAGCATATCGTGGGCAGGGATCAAGACTGGCGCCAAAAGAGGATGGACGGCCACTAAAGAGGCCGCTGAAGATATATCCGATACGATAAGCAGGTGGGCAAGTCGTAAAATGGAGCAACATCCTATTGCAGCTAAACGCGCGGGTTGTGTAGTAAAGGGAGCAGCGGCTGTAGTAGGAGGAGTGATAGTTGCACCAGCAGTTGGTGGATATTTGCTTACGGAAGCAGCAGCCGGTGCGGTCGTGGGAGGAAATCGTGGCATAAAGAAGGGCATTGAAAACACGGAGCGACTAATTCATAACACTCTGGAAAAGATGGGATTCCAGGACAGTCCATACAATCGGAAAAAAGCAGAAGCACTGACAGAAAATCTTCAAGCACTGGCAGCATTTATTCAGGGGCGCAATTGGAAGCCAACAAACGCACAACTGAGAGAATTGATTCAGGTGAACCAATTGGCGTCAACAGGTGAAGAAGTGGAAGCAGCTCTTCAAGAACTGAAAGCAATTCTTCCGGAGAACGCGTCTGAAGAATCGGACAGAGCTGCAGCCCGATTGACTTCTCGTCGAGAAGCGGCGTCTGAAGAATCGGACGCCCAGTCGCTCACTGAAGAGAGCCTTGCGTCCGAATCAGCACCGTCAACAATAGAAGAAGAACCGGCAACTGATCAAGCGAACGCATCGGCGACTGGAGAAACGGGCGCAACTACAGCCCAGTCGACTTCTAATGGTTTAGTTGATTCGAGGGTGTCGTCTCAGTCAGGGTCACAAAAGAAACGAGTTACATTTCGGCAATCACTAACTACACCCCCAACTACACCCCCGCCTGCACCACCCCAAACATCCAAATCCTCTAGCATCCAGACTACTGTGTGACCGGATAGTCGCTTCAGTTTCAGGCGCCCGTTTGCGGGCGCTGGAAACTGTGCAGTACAAATTTTGAGGGGGGCGTTTTAGAAAGGATGAGATTGGCGAAAAGGAGGCTTTGTGGAACAATGTCGCGCAAATCGTTTTCACGTGATGTCCTCGGCTCAGGAAAAAAACCTTTATAAGCCTTCACCACAATTCTCTAAAAGGGCCCGGATTTCTTCGTTTGCTGAATATCAGCGGCTCTACAAAGAATCCCTTCGTAAGCCGACTCAATTTTGGGCGCGTGAGGCGGGCGAGCTTTTTTGGAGGAGGCGGTGGAGGAAGGTTTTGGACTGGCAGCCGCCCTTTGCGAAGTGGTTTGTGGGGGGTGAGATCAACGTTACAGAGAATTGCTTGGATCGGCATCTCATCGGGTCGCATAAAAACAAAGCTGCAATTATCTGGGAGGGCGAACCGGGAGAAAAGCAAACGCTGACCTATCAGCAGTTGCATCGGCAAGTTTGCTTATTTGCCAATGTTCTGAAGCGTAACAAAGTAAAAAAAGGCGATCGCGTCTTGATTTACATGCCCTTGATTCCTGAAGCAGTCATTGCAATGTTGGCATGCGCGCGGATAGGAGCAGTCCACTGCGTAGTTTTTGGAGGCTTCAGTTCGGAAAGCATTCGGGAAAGGCTTGCCGATAGCAAAGCAAGGATCATCGTTACTGCTGACGGGGGCTATCGGCGGGGACAACTCATTCCTCTGAAACGAAACGTGGACCACGCATTAGAGGGGGTGTGCTCAGTTCGCCGGGTGATAGTTTTTCGTCGAAGTAACACCGAAATTACCATTCAGGAGGGCAGAGATGTTTGGTGGCACCGCGAAATGGAAGCTGTGAAAGCTGAGTGCCCCGCGGAGCCTCTTGATAGCGAGCATCCACTCTTTATCCTTTACACGAGTGGTTCCACCGGAAAACCCAAGGGGGTTTTGCATACTACAGGGGGATATCTGACGGGCGTCTACTCCACGACCAAATACATCTTCGACATGCGCGATGAAGATATTTATTGGTGCACTGCCGATGTGGGATGGATCACCGGGCATAGCTATGTGGTATATGGACCGCTAGCTAATGGGGCCACTTGCTTCCTCTATGAAGGTGCCCCGAATTGGCCGGAACCAGATCGGTTTTGGCGGATCATTGCCGAATATGGAATCACCATCCTCTATACGGCGCCCACCGCGATTCGCTCTTTTATGAGATGGGGAGACTCATGGCCTGCTCGGCACGATCTCACTTCCCTTCGCCTTTTAGGAACCGTGGGGGAACCTATCAATCCGGAGGCATGGAGATGGTATCATCAACATATTGGAGGAGGACGTTGTCCCATTGTGGATACTTGGTGGCAAACAGAGACTGGCGCTATTCTTATCTCGCCACTGCCCGGAGCCACGCCGCTCAAACCAGGGACTGCTACACTGCCTTTTTTTGGAGTGGATCCGGCCGTCGTAGACGAGCAGGGGCAGCCGCTCCCTCCTGGCCAGAATGGAAAGCTAATTCTTCGTGCGCCGTGGCCCTCGATGCTTCGGACCATTTACGGCGATCAGCAACGGTATAAAAAACAGTATTGGAACCCAGGTTACTACCTGACGGGCGATGGGGCATATCGAGACAAAGACGGCTACTTTTGGATTTCCGGACGCATCGACGACGTCCTCAACGTTGCCGGTCACCGCCTGGGTAGTGCCGAATTGGAAAGCGCTCTTGTAAGCCATCCAGCGGTTGCGGAGGCAGCTGTCGTCGCACGACCCGATGAAATCAAGGGCCAAAGCATAGTGGCATTCGTGACGGTGCGGATGGGGATCACTGCTGCTCCCGCCTTGCGTGAAGAGCTCCGTCAACACGTCGCTCAACAAATCAGCCCCATCGCCAAACCTGATGAGATCCGCTTTGCAGAGGCGCTTCCAAAAACGCGCAGTGGAAAAATTATGCGCCGCCTTTTAAAAAGCATTGTCAGTACTGGCCATATCACGGGCGATATTACCACTTTAGAGGATTTTAATGTGTTGGCGCAACTCCAGCCATCAGAAGAATAGGTCTAATATCTGCGCATGATCACTAATTTTCCTGTTTCAAAAAATAAATTTGAATTAAGGTAATTTTAAGAGCTAATTGATATGACAATACCTTCTAACTTGTTGCAAAAACCTGAGGGATTGGGAACTGAATTTCAAATATCTGGGCCTCGAATATCGGAAACAGTAGCTTCAGGCAATTTCCTTCTTTTTGAAAATAAAAAGAATAACAATAACAATAGGAGAGTCGACGGTCGATCCGTCGAACCTGCAGCAACCAAAGTCATTTCATATGAAATCGGTGTACCAAGAGGGGCACGAACATCGATTGCTGTTTCGGGACCACAAAGTCCGGGCGCGACGTTTGCACCATCAGAAGCATCATGAATTCTTGTGGAAGTTTGCAGATCTCTGCCAGGTGCGGAAAATAGGGATCCTGCAGATTTATTTATTTTTAAAATTGTTTCCTTCGTGGAGCTGATTTAGTGTGAGGACTTCACTCGGGGCGTAGCTTAGCTTGGTAGAGCGCGTGGTTTGGGACCACGAGGTCGCAGGTTCGAATCCTGTCGCCCCGACCAATTCCCATTTTCGAGATAGGCCGGAACGGACAGAAGTCTATATTTTTTGATCTTCAATGATTTCCAAACAGCCAGAAGTCTCATAGAGCGAAACCAGGAAAGAAGAGTCGCAATAGGTCATTGGCCGCGATCCTCAATGAAGGTTTTCGTTATGTTGGTCGTTTTACCGGGGCGGGGCAATGGCGAACCGAAGCGTTTAGCGAACGTGAAACGCGGGGGGAGGATTGGGTCGGCTTTGGTCAAAACGGCGATGCGTTTACCGGACTTGGTGATCGTGACCGTTTCCCCCTCCGCCAGCCAGCCCTCGACAACTGAGAAATGGAGCCGCAGATCCCGAGTGGCGACTTTCATGGCATGTGAAACATATACTGTTACACGTGTTTTGCCAAGAAATTTGGGCGCCTGAAACGAGGACGATAAATACGATACGCTGGCAATCAAACGGCGGACGGACGCTGTGATCATAAGAGTTTTCAGCAAACCACAGGACCACCCACTCTAGCGGAACAGGCTGTTACTCAATCGCCTAGCATTAAGGGCTACTAATTTGGAAGAATTGTAAGGAGTAACTTATTTATAACGTGCATGTTATAAATATAACCTATCAACGTATCCTTATATTTCCAAACTATAGGCAAATTATAGGAAAATTATAGGAAAGTATCGGTTCCAATTTGAAGTAAGCTGTCGAAAATAAGCTAAAACATTATGTTAATTCATTTAAATATAATGAATTATAAAAATCATTTACTTCGAGCGGAATCTTGAAAATCTAGTATAGTATAATCAGATGTCCGATCAGCCGCGAAATATATTTAAGAAGTGTTTGGAATACAAAGATCCTCAAAATGCTCGGGCACAGGGCTTTTACCCTTATTTTCGGCGTATCGATGATACTTATGGCAACTATGTGATTTGCGAGGGTAAGCGCAAAATCATGGTGGGGTCGAATAACTACCTAGGCCTCGCGCAGGATGATCGAGTGATCGAAGCTGCTTGTGAGGCGACCTCTAAATATGGTGCGGGATGTACTGGCTCCAGGCTACTCAATGGGAATCTGAAGCTTCATGAACAATTAGAGGAGGAAATTGCTCATTTTATTAAGCGAGAGGCTGTTATACTCTATTCGACGGGTTATTTTGCCAATCTAGGCACCCTTGCCACACTGTTAGAAGGGGGAGATGTCATCCTGTGCGACCGCGAAAACCACGCCAGCATAGTCGACGGTGCAACGTTTTCTTCAGCTAAATTGGTTCCATTTAAACACAACTCTGCAACCTCCCTGGCTACTCGTCTTCACCGCCTCCCTGTGGAAGCTGGGAAGCTTGTTGCAGTAGATGGTGTTTTTAGCATGTCCGGGGACATAGTGGATCTTCCTCCAATTGCGAAAATTTCCAAAGAAGCAGGTGCATCTTTGTATGTGGATGAAGCCCATTCGTTGGGAGTTGTAGGGCCGGGGGGGCGGGGAGTCGTCCATCATTTTGGCATGAACGATGAAGTGGATATTATTATGGGGACTTTTTCCAAATCCCTAGGCTCCATGGGGGGGTTCGTTGCAGGTTCGTCAGAGCTAGTGAATTTTCTAAAACACCGAGCTCGCTGCCTGATCTTTACGGCTTCCCTTGCGCCCGCTGTCGCGGCTGGTGTTCTCAAAGCACTTCAACTGCTTCAGGAGGAGCCCGAACGCATTGACCAGCTGTGGAAAAATACTCGGAAAATGCATGCCGGATTTAAATCGCTTGGCTTTAAGATTGGCTCAACACAAACGCCGATTGTACCCATTTTGGTGGGCAATGAAGCCCTGGCATTCAAGTTTGCCCAGCGGCTTTATGAGGAAGGGGTATTTGCTACCCCGGCTGTCTACCCCGCCGTTCGCCTAGGACAAGCCATTATTCGCACGAGCTACATGGCAACGCACACGGAAGGCGACCTGGATCAGGTTTTGGAAATTTTTGGACGAGTTGCTCGAGAGCTTGGAACTTTTGACGACCCCGCATACGCTCAGTCGAACAGTAGAAAAAATGGCTTCGATTTTAACCTGCGAGACCAAAGCGGATCTCAATCGCTTCGAGAGAGTCCCGGAGATACTTCATCGAATGGAGCCAGCCTACATTCCGCCGGTGCCGGGGGATGTAGTGAAATACCTTAAACAGGACTCTCCCTTTCGAAAACGGCATGGAACCATCCGCGCATTCATTGCGGAGCGAGATGGTGAGTCGATAGGAAGAATTGCGGCGATTGCCAATCGTTCTCACAATAACTATTACGGTGATCGAGTCGGGTTTTTTGGATTTTTTGATTGCGAAAACAATCCGGAAACATCGCGGGCACTATTTGCAGAAGCCGAAAAATTTCTGAAGGGAGAAGGCCTGACTCATGTGAGAGGACCTTATAATCCATCCATTAACGAAGAATGCGGTTTGCTAGTGGATAGCTTTGAATTTCCTGCCTTTGTAGGGATGCCATGGAATCCTCCCTACTACGAAAAACTGATTTTAGATGTCGGATTTCAAGTAGTCCGAAAGTTATATGCATATTTGCTCTCAATCGCAGTGCCCATGCCGCCGCGAGTCGAACGCATCACACACCGGATCAGTCAGCGAGGCGGCTGGAAATTCCGCTCCATCAATTTAAGAAAGCTCAAAGAAGAATTGACGATCATCCACCGGCTCTACAACCTGACCCTCGACCGCAATTGGGGATTCGTCCCCATCGCCTTGGAAGATTTACAAGCTACCGCCCAGGGACTGCAACTCATCGCAGACCCTCAAATCATCAACTTCGCCGAAAAGAATGATGAACCTATCGGATTTGCAGTTTCCTTTCCAAATATCAATGACCTGCTTGCCAAAACAAAAAAAACGCCAGCGGGATTTCTTCGGCTTTTACACCTGTTTTGGTTGATCAAAACGCAACGGCCCAAGCGCCTTAGACTGGCCATTCTGGGGGTCATACCCTCCTACCGAGCTCGAGGAGTGGACGCTTGGCTTTTCTATGAACAACTTGCGCGTGCAAAAAAAATGGGCTATGAAACCGCTGAGCTTTCTTGGATCGAAGAAAGCAACCTGGAGATCATTCGCAGTATCGAAGTGATGGGTGGAGAAAAATATCGGACTTATCACCTTTACGAGAAATTGCTTTAAGAATCGAATTGCTAGTCATTCTTGCTCCCTCCTTCCATGAAACTCTTAATTACAGGCACCACTGGGTTTATCGGGAGAAATCTTCTTTTACAAATGCTTGCCGCAGAACGATGGAGCAAAATCATAGCCCCCGTCCGAAATCCGGATAAATTGCAGAGCTTGCTTGCGACAGAAGGATGGAAAACGCCTCCCGCAAATTTGCAGATCCTAAAATGTACCCCGGAATTTTGGGGAAATGACCTGGATTGCGACGCGGCTGTGCATTGCGCAGCAGTACTTTTTGGGAGTTCGCCTCGGGAATACTATTCCACAAACGTACAAGGCACGCTGAAACTGTTAAAAAAATTGCCCCCAGCCGCCAAAGTCATTCTTCTTTCCTCGCAATCCGCAGGCGGACCTACCCCCCAGGACTGCGAATTTCGGGATGAAACGACACCGGATCACCCGATCACAAACTATGGCAAATCCAAAAAGGAAATGGAGGAGACCTGTCTGGCCACATTTCCAACCCGCGATTTCATTTTCCTCCGACCCCCGATGGTCTTAGGAGCGAGAGATCAAGCAACCTTGCCTTTATTCCGTTTGGCAAAGAGAAGACTACGGCCTAAACCAGGGCTCTGTCCCAAACAATACAGCTTTGTCGCTGTGACGGATCTGTGCAGGGCAATTTCGACCGTACTGGAGACCGATACAAGAGCCTTCCGACGGCGGGTTTTTTATGTCTGCCATCCGGACTCGGTCACCGATCGCGATCTCATTCAATGTGTGGGGAAGTTACTCGGCAAAAAAGGCTGCGTATTGCCAGTGCCGCAAGCCCTCATCCGAGCGGCAGCTTGGTTCGTTAATGCAATTCCTGCTTTTCGCTATGCGGTTCCGAATCTGACACGCGACCGAGTCCAAGAAATTTGGCCCGATGCTTGGGTGATCAAGGGAAATCGCTTTGCAGAAACATTTCATTTCCGCTGCATGACTGGGTTAAAAGAAGCCTTAGGCGATGCGCTAAAGTACTACCGCGATAGGCAAGATATATAGCGAAACATCTATAAAATGATCACACCTTCGTCATTCTTTTTCCTCCGGATCCGGTCCGGCAGTGGTCGGGCCGATTTGTAAAAACCCTACATAGGAACTTATTTTATAATTCGGTTCCATCACCGCGGGATCGAACTTCGAGTAAGCAATACGTCAAAAGTTATCATTTTTTATCTGAATTTGCTATATGGGTAAAGAATGCTCAGCTAATTGCGTAAAAAATACTATGCGAAATTTGGTATTCATTACGTAGATAATTTAATGGCGAAAATAGTCAAAGTGGTTATGAATAAGTGCTCATAACAAACTTATGCCTAATTTTAATTCAAATATTAGTGGAATCACAGCAGGTGTCCTGGCATTGGTGAAAACTGCTCCTCCTCAAAAAACAGCTCCTAATGAAGGAACGCAAGATCCGGAAATTAATCGCTATCCATCCGACAAAAGCGCTAGTCTGAATGCTCTGGTTGCAGCTGCGGGTGTCCGGTTTGGAGCTACTCAGCCTTCTTCTTCGCCCGTTTCAACAAAAAACGATGATTATCCTAATTTAACACCACAAGATGAACAGTTAATAGATGAAAAGCTTTCCAGCATAGATCATTATCCTTATGATGGATTCAGTCGCGAAGATTTGAAGAAATTGATCGAGAAGGACTTAAATGAGGCTAAGGGAACGGTGGAGTCATTGTTGGGACATTCGGTGTCTTTAAACGATAAGGAAATTAAGACAGCTATAGATAATATTGTGATCAATGCGAAGGACCCTGCAAGAATCTCGCTGGATGTTCAACAGATCTTACAGGATAATATCAACCTAAGTCCAGAGGAAGAAAAATATTTAGATACACAGCAGCGGCCGTATTATCCTCCATTTTGGATGCCTCAAGATCAGTATGGAACTGCTAACGGTATTTTAAAAAATCTCGTTGGATTAGTAGATGCAAAAACAGGCGGCCATATGTCAGATGCTGATATCGATCGGCTATGGGGCATAATGCAAAACTATGTAAATGCAAATCCTAATGTGGTACAAGATTTTCTTGATTGCGGTTGGAACGGAGCCCACCAAGATGGGATCAATTTCACCGTACAGGATTATCAAAATATACTGGCTCAGTATTTTGCGTCCTCTGGAACATAAGCGGAATCACTTCAGCAATCTACTCAAGCCGATGATGTGCGAGTAGAGAACGATAAAGGGTTGCAGACGTCCAAGACCGGACTTGGGGCAGACCCTCGGCAAGTAGTAAAACAAGAAAAAACCTCCTCGTCTGTATTGATGAGGAGGTTTTTTGGGTAATATGGCTACACCCACTACGAACTACGAACTACGAACTACGAACTACGAACTACGAACTACGAACTACG
>Ga0153924_1001048_pt1 | contig 15333 bp, 20 predicted proteins | sample TSNJ008MetaG_FD_104709 | JGI IMG/M metagenome (GOLD analysis project Ga0153924, IMG submission 104709) | Attine ant fungus gardens microbial communities from New Jersey, USA - TSNJ008 MetaG | ecosystem: Host-associated > Fungi > Mycelium > Unclassified | place: USA: New Jersey, Wharton State...
GAAGAAGCCTTCAAGCTCGGACGATTTGTTCTTTATGGATGATACGGAAGGCTTGCCGCAATCGCAGATGTCGACACAGGTGGTGGCACAAGGTAGACCGGCGTGGAAGACATATGTGATACCCAGAGTGGACATGAAAGCTGTCATGGCTGAAGCTGCCCAGGATCAGATGAACCTCGTAAATACAAAATCGCCGGATATCTCTAGAACACCATCCAAAGCGTCACTTAAAGTAGTTAGGAAGGATTCGCTGCGGATGACAGGTTCACCGTCATCTCAACCACAAGGGCCGCAGCAGCAAAAACACGAGACGGCTAATGTGCTATCATCTGGACCTACATCTCAATCCCCTTCCACTCCTGCGAAATTGAAAGATAGTGTGAGAATAGGTGCAAGCGGATCTCAAGGAAAGGTGCCAGGTGTCAGTCAGGTGCAGAGTGGTGTTACACCTACGAAACATGGAACTACATCAAATTTGTCATCTGTGTCGTCGGGTGGAGCTGCGCCTGGGTCCGTAATGGGACCCACGATAATACCGATGAGGATGTCTGCGAGTACCTCGAAGGGAAGTGGGCAGCGAAATGTATCGTATGTATCGCCTATCCTTTGGCCATTTGAAGATGCGATTTTGATCTTTGTGAATTTTAGGGGTTCTGGTAGAGCATGGGCGCCTCGGCCGATCGACACCCTTGTGCCCATCGTTCCCGCATCTCAAGATACATTCAAGGTCACGGCAAGCAGGATTTCTTCTGATGTCGATGCGAGCAATCCCAAATATGTGTCATTCTTGGCTATCCAACATTCGCAACAGGAGGAACGACTCTCGGTTGGTGATATGTATAAAGATAGACAGTCGCTTGCCGAGATTCAGGAGGAAGAAAAGGCGAGGAGGGAGGAGGAGATTTTTCTACAGTGGTGGGAAGAAGAAGAGGCCAGAGTCAAGATGGAGATAGAGGCCCTTGAAGCTTTCAAGAAAGGCGAGGGTCCGAGTAGGAAGAAGAGTAAAGCGCTCGAAGGGGGGCGTGGCCGAGGTAGGGGTGGGGTTGGGGAACGTAGTGAGAGGGGAGGGGCTTCTGGAAGAGGTGGTGGCGCTGGTGGCGGTAGAAGGGGAGAAACTAAAGCAAGTAAGGAAGATACACGAGCGAACCACCAAGTTGATGCAGCAAAATTCGAGGGCCAATCAGTAGCTGATGATATCGCTCCATCTCAGTCTCGGCCTTCTGAGAAGAATGTTGTTGTGCAAACATCGACATCTGAACGAACTCATCCGCGCTGTCGAGACCACAGACATGGTCAGAAGAATCCACATCATCGACATCATCACCATCATCATCATGATGCACCGCATCAGCAACAAATCACAGATGGATTTGTATGATAATGCATATTTGTCTTGATTTATTTATTAGTGCACCGGACACCAGGTTTATAGGTACCTTAGTGTATATATAATTATTCGGATATATATATATACATATATCTAAATAAGAAAGGTCAATGTACCGCAAATCGCCGCTGGAAAAAGAGAAAAGAAGGGAGCGACATCGCCGACTCCCTCGGGGGGGATGGAGTAGGAGTGTGAGTGTGCCACCATCAGAAGAAAAAAAAAAGTCAGAAATCAGAAATCAGAAACTTTGTCCGAGTGGAGAGTCGTCTTTTTGTTCGTCCCCAGAACCCGTCAATGTTCTGATGGACTACCTGGGTTTTTGTTTTTTTGTTTTGTTTTTTTTTTTGGGGGGAGGGTCGTGTAGATTTCTTTCTATAGTGATATTAAGGCTTCTGAATCGACTCTTGGCTTGGAGATGATTCTTCTTCTTCTCGTCTTCTCGTCTTCTCCTTCCTCTTCGTCTTCTTATTGTACCAATGGGATAATCAATGCCCAGACTTGAAGCTCCGAAATGAAATGAAACGTGGAGATTTTTTTGATTTTTGTCAATGAGTTTAGGGGTAAGGTGAGTTGCTATTAATACGTTGTGGATCCTTGGGCATGTAGACAGAAAAAAAAAAACATTGTTGTTGTGGTTGTTTAGAGAACCCATTTTTTGGTTAAACCCGCTGTAAATAATTATTGACTGACTTGTCTGAATTTTGAGGTTTTATTCACACAGTCTTTTTTTTTTTTTTCCTGTTCGTGACTTTTTCCTGTTCCCTGTTCGTGCGTATTGAGGCTATGGATACTTTGAAAGGTAAGGTTCACAGACAGGAAATTGCTTACGGTGCTTTTTTTTTTTGCTATATATGTATATATATGAGGGGGGCACAGGTAGGCTTGGAAACCACCGAGGTGGCATTCGCAGAACTACCTATACCTAGAGGTATTAGAATGAAAAAAGGTTTTTTTCTTGGGACCGAAAGATGATGATGTGTGAGGTAACCTGAGCTCGCTGTTCCAGTCAGAAAACCAAGGGACAGGAGGAACAGGAGGATCACTGTTCTCGAAATCGGACTCCTATAGTTCTGAGAGAACAGACGGGTGGTTAGTAAGTAGGTAAACTCATGATTCATTAGTATCAGTAAAGACAGTGTTCTTTCAATCTCTCCTTTTTGCTCTAAATCAAGGGGTTGGGGGTGGAAGTGAGCGAGTCCGCACTTCATTCTCTTAATATGGGCATAAGACAAGTGATTTCTCGTACTTGGGGGCGGGGGGACTATGACAATTCCCTCGATTCTTCTTTCAATCTAGAACTCGCGCAGGTACGTTATCATTTCCATCTAAGGAACGGGGAAAGACACCAGCACAACTAACTGGCTTGTCATTAATAACAACAGACGGACGGACGGACACATTACACCACCTGCAAAATCCACGCTCATTGGGAGCTTGTAATGAGAAGCTCTGTGTTGGCTTTAAGCTCTCCCACCAACGTAAGGGGTAACCACAGATTTTGTGTATGCATGTATGTATGCGTATGAAATTTCCTTGCCGTAGAACCCAATAGAAAGAAAACAAATCGCGAAATGGTAGTAGTCATTGCCCAAACTAATCTACTACAAACGTGAAACTATTCAAATTCAAACCCTCCCTAAACATCAGACTCCACTGAATAACACCAGCACCTTCAACAACGAAGCCTTTTTTTTTCCTAACCGCAATCACTCGTCTCTAGAGAACAACACACATTAATGAATTACGCAACTCTCAGAGAGCACCTCCTGCCCTGCCCATGGTCTCTTTTTACAGTCCCCGAACTTCTGACTTCTAAATCAATCACTCACCAACTCAATCAAATGAATGAATGCATTTGCTTAGAGTTCAAATGACTCTCCATAACAGCGCAAAAAAAACGCACAACCAAAGCAAAGCTTTCCATCTATAAAAGCCCCTCACCCCCTGTTCCCCAACCAACCAAACAGATCCTCCAAAGCATCGTTGAAAAAAATGCTCACTCGTACCAGTACTTTCTTTACTCTCTTATTACTCGTTTTTCCTCTGCTCACTTCCGCCTCCGTCATCGCTCTACGCGAAAAGAGCTCGGAGGAGGGCGGTGGTGGTGGAAGTAATAACCATGGTCATGGTTATAATGGCAGCAACGGTAGTGGTCTTGGAGGTAGTTCTGGAAGCGGTAGTGGTGGTGACGGTTCTTGGAGTGGTTCTGGTGGTAGCTTCTGGAATGGTTTCGGTGGTTTTAATGGAGGCTATGGTGGTTCTGGGGGTGGTCATGGAGGTTCCGATGGAGGTTCAGGTGGTTCAGGTAGTAGCGGTGGCCAAGGTGGTTCAGGTAGTGGAACCAGCGGCGGTGGATCCTGGAACAACAATGGCGGTCAAGGTGGTTCAGGCGGTGGTAGCTCTTATGGAAACCAAGGTGGTTCAGGTAGTGTATCCGGGGGTAACAGTGGCGGTCTCAGTGGTAGCCAAGGGGGTTCCAGCGGCAGTGGATCTAGCAATGGCGGTTCAGGTGGAGGTGGCTCCTACGGAGGTAATGGCAACCAAGGTGGTTCAGGCAGTGTGACCAGCGGGGGTAGCAATGGCGGTCACGGGGGTTCCGGATCCTGGGGTAGCAATGGCGGTTCAGGCGGTGGTAGCTCCTATGGAGGAAGTGGCAACCAAGGTAGTCCAGTAGGCAGTGAGTCCAGCGGTGGTATCTCCTGGGGAGGCAGTGGCTCTTGGGGTAGCTCGGGTGGTCACAATGGTGGATCCAGCAGTGGCGGTTTGCTGGGAGTTGGGGTTAAAGGTGGTGGTATTGAAATTGGAGTCGGCATTGGAGGTGGTAGCTCCTGGGGCGGCCATGGTTATGAAAGATCAGTCGGCCCATGCAATGAGGGGACAACCCAATGTTGTAGGTAAACATAGACAAGTCCAGATCGTACATGACATGTTGTGATAGGTCAATCTGTGCATCCTGCAGACTCTACTGAGGTTAGGGAGGCGCTCAAGCCGTTTGGGGTCAACACTAAAGGGGTCAGTGGGCAGATCGGCCTGCACTGCTCAGTCGGTGGGGGTGCATGGTGAGTAGAGAAAAGCCAGTAGAGTGTTTTCTGACAGACGACCAGTGCCGGGCAACGTGTGTGCTGCACAGGGGAGAGTTTTGGAGATAGTCACAATAGTAAAGAGAATCTCTTTGTCGTCGGGTGTTAAAGCAAACAGGAATAAACAGAGAAGGTATTTAAGACGGGAAGAATAAATACGCACGGATTATCATAAGCTCATGCGGCGAACCAACGAAGAATGGGCAGCAGCGATCCGGGACAAGGTGGCCTCTGTCCTGAACGACGAGACTGAGCGCTTATTGCCGCCGGATCCGATTTTGTCAGCCGACGATCCGCGCCTTCCGCTTGCCATCGACCACACACTGCTTACCCCCGATGCCACGTCTGCGCAGATTGACCGTCTGTGCAAGGAGGCTGTCGAGTGCAGGTTCAAGGTGTGTTTCTTTGTTTTTGTTGTTTCTGTTTTTTCACAAAGACCAGGCGTGCTGTGTGAACGGGGCAAACGTCGCGCAGGTGTTCAAGCACATGGCAGACTGCAATTCGAATACGCTGGTCTGCTGCGTGGTTGGATTCCCCCTGGGTGCGGGAGCGATCAAGGCCAAGTCGTACGAAGCGACACAGGCGATCGCTGATGGAGCACGTGAGATCGACATGGTGATCAACCTGGGAGCACTCAAGTCGTCGGATTTTGCGACGGTGTATCTGGACATCGACTCTGTCGTGCAGGCGTGCCACCCCTTCCCCGTCAAGGTCATTATTGAAACGAGTTTTCTGACCACAGAGGAAAAGATAATCGCGTGTTTCATCGCCGCGGAGGCGGGGGCAGGGTGGGTCAAGACGTGCACGGGTTTTTCTGGCAAGGCGGGTGCCACCGCCGAGGACGTCAGTCTCATGTTCCGCGCCGTCCGGTACATGGGCGGCCGGGTAAAGGTCAAGGCCTCCGGCGGCATCCGCTCCTTTGAGCAGGCCCAGCTCCTCCTCACGGCGGGCGCGGACCGTCTCGGAACGTGAGTCGGCCTTCCTCCGCAGGGTTAGGGTCTCACGCCTTCTCTCCCAGTTCAAACGGCCCTGCGCTCGTCCATGGCCTCGCCACCCGCGGCTACTAATCTCCGAGGCTATCTTATTTCCGAGGTCGTGTATTAATAGTCAAATAAATTTATATACAGTCAGTCCCTTATTCACCAGGACACACCCACACTCACGCCCCTAGTACATCGATCCAAACGTTCTTCCACACCCATTACATATCGGGCAATTGATCACATCAATCACAATATTCATCGTCCCTTTCCCATGGCACCTCCAACACAGACTCCCACCAATCCGTGCATCACCAGCTGAATACACTACAGGTCCAGATCCATGAGATGTCGCTGGCCGCGCAGGAGCAGCCCACCGCCGTGGATCTCTCCCAGGCAGCGGCTTCTGAAGACGCGTGTTCTGTGTATTCGACACCGTCCCAGACGACGGATAAGAGTAGGCAAGCGGCCCACTAAAAGCCCGACCGTACTTGGTCCAGCATTTCTTGCACGGCTGATCAGGGTCAAAATGCTTGTACCCAGTGTTCAAACCTTGTCACCACAGGTCAAACAACTCCACCTAGAGACGGGACACACACACATTTATCACAAGTATGGCCTCCAGGATAGACCAGCAACTTTCCATCTCGAAGAAGCGGTCGACCTGGCACCGGCGTCGTTGTAGGACTCATGTCCTCGTGCTCGGGCATCTCTCTAGACGGCATCCCAGTCTCAGAAAACAACCCGTCACCCGCTCCCGCTGCATAAAAATCTCTAGCAAACTCCGATGGCAAGCAACTCGTAGAACTCGTTCGACGATGAGGCGGTCGTGGAGGTGGAGGAGGGGGAGGCACATTGCGACGCGGAGGTAACGTAGAGGCATTGGGTACTGATCGTCCAGGATAAGATGACCATGGCGTACCCGAACTCGGTCTATTTCCACGACGTTTCAACTCATCTGCAAACTGATCAATTTGTTAGTTGCTGCCACAATGACCTTCCTCGTCTCGACACACTCGAAGTTTGTGATGATAAGGATCCAGGCTGAGGAGCCGCCGGAGCTATACGTGAGACCGCTGGAGTCGGCTGGAACGGTCTTGTAGGTCCATACTCCACTGTTGATTCTCCCTGCCGAGGATCTGCCCTTGGCGTGTATGGCGGTGGTTCGTCTAAAGGATCGTCAACGCGCGATGACATCAGATCTGTAGTCGAGTGATGAACTATAGGTTGCGGTGAAAATCGTGTGGCTGTGTGGGATGTTTCGTACGGTGAGGAAAAGAGGTTCTTTTGCAGAAGGTCGTTGGAAGATGATTTAATGCTGTTGAAGATGCGATGAATGACCAGATGGTGGAGCGAGACAATGGATGTTGATGAGCAAGGCGGGCGGTGTAGAGCGGTGTTATCTTAGACACGCACGTGATGGTGATGGTTTTCCATATTTGTATCTGCTTATAGACCGACCCGATCACAGCTTTGTCTTTGTCGATCCATTATCGATTTGTTCTGAGATAACGTAAACCTCCCCTTCCCTGGAGTTTTTGGCCCTTTCAGTTCGCAGACTTTTCTTACAGACGACTTTGGAACGTCTTGTGTTGCAAGCACAGATTGTAGCCTGGAACTCCTTGGGAGAGGAGGATCGTCATTTCCGCCTTATTTAACAACCAGCCCCTCGGTTGTCTTTTACAGGGGGTCGATGATAGCTTCTAAAAAAAGACTTTTGATTCCGACGAGCAAATTGGTATGCAGTACCCCGAGTTTTTTGTGCGAAACATGAAGGGGAAGGTCAAGGTCAAGACGAGAGAGAAGGAGAGAGAAAAGCTGGATTCAGGATATCGCACTCTCTGCCACGAATAGCAACCTGGCTGGCAGCACAACAACGGGTTAATGGGCAACGAGGGGAAACGAGTAGGGTTGTTGTGTGATACTCTGGTCTTCTTTGGCGTCGACGGTGGTGCAAAAAGGTTGTTGTCAAGTTATTCCTTTGACTATACGATTCACGATCAGCGACGGGGTAAAAAAAAAAAAGAGAACGTTGATTGGTGCTGTGTCGACTGGGGGATTCCTAGATAATAGTGTACCCCGATTCAAATCACAGTAGCTCTTTTGTAGTCTCAGTGTGTGTGCGTGACATGAAGAAAATCCAACGAACCTGCGTAAACTCATTGTTCCTGCCGTTCTAGTAGTTACATTACAGAGGAGACTCGCGCAATAGACGATGGTACTCCAGGAAGTCTACAGTCAGTTCCTATCTTGCGATAGCGGCTTTGCTGAGAACTATGCAGAGTGCAATGTAAAGCGCTTATGGTCTAGTCCATTAACGGCAATTAAGATTGCATCAATCGAACTTGTGTCATCTTTGCTTGATCAAATGGAGAAGATGTTGCAAAATGTAAAGAATATGGCCAACGTGGGGATCGAACCCAAGACCTTCGCGTTATTAGCACGACGCTCTAACCAGCTGAGCTAGTCGGCCACTTCTCAACTGGAAGATTCCAATTACATAAACAACCTACATAATACGAAAAACATTGCTATGACTCATGTGACGTGATATCACCAAAGTTTGTATCACGAGGTCGTGCTCGACGGCAAACCCCCAACATGCTTATCATTCAACTCTACTCTGATTCTAATTTGGCAGCGCCACGTCTAAACGTCAAGTGACAGATGTTTACGGCCGCTAGGTTTCGGTAGCCCACTAACAGCCTTGATCAACACTTGGTAGAAGAACATACCTTAATGGAGATTGCGAAACGATGACAGCTTTCAATGAAGCCCCACAGACTGATGGTGGCACACTATGGGAATTACTCTTTTGCCAAGTCGAAGAAAGAAAGTAAGTAACCTTTTACCTACGCGGCTATCTGAATCTTATATATATATATATACAATCTACGCCAGTTTCGAGCATCCAGAGGCTGAGGGTGGTCTTTGATTTTTGTGAAAAATGCTGTATAGGCTTTTCGAAGCGGCTGTTTCAGCGGGGTTCTGGAGACCGCCGTGTTCACGATGGGTGATTAGAAGTTGTTCGCGACCGGATTTTGAGCGAAGTGGAATCAGAACTACTGCATTTGTTCTGATCTTATGACGTACAGACTATGTACTCACCGTCGTCTTCGCTCTTTGGCCAACAGCGGCTCGATGTGGCCTTCCAGTTTTCGACAGAGAAGCCACATATTATTATCACATTGGCGCGGTCAGAAGACCTCATGATTGCGAGCCGTTATGTAAAGGCGTGTACCAGCTTCAGCCATACCTTTAATGGTTAATTCAACCTCGAATTAGTTGGAACGGACTGGTATAAAAGGAGACCAGAACATCTTGTTGGACGGCAGAGTCGACCCCTGTTCTTCATACCAAACAACTCGACATCGTCTTCTAATATGCAGTTCACTGTTTACGCTACTCTTTTCTTGTCCTTGATCACCTCGTCCTTGGCGTACCTCGTCAAGTCTCCCAATGACAATGAGGGTTGGTACTCTCACCGCGGGGGCCGGTGAGTCTAAGAACTCCTCCACCGTCGAGTGGCGACCGATTAATCATTCATTTTATGCAGTCTTACCTGGAACCGCGTAGACACCGACGCTCCGGCTTTTGCCGTTAGACTGGTATATACCGACTCGTAGACCGACAGTCTCAAAGGCTAACTAACAATGGCTGTCTTTTTTCAGACGCGTCAACAACCTCCCTACAGTGCACAGATTTCCTCCTATGTTGATGGTGGATCTCCGGGTCAGGACCACAGTTCGACTATCTTCCCTCCCCAGGGAGGGTTCCCGACTGGAGACCACTTCCGCGTTAACTTAGTGGACGCTGATGACCACAGCACTATCTATGCCCAGTCTAATGAATTTAGCATCAAAAATTGATAGTTTTTTTTTTGGGCACTCGCGTTTGTATGTAGCGCGCGTCTCTGTGGTGTATTTACGGAATTTCAGTTTTTCCCCTTTTTTTTTGCGGAGATGCGTGCATGTACTTAAAAGTCAGTACATAGGCTAGCATTGTGGTATTCTTGATGCATCGCTTCTTACTATTCCAGTCTCTCTTGGCAACTGAAATTGCAAAATTGGGGTTTTTTTTTGAATAACGTAGGAAGATGAATAACGACCAGGTAATGGTGAATTGAGAACAAGAAAGGAGATTAGATGTTGCAGTTTCTGTAACCCTGATTTGTAGAGGAATAAGCTTTGAAGACATGAAATAGTCTTGGTGGTGTATATTCATCCAACACTTATATATTTGAAGAGTAATATATAAGAAAAACTTGGGATACTCAATCCGACCTGCCTGGTTCGAACAGGCGACATTCAGATGAACTAACCAATTACAGTCTGACGCTCTTCCAACTGAGCTAAGGTCGGCACATCATATGTACAAATATCATACAATATAACCAAAAACTTCTTGGGCTGCCAGTAAATAAGCAAATATAATTTGTATGCGTATCAAACAGCAGAGCAGGACGCATTTGGATGAATAAATTTACATATCCTGTAAAAGCTCAGTCGAGGTATAAAAAAGGCACAATACTACAATATACCTCAGTGTTTTTTCTTTCGCTCGTCGTGGAGGGCATCTTTGAGCTTCTGGAGCTGAACAGTGACGGCAGTGTTGCTGCCCTGCGCCGTGGTAGACCTCGCCTGAAAGTCGTCAATAAAGGCCTCAATAGAATTTTCTGTGCTCTTCTTGGAGAGAGGAGACGATGCGAGGGTCTGGATACGAAGGGGCGGGTGCAGCGGAATGTCCATGACCAAGGTAAGAGAGGTCACGTGTGAAAGACGCAACTCGTACGAGACCGATGCAAGGTCAAATCGTCATCAAGTTGTTCTGTTATTGTACATTTTCGCGACAATGGGTCTTGGCCGGTGGCTCACTCTTCTGGTTTTTCATCCTTTCGAATTCCGAATTCTCCTTCAGTTTCATCTCTATCATGAACAAAAACGTGACATCAAGGCCTTGAAAGAGCATCCTACGTCTGGCTGGGACCGCAAATCTATGCGCAGATGCTGGGACTTCCTGGACCAGACAAGTAGAAGTTTTTCTGCTGTTATTAAGGAGCTCGACGGTGACCTTGCGCGCACGGTGAGTATCGTGCAACTGAAATTTTGAGCCAGGCTGCATTGAGTTTTTGAACGTCATGACCATTGTTAGAGTGCTAAACTGACAAGCACATTTTTGTTCGTCTAGATATGTCTCTTTTATCTCATACTCCGTGGTCTGGATACCATTGAGGACGATATGACGATTCCTGACAACGTGAAGCAACCTATGTTACGAAAATTTCATGATTTTACAGTAACACCGGGCTGGACGTTTAATGGCAGCGGACCCAGTGAGAAGGATAGACAGCTGTTGGTTGAGTACGACATCGTTGTTGACGAAGTCAACCGCCTCGATCCTGCGTGGGCCAAACAATTTTATTGCAAGGAACAGATCTGACGTTCACCTCTCACAGTTATAAAACCATCATCCTGGATATTACACAAAAGATGGAAAACGGTATGGCAGATTATGCCCACCAGGCCGCTACTGCCAAGGGTATCGTCTATCTCGAAACCATTACCGACTATGAGCTTTATTGCCATTACGCTGCTGGCCTTGTTGGTGAGGGCTTGTCCCGTCTCTTTTCCGCATCAGGAAAGGAAGCCAGTTGGCTCGGAGATCAACTTGAAATATCGAATTCAATGGGCTTTCTCCTACAGAAAACCAACATCATTCGTGACTATAGGGAAGACGCAGATAATAACCGATATTTCTGGCCAAGAGAAATATGGGGCAAGTTTGGTTTCAAGGATATGAAAGATATGTACGAACCCGAAGCGGCGGAGAGGGCCCAATGGGTTCAGAGTGGAATGATTGCTAATGCGTTGAGGCACGCGACGGATGGTCTTGAATACCTCCGATGCCTCAAAAATCAAAGCATTTTCAATTTTTGTGCTATACCAGCCTCCATGGCCATTGCAACACTTGAACTCTGTTTCATGAATCCCCAAATGTTCCAAAGAAACATAAAGATACGCAAGGCTGTCGCTGCACAGGTATTATGCTCTCATCGGACATCGATCATCAGAAACCTGCTTACATGGACCTCTTAGTTGATCATGCGATCGACGAATCCGCGTGACGTCGGTCTGATATTTCGCGAATATGCACGCAAAATTCATGCGAAGGTTGTCACTGCTGATCCCCACTTCGCTCAGATTTGTATTTCCTGTGCAGAGGTGCATACAGAATTTCCATACTACCAATACATTCTCTGAATTATCTCCAGATCGACCGATGGTTCGAAGAACGCTACCCCTCGTTCATTCAACTCCCTAATAGCACGAGCAACGAACCTTCGCTTGATCCATCTGACGCACGTTCCATTATTGCCAAATCTGACAGTGAATTTGACAATGAGATCGCCTACCGTAAACGGATGATCGAAATTTGCAAAGGTGACCGTAATCTTGCAATGGCGCGTATCAATGCTGCGAACGACAAGCACTCTGCTGGTTATGGTACAGGACAAGAATTTTCGATGGCCAAATTGATGATCTATGTGTCTGCTACGTTTGTACTGCTGATCGCTCTTGGTTTGGGCGCTGCGTACGGTGTTACAGTATTTTACAAATAGATGGTAGGTTGTGAGTCTGATCAGATTCTGAGTAACCAGGAAGATGTTCGTATTTTCTGATTTTTTGATTGATACCCAGGATCCTTTGTGCTGAAGTATTTACATAAAATCAGGTTTTCATTCATGTTCTGGACTTATTGAGGCTTCACCATGAACAACATATTATTAGTAGACCTATTCATATATATGATGCGTATAATAATATCAATTTTGACAATGACGCTGAGATTTAATTACGTCCGCGGCCCGCTCGGCAACTACATAAACAGGTGCCTGAGTGATGCCACTCGGGATGAACGGCTACAACCATCAACGTTGATCTAGTCACACAGATCAAAAAAAGAGGACTTACGAAGATAGAAGCGTCAACAATACGCAACCCACAAACTCCCTTAACTCTGAAATCAGGGTTCACGACACCGAACCCAGCATTCTCGGCTGTCATTGCGGCAGTCCCAACGGGATGATATATTGATCCAGTGGCTTGGCGGAAATAGGCGTCAATCTCGTCGTCGATTGGTTCTCCATCAAGTTGAAGAGGTTTCACAATGTAGTCTGACCACGCAGGCCCAGAAAGAAAACGACGAGACATCTTAAATGCTTCTCGCATGGTGTACCTGTCAAACTCGGTACTGAAATAATTGGGGTTGATGATGGGATGAGCGAATGGGTCAGATGAGCTCAAGGTAAGATTACCGCCTTTGAAAGATGAAGATGAGTAACAAAAAATTAAGGTACAAAAATTGTGTCTTACGAGACATTGGCGTAATGACGACAGTGCTCATGGAGAAGTAATTTCCAGCGGGTGCTGGTTCAGGACCAATGTAACTGTTCTGTGCCATATCTGTGAAACAAAGGCGGGATACATGAATTAAACCACTTACATGGAAAATTATCTCAATATGTGCAGCACCCGGGCCAGAAGCAGGATCGGAAGTCTGTTCAAAGATTGATGAATTGGCGGGAAGCCTCAAGAATCCAAGTGTATTGGCAACACTGCCTGTCATGATTCCCTTGTGAGTCTGATTCCAATCATGTACTTGTTCCTCAAAGAATGTCTCGTTATTCAATTTATCATACGTATCGGTCGAATTTGCAGCGTATTGTACGATGCCAATGGGATGATCAGTGAGATTGCGACCAACAGAAGGAAGGTCGACGAGAGTCTTGATGCCGAAATGTTTGAGTTCCCCGCTATCGCCAATACCCGAATTCATAAGAATTTGAGGAGTGCCAATGGATCCCGCAGAGAGGACGATGTCAGATTGGGCCGTGACCTTGTATAGAGTCTGTGCGGCTCCAGTGCTTCCATATATTGCAAATTCGACGGTATTAAATTGCAGAGTATTCGAATAGGACGTCTGCGGTAAGACCCTGGAAACTTGGGCATGTAGCAGTACGTCAAGATTTGGACGATTCATATATTGGGGACTCAAATAGGAAGTAGCAGAGCTACTACGTGTGCCATTGCCAATCGTAAAGTCTATCCATCCTTTATCAAGTGTGAGAAACTCCTTGGGGAGTAAGTGAATTAAAGGGACGTACCAATGCCGAGGGGGCTGCCGCTATTTAGATCGAGATTGAAAGGAAATTCCTCGGGCAAGTCTTGGGTGGTTTGGATCACACGGTCGTCGACAGCGGGAGCTGCAAAATTTGCGAGACTCACGGAAGTCATGCCACCGGAGTAGTGATGACGGGGATCATATTGACCAGTTGTGTTATGTCCATCAGCAGGAGGAACAAAATTTTCGTTCTGAGGGGACAGGGATCAATTCTCACTGAGACTACTACACAGAAACACTTACTCGCTTCCAGTATGGTTCCAAGTTCTCCCATGTCCAGCCGTCGTCGCCAGTGAAAGCAGCAAGCCTGTCCCAGTCGTCGGCAGGGCCTCGAGCATATAACATATAATCTACCGGGTACCTCAGCCTCATTCCAGATGAGCTGCGAAAACAGTACCTACTGACGGAGCTGCTTCCACCAAGGAGAAATCCACGAGCAATAGGGATTTCTCGATTATCAAAACCAGGTTGCAGAACGGTGGTATAATTCCAGTCATATTTCGTATCAGGAGTGATACGTGTACAGAGGGCTGGGATATGAGGCTCAATACCAGTGTTTCTGGGGAAAAACGCAAGTTCTGAGTCAGGAACAAGTGGATCTCGTCTATATCAACATACGCATTTCCAGCCTCTAAAACGAGGACAGAGACATTGGGGTTCTCCGTGAGGCGGTTTGCAATGACGGCACCAGCGGTTCCGCCTAGAAGACATACAAGAATGAACAGAGAGTCTCAACATATGGAGTCTGACACATACCTCCAACAATTATAAAGTCGTAATACGCCTTCGAAAGATCTTGGGGCTTCTCAAGAAGTGCTCCAAATGTACTCGATGTTGCGATCAAGGCTACAAAAAGTAGCTTAAATTGAGAGAAGCGACCCATTATCAGTAGCTGCCAAGGAAGCTGCAACTCACAACGTGGTGAAAACAGATGTAATTTAAGTAGGATTTGTGAAGTGGATATGGTGTATCCATCCGGGCTTGCGCCCATTGACATCCATAGCAATCAGGCACACTTACTAAACCCCGAGGTACATATCAACTCCAATTAGTAAGGCCTTGGATCGTGAAGAAATCTGGTACGCTCGAGTTTGCCGGTCAGGACAGAGGCTTTCAAGATGATGCTAAAATCATCATCATCAATCAATCACAAGCATTCAGCATGGACGAATAGCCCAGATGTCAAAGCAGATATAAAAAAAACAGGGTCGAAGGAGACTAGCTATTTCAATTTGCTGTCAGTGCTGTCAAGATGCGTTCAGGGTTTACGAATGGCATACAGTTGACACGAGTAAGGTGGCAGCGGCAGCGACATGTGGGATGTACCTGTGGCCGGAGTCCACGTTGACAGTAGATACGGGTGTAATCGAGCATTTAACTTTATAGAGTCCATAGCTTCATGTTAGCTTCATGTTGTCAGAATGACCTCCGAATAAATTAAAGAAAATCAGTGTATGAGTGATTGTACAGGTGGAACTCACGATTGGCTACTTTGACTATGTCGAGCTGTAGTTCTTTTGACAATGTGTCATAAAAATGTGTCGCTATCATGTGAAATACTACAATTTTTTTACAATGTTAGATGCAGGTGCATCCGCTTTTGACTATCACCAGGCAACCAAGCTGCCCTGATGGTCTCGGCACATTGTGCCGAAAGCGCTCTTTGCCGTGAACCAGCCGAAATTTTGCTTCATTCACCTGAAAA
>Ga0153924_1001049_pt1 | contig 15330 bp, 16 predicted proteins | sample TSNJ008MetaG_FD_104709 | JGI IMG/M metagenome (GOLD analysis project Ga0153924, IMG submission 104709) | Attine ant fungus gardens microbial communities from New Jersey, USA - TSNJ008 MetaG | ecosystem: Host-associated > Fungi > Mycelium > Unclassified | place: USA: New Jersey, Wharton State...
CTGATGATTCTTGCAAAAAAAAGAAAGCGAATATTCGGTCCCTTAGATAACTATAACAGGACGTGTCGTTTCATTATGAGAACCGGACCTTACAACAGGCGCCTCCAGATGTTGTGATTCACTTGGGATTATACCGTATGCCTCTAAAATACTGTCACTTGATTCGTTGCCAAAATAGTGAATATATCTAAGATGCATCTGCGACCTAGGAGACCAGCCTGCATGCTGTCTGAGGACATGTTCTTTCAATATTGTGGATTTTTCCGTTAGTGCACTGTGACGTCTCATGTAAGGATTCCAAGGCTTTTTCAATAATTCATTTATCTTTTGTTTGTCCTCTGCTGGAACATTTGGATCTTTCAGCAACTTGGGAAACAATTGTGTCTTATATCTGTGATATATTCCATCTATTGCGTTATGTTCCATCTTCTTCCCAAACGTTGCACGGTTTAAGGACGGTATGAGTAGAGCATTGGAATTACCAGGTTGGGGATGACTATCAAGCCAATCTTTTAGATAGGGTATTGAGTCAATAAGTGGTACCGCCCTATTTCCCGTTTTACCATTTATAATAACTTCGGCGTACTGTTTTCCATTCACTGTGACATTGAAATGAATATCTCTTACCTTTATCCCTAGTATTTCATGAGGTCTGCCAGAAGTATCTCGCGATATAGCATGATAGCATTTATCTCTTTTATTGGGACAGTATCTTAGAAATAATAGATCTTCTTCTCTATTCCATATATCAGTTGGTTTGTATATAGACTGCTCTTTTCTCTTGAGAGTAGGTATATTTTCAAATACGGGTGCTGTTGTTCTTTTGGTTGCTTCTATATCAGGGCTATAAAGCCATTTAAAAAACTTGGCTAAACGCTGACGCATTTCATTATAACTACCGATCCATCTATGAAGGGGATCGGAACTTTCAGGTTTTCGTAGATTATCAAGGTAGGCTAAAATATCTTCTCTTGTCATATTTTGGAAGGGTTTATTGTCAAGAAATTTGGAAAGTGTAATCAGTGTTGTTATAATATTGGCTCTGTATGTATTAGCAAGATTTACTTCTACCTTTTGTGCTAAGATGTAATCAGCAATAGCTGTGGAATTCTCTCTTGATACCTGCTCTGTTAACTGTTTGTAAATATATTTTTGAAGTCCAGAAGTAACTGTGGCTAACTTTCTGTTATTTATTTCAATTTTATTTAGATTGGTATATCTTAGATTAGATCGTTGTTCTTCTTCTGTTACCTGCCACCGTCCCTCTTGTCTTACTGACGATCCGTTGAGCTCCAATTCATCAGTCATCTCCTTCTTTATGTTGTATTACGATTGACCACGTTATAAAATGTGTTCCAATGGGTAACATTGTTAACTTACAAGGTTAATCAAGTTCTTAATATCCTGTGATTAAATAATCTATTATATAGGTGACAAATAAGTTGAGTTCAATTAATAAGCAGTTTTTTATTAATCAACTAATTTGGATTGGAATATCTTTTGGCATAAGCATTACGATTTCAATGCTAGTTCCATTTCCAATATCATTGGTTGTCATTGTAGGGACCTTCTTACTATTGAATTTCTATCTAAGAAAAAGGATGATATCTAGGATTGGTAGTGTCAAAGGGACGATTATGGGAGGGATTTATAGCCCAACATTAAGTGATGGTGGTTCGCTTAAATATTATTGTATGAGCTGTGGCACGCAGCATAAGCAGGCGGCCTGTCCCGAATGTGGTTCAAAAATGAAGAGGATAGGATTATGATCAACATACTCAGACGGTGGAAACCTAAAGGACAAATGTATAGTCTAAGGTGTTTTCAATGCAGATCTGGTTTTCTTTCTAGCTTCAATCTTGAGGCGCCAATTTGTGGAAAATGTATGCAAAAAACCAAATCTCTAGACTCAACCGTGGACTATGAAAAGATATGCAGCAAGTGTGGTAACAGAGGAGTAATTTATAGAAAGGAGATGTGCCACTGTTGTTATTTCGGATTTGAAAAAGAAGAAGAAACTATACGATAAGCTGGATAGGTTGGCATTAGATATGAGATATGCTAGAAGTAATATCATAAACCCACCAAGCTAACTTGATGTGACGGCATACATTTCGTCAAATGATATTATGGCCGTACTTATATACAATGTATGTATATAAAGTAATCATATGCTACACGAAAAATATAATCAAAAAACAAAATTTTTAGTTTTAATGTGTCTTAACGTTTCGATCGTTGCCGGGTTCTCATCGGCCATTTCTATTGGTTATGTCCGCCCAGAACAAGATGGTAATGAAACCTACAGCGAAAGGAGATTCCACTAAGTTGAACATCGTTTTAGTCCATGGTATGTGGTTTGATGCATCTTCCTGGAGTAAAGTAATTCCTATTCTACAAGATGCTGGACATACGATTATCGCCGTAGAACTTCCTCTCCATTCTGTAGAAGATGATGTCGCTACAGTGAAACGTGCAATCGACCTGATTGGTGGACCGGTAATTGTTGTAGCACATGCATATGGTGGATTTGTAATCACGAACGCTGCTTATAATAATCCCAACGTCAAAGGCCTTGTTTACGTTGCTGCCCCTGCACCTATGGAGGGCCAATCCATGAGCACCACCGTGCCGAAAGTATACGATGGTCTTCCGAAAGAATTCGAGGGAAAGCCTCTCTTGATCTTCGATAACGGAGGATTCGCGTACATAAACCCAACTCCATTCCAGTATTTTTTAGCTCACGATGTTGATCAGGCTGAAGCTAACATCCTAGCTGTTGTGCAGAAACCAGGTAATCTAACAGGCATAGTAAACGAAAAATCTGGCCCTCCAGCTTGGAAGCAACTTCCGATATGGTATCAGGTGTCTGAGAATGACCGCGCTATCCCTCCTGCTGTTGAACGTATGTTCGCAAGACAGATGAATGCTACCACTATCTCACTCCCCTCTAGCCATGCTTCGCTCATATCCCACCCAAATGAAATTGCCCAATTAATCCTAAATGCCACAAAAGGAATCTCCAAGTAGAAAACCTATGTCAAAAAGGTATAAGGGGAGTCTCTCGCTATATCTCTATTTTTTGTTCGGCAGTTTGACACGAAGTATAAGGCATTTTGTTTTATTGTTTTCCCAATTTTTTGTCCATGAAGAACAACCAAAATAACTGATATGCATTAAATTCTGTTATCTGTTCTCTCGTGTCAGTTCAGTTCACTTTCTGTTTAGTTTGCTAGGGTTGAAGGTTTAAGGATCGCTGCTGCAGAAATCCAGCGCTCGATAAAACATCATATGTCGACTAGAGTTCCACTGCCGGAAGCATTTATCGAGAGTGTCAGATTTGTAATATTTTTTCTACGAGTGCTGCCCTGAGAGTAGTATGGGGAACATTGTCGATTATCTGATAGTCAAGGATTTATTATACCCCTGCCTATGATTTTGCCCTTAGTTAGCATTGTCAATGCTTCTGTAGCTTGATCAAGTTTGAAATGCCCACCAATAACTGGTTTGATTACTCCTCTTTTTGCTAATGAAACCAACTCTATCAGATCCTTTATAGTCCCGGTATACGATCCAATTATCCTGTATGCTCTCGTTGGCATCGAAACTAAACCTAATTTCAATTCACCACCAAAGAGTCCTACCAGCACTAATCTTGCCCTTCGTCTGAGAAATTTCATATCAGTTTCCACAGTCGCAGAGGCATTGACAAAGTCAAGTACTGCATCAGCACCCAAATTATCAGTCACCTCCATAACCGCTTTTACCGGATCCTCTTTTTTTGAATTTATAGCGATGTTAGCACCATTCTTTTTTGCTACATCTAATTTCTGATCATCTAGGTCCATTGCAATTATGTTGGCCCCTGTAACCGCTTTGGCAAGTTGTATAGCCATCAAACCCAATCCTCCAGTACCAACAACGACTACATTATCATCTGGCTTTAGACCGGCATTTTTCACTGCACCGTAGGATGTAAGTCCAGCACATGACAAAGGTGCATTTGTATCCATATCCATATCGTCTCCTAATTTCACTAGATACTTGTAGCTTGGTACCAATACGTATTGTGCATAACCTCCATCTGTGTAGATACCTAATGATCTAGGTTTGTCACACAGATTCTCTTCGCCAATCCTACACGCAGGGCACAGTCCTTCGCCTATCCACGGATATACGAGAACCTTTTCATTCTTGCTAAATCCTTCCGCTTGTTCTCCTAAACTCTCTACTTCACCTGCAACCTCATGTCCAGGAGTAAGAGGGTATTTTACACCCCTCTCTGTAGTTGTTAATTTTTGCCCATCTATACCTTCATAATAGCCCTCCCAAGCATGGACATCGCTATGACATACGCCCTCAGAATGTACTTTCACTAAAACCTGTGTTCCTTTCGGTGTTGGTGTTTGAATTTCTTGTACTTGTAACGGTTCATTTACTTTAACAATTCTAGCGGCCTTCATATCAATCTGATTGTTAACAAACTATTTACGAGATTCTAATTATAGAATCTTCTTCTGTTGAATATAACAAGGTGATTTCGACTCGTCCGATCGGACAACGGGTATCAGGCTATAACAGATGTGCGATGCTGTGACGGACGTGCATGTAACCAGGGGACTGAAGCCGCTTCGTGTCGCCGGAAATGACTTCTAACTTGTGCCTGCTGGTCATGACAAGATGATACTTGCCACCGCACCCACAAGCATTTCGCTTTTCGATCAGGGGTTGGTGCATGCTTCCTAGGTGCTTGTACTCCCTCAGTCCCAATGGTCGTAGTATATACGTTTGGTATTGGACCGCCCAAACACAATCGGCCCAAATTCAACAATGCATAGAGCGACGGATAGAAAAACTAGTTCTAAAATCATAGTTATTGAAACAAAAATCCCAGCATGAAATAAACCTCCTTCAATAAACTACTAGATTTAGAAATGCTTGTTTTACATGGTGTACTGAAGAAGTGCAGATTGAAGTCCTGATGTGACCATTATTAGTGGACTGGTATTTTTGTCAGAGCAGCCAAGCTAAAAGCAGACTCGATGTAGTCCGTAGTATATCGTTCTATGAAGAAAAATTTGACAAACAATAATGTAAAGGATAGAATATAGGCAAGAAAGTGACCAAATTTGCATGAATTTTAGGTAGAGGTTTGCATATGGATATTAAGGCCCCCCACTCTCCTATAGCAGTCCATCTTTGAATACATGAATGCTCTGTAATTTGTATCTCTTTTTTCGTTGTATGTAATTCAGGAAGTGAAAGTTCAAAAAGGGAGTAATATCCGGTTTCGAATATTGTTGTCGCGACACAATTCTACCAAACAAAGCGTGTCTTATTGGCTCTATGACAACACCAAGTTTATTTTGAATGACTCTAGGCTTCTTAAGCGAAAATCTCGTAGCCAAGAAATGTACTACTACTACGACAACAACAAAAAATGCTAAGATACCTATTGCTGTGCTAAAATTAGTCGGGCTTCCTAGAAAAATGTTACCCATATTATCAGTAAAACCGTCTATAATATTCATGCTTATGTGAGCAATTAAAAATAAAACAAATATACACATTCCTAGAAAATGAGACAACACTAGGTGCTAGCGGAATCCCAATATTTGATAGGCATCCCTGGATGGCTAGTCCCCATAGTACTATACTCAACAACATTCGCTAACTATCATAAACAGATATCTGGTTGGTATTTGCTATTCGCATTCTTTCTATGGTAATTGGCTATTCTATAATTTATGGACTGGTAAGACCGATGAGTTTAATTCTAAATTTCTATATCTGCACCTCTTCCATAGTACATACGATCTTCGCGCTGACCACCATGTCCCATACCGATGTTCTTGTAATCAGACACAAACTCAATTGAGCTAATCCATTTTGTCATTTTAAATCCAAGCTGAGTTTCAACTCTTAATCGCAGAGGAGCACCATGAGGAACAGGCAAGGGTTCGCCATTCATTTCATAAGCAAGAATAGTTTGATAATGTTTTGCAAGTTCCATATTTATTGCCTCGTAGAATTGTACACCCTTAATGTATTGATATGAATAGAATATTACATAGCGCGCTTGAGGAAGAGGCCTACATAGAGATAATATATGGCTCATAGGTACTCCACCCCATTCTCCTATGGCAGTCCATCCCTGAATACATGAATGCTCTGTAATCTGTATCTCTTTTTTCATTGCGCGTAAGTCTTCAAGACCGAGTTCAAGAGGCCTTTCAACCAATCCATGAACTTTCAGTCTCCAGTTGACGAAGTTATTTTCTAAAAGATCTTTGTATTCTTGTGTATCGGGCGGGTAACCATTTACTCTGAAAAACGGCGTAACATCTGCTTTGGAATAATTTAGTCGTGGTACTATTCTAACAAATAATGCACGTCTTACCACCTCTATAACGGCACCAAGCGTGTTTTGAATAAGTCTTGGCTTTCTAAGTGAAATCCATGTGGCCAAGAAATGTACTACTACTACGACAACAACAAAAAATGCTAAGATACCTTATATCAGGTGGAAAAACCTTTTTGGTAAACTTTATCCATTCTGTTCCTGGCGTTGCATGATCATGCCAATAGAGTTTTGGCATAGCACTAAGTATCTCTATACCACTTCGAATTAGCAACGTAAGAAAAATAAGATTGATAAAATGTGCAAAGCGAAGCCAGTACGGAAAATCATTGTACCACATTATAATTTCACACTCATGGAATTTAAGAGTTATAAGTGAGAAACATGCCTTAATGCACCTTTACGCATTTTTCTGTATACATACACTAATAGCAGCACACACCACTTTGTTGGACTGTATTTCCGCACGTTTTACGCTTTTCCTGGTTGTTTTGGCCTATTCTTTTTGAAATACACATCTCCTGTAGGTGTGTGCATGTTGTATGACTGCCCCTTTTTTCTGATAATCTAATCAAATCACGCACGAGCTGACAATGGGTATATATACATTCCCTGTCCAAAAAGATGGATGCATCAGTATGCGTCATCATCAAATGCACACAAGCTTTAAAGCTTTCTTTTTTGATGACATGCTCACATAGCCTTTGCTAATTGTACTTCATACTACGTCGTCCCAAAAAGTGTGTAGTTTGCAGAGTCAATCATGTTTTGTACGACTGATAAATAATCAGAGCTAAGAACTTATTCATGATGGTAAACCATCAATAACATGCCAAGTTTCTATCATTTTTCCATTTTGAATTCGATATATACTTACGCCTCTGAAGTTAATGTGCGGAGCGTCAGGTGGACTTGCTTTTGGTGTTAGTGATCCTTTCCAATATGTACCTACAAGATCTGGAAGAGACTCTGATGCAATCATTGCCTCTATCACAAAAGAGAAGTCATCAAATTTATTTAATAAATTCTTAAGATCATTCTTCGCTCCGGCAACTCCTCTTCCAGGCGAGCCCATATAAGCAGACTGACCATTGTCTATGTAATCAGGGGCAATTATTTCATCAAATATTCCTTCATTTTTGGTTTTGTATGCTTCAAAGTAGCGGTTAATAATTGCTTTATTGCTTTCTACTTGTGACATTGTATCATCAGTATGTATACTGATGATATACTACGATATATTTATTTCCAAGTTGGCAAGTTATCAAAACATAAGAGTGTTTGATATGCAATCTGGCCATTAGATTAGTAGCTGTCATTTGTGCTCTAGAAGGCTTGAATTTTACTATAACACTTAGTTGTGATTACTGATTTAGCCCAAGATATTATCTAAGGCTCTCTTGACCTGGGAAAGCTCTTAAGTTAGCAGCTCGCAGTTATTTCAAATGTCCGAGGATGATAAAACTGCTGAACAGAGCATAGAGGACAGTCGCTGCGTTATAAACAGGGATCTCGAGAGAGATATACGCATTATCGCTTCTCAGCTTAATCTCACAAAATGTGTGTGTGCTGTGGAGCAGGCAGTGGGGTACTATATCGAGAGGAATAAACTGCGAGCTGAGTGCAAGTCTGGTGCTCTGCGAGACCCTGAAGCTTGTAGGTGCTCTGATGTTTAGGTCAACCGGGTTTATGACATCTATTTCATATAGGTATATCATATAAGCCGGTTTTATATGCACCCGATTTCCTCTCTCCATGGTTAACAACGGCAAAAACAAAGTGTCAACTTAGACCGCAGCACCAACGAAAAGTTAGAGGATTATGCAGAACGCAAGGATTTGAGTGTATCAAATGTCGTGAAGGAATCAGTTCAGAGCCATCTTGATCGCTGTGATGCTAAAGCGATTCTCAGAAAAGCTTGCGATGAGAGTGAATTACGCGAGGAATCTAAAATCTGCCAAACGTTAGAACATCAAGATAGCCACGAATAACATCTCTCAACCTTCTATCTCTTTTTATTTAATGCCATTTTTATCAATAGTATGATATTTATTAATAGTATGATTTATATGTGTGATTTTGAGATTGGGTTAAATAGAACTTTTATTATTATATTGATATATGGTTAAGTGAGCAAAGAGGTGAAACAAAGCGCAATCTCAAACACTACCGTTGAAGAGAGGTCCGCATCTATAGTTGAGGCAAGTGTCAACGACTATTTAGAGCGAAATAAATCTTAATCCTTCCTTTTTCACCAGAACGCGTTAAGCGGTTTCTGACCTAACTCTCCGCTTCTTCTTTACTGCTACTTTACAATAAGTCGTTTCAGTCCAACAGTATAGAAATTTGGGTTTGCAAGGTGTCGCTTCTAGTGCTGAATCTTGATGATGGGCTATTTAATGTTCAGAGCTCTAGTACAGCCAGAAAAAGATTATTTCTGTCTTGTTTTCACAAAATGACTGAGTAGGTGATAAAAGCATATGTATAACACCTTTGCTGCAATGAGGATAGAAGGAATATACTAGAATTATTACTTCTAATATATTTGTAAAAACAACTGTCTATAGTCGTTCTCCTGAAATATACCAATTTTCGCTGGGTCTTTCATCATATGTTATAATTACATGCTCTCGTTTAGCTTTCAAAATATCTACCGCTGCAGCTGTTACTGCCTTAGCAAAGGCTTCTTTCTGTTCTTTTATTCTTCCAGGATACGCTGAAATTTGAATTAAAGGCATATCTAGATTATGAAATAAATGAAATTTAAAGCTTAAAGACCCAAAATTGTTTCTCTTTGTCAGTATGATTCCTGCAGTTAATCCTTTTTGCTTTGCATCTGCTACTACGAGGTAAGAGAATGCCAAACTCGCCATATCAGATGATAAATAATTCAGTAGTAGACTACATGGCTACTTACCAGATATATTTTAAATTCTAAATTCCTTGTCTCATTATATTTAGTTTATAATATTGTGCGTCGATACAGTGAAAAGAATCTATATGGAATGATGTTAACTGGTATAGTGGTATCGACAAAAAATATGGCCAGCTTCCGCTAAGTGATCAGCCAAGATGGAAATTCCTTCGAATGCAACCATAAGACGGCAGTACGTGAAATGTGGTAAGCCTCAATGTCAAAAAAAACATGGCCCGTATCTATATGCTTATTGGAAGGAAGGTAATAAGACAAAGTCGGGATACGTAGGCAAGAAGCTCGAGGGCCTTGACCTTAGAAAGATAGCGAAGGACCAAGACCTCAGGCCAAGCGTATTACGTAAATTCGAGTATATACAACAAGAGGCTTCTAGGGATAATGTGCTGGCCAAACAATACTTCGAGAAATTAAGAAACAGAAAGGTTAGAATCGATTGGGCCTACAGACTAATAATCAATCGTAGCAGAGTGAGCTTGGAGAAGGCTGATAGAACATTTATCAAATGTTTCCAGACAAACGGATTGTTGTTATTTCATCTCAATCTGTATCTGTTTCAGGTTCACATCCGAATTCTAATTGATTAAGTTCTCCCATCAGTGGGTCGAACACGACATCGTCTTGTACTGTAAGTTTTGAAATGACATACTCTGCATCTACTGGCGATTGCCCGTCATCAGTAACACTTTTCTTGATGGCTGCGAATATATCAAGTCTGCAATGGAATCCTAGGTTCTTAATCTGCTACCCTAATGCCATGCTGATAGCATCAGAAATTGGAGATATAACACGTTTCAATACACCAGAAAAACTAGTATCTTGGTCTGGCTTATGTCCATCCATTCATCAATCAGGGAACTCTTTACATAGGAAGGATGAAGGATGGAAACAAGAAGGTAAGATGGATACTAATTCAGGCAGCAAACACAGCAGCAAGAAAAGATGATAGGTTGAGAAAATTCTATCTACGAATCTAACGAGTAAGATAGCAAACGACAACCTATTCAGAAATCATCTTTTGTGATGCTTCAGAATTCGTCCCGCTTTGATTCTTTCGCCTTAAGTCAAGTGTAATTGAATATACAACTGCAGCAGCTTGGCAGAGTAATTGAGTTATCGAGAATATTGTTTTATGCTATCAAGTTAATGTGATTCTACATAGACTTCGAGATGGCAATAGTAAGATATACGGTAGAATCCGAGTCGGTCGTTTCCTCTGATATCTAACTTAGTTAGTCGGCTCATGTTAATAGATAACTCGAAATCCATTTCTATCCCATTCCCATTCCGAATTCCTTCCTGTTTTAGCAGAAATGATTTTTCCTGTGTCTACATTAATTATAACACTGAAACAAAATTCATTCTTTCCTTTGTTAAGCTGCGAAGAAATGTATTTACGACACTGTCGAGATGGAAGCGAGATCTCCAAATTCAGAACGTTACAAGTTTTTAGACCGGCTTTATTTGCTTTATTAGCAGCTATAGGGACTGCATCTACTGTTGACAAATTAGTTGCTTCTTTTAGTGCTTCTTTTGGTTCCGGGGAATGTGGAGTCCCAAATCTGATTTAACATTCCTATTCGCTGTAACGCCTTCTATTTGTATTGTCTGGTCAGAAGATACGTAGTCGACTACATCGTTGCTTATTTTTTGTCTTCCAATTTTGTGATTAATGTTTTTCTCATCATTATGTTTAGTATCACTAAAAAAAGTCCCTACACACGTTTCAATCACACTGTTTTTAGGACGCGACGTCCTAACCCTTCTTGGAATATTAGGGTTATTTGCAGGTAAGTATCTGCGAATATTCCTTTCGGTGAAACCAGATAGATGATTATGATCATTGCGTATTTTCGCAAGAGCACCTTTGTGTGTTAGGCCATCAACTATGTTTAGCCTATTGTACATCTGAGGTATTAATTCAAATGCTCGTGCTACCGCTTGCTGAAACTCTTTCGATAGCTCTTCATATGACTTGTATTTGTATTCATCCAGGTTATGGGGGCTTATTGCGGTAATAGATTCGGGATCTTCATTTGCCAATGTTTGTTAGTCATCTCCCACAACGCGATATAGTCTACCTTCATCTGAAAAAGTATTCCATGGCAGCTTTCCCTTTTTTTCTAGCTTTTACGGTAGCACTGCTTAACTGGCTGGTATCGGGTATGATCTCAAGCGAGACTAGTCTATAAAATAGCGTCCGTAGTGTAGGTGTGATGTCGTGTTCTATGAACCACGACAATTCCCGTTTTACATAGTCTACTACACTTTTCCAATCTATACATCTTAATTGTAGACTAGTCATTTACGCCCATAGATTCTCATTCTTTTTAAAACTTCCGAAGAATAATGCTTCTTCCTCCCCCTCTCTGTGCTAGTGCAGCTCTGCATGCTATATCAACTACCATTTCTGTTCTGGAACGCCTATCATATCATTGTAGACTGCAACATCTGAGTATAGCTGCAATACATTTACGTCCAAATCTGTTCAGACACCAAATACATAATATTTTAAAAAAATTTATGTCGAGTCGCTGAAGATTGCTCCAAGTCTATAATTCAGTACGGTATTGTGGCAGAGAATTGGTCAAAGATAACTACAATGAGGTTCCTACAGCTCTCCAAACAATAGTAGATATCAGGATATCTAGCGGAATTCTGGCTATTCTACCTTTGCTGTTTCTTTTCGTTCTGGGTTTCCTGCTTTAAGCCACAGGTCCCAGAAAGCTTTCAGCCATTGCTCGTTGGTTTTGATTGCATTTTCATAAAAGTTTCTGCTCACCTCAATCCAATATATAAAATAATTCTGCCATACACCTATGGGATTTAGAAATGGATTAGGAACAGTACCTTCTTGTTCTGTTTCTGATGTCATGACGATTCTATGTCAGAATAGCAATTAAAGTTAATGTCTTGAATTTGTGTCATGTGATGCTTCAAATATGAAAAAGGGAGAATTCTGAATGCGCAATTGATTGACGGCCATGTATTCCAGCACATAAAGATTCACCATCAGGCTAGTCGGAAACGGAAATCTTGATAAACTCATCCACTATTTGTCTATTATCGCTCAATTTCACAGAACTAGCATTTCCAAGTCGATTTGAGATATGCCTGTAAAGTTCCACATTCTCTGATTTCAAATCATTATACGCCGCACGTCGGAAGGTAACCAACACGGGGTGCAGTTTTTAGCGCATCTTTTATTATGATTCGCATTAAAATCTAACGGTCTTGTAAGTTAAGTATCATAATTTAGGCCAACTACCTATACATCTAAGGTATCTTCTCACTGCGTTAGTCAAGTTTCTCTCCCATTTGACCACTACGGCCTCTATATGTAAATATTGTAATATCTGATCTATTTGTTAGCGTACAGCTTATTTTTATTTGTAAATTTTAGAGATATACACTTGTCTGCAGTACACACTCCTTTTTTTCGAAACCCTTATATTTTATGCGCTACAGCATAGCGACAGATATGTGTCTGCCCCGTTACGCGCCCGGTAGGGAAAACACAGAAAAGGTTAGAAGTTATTTAAATATTTACACACAAACTTGTATTTTCTTGATCTTCTGAACTGCTGCAGTACACACCTTTTTTTGTACCTTATCGCTTTCCGGATAGTCTGAAAAGGGTAAAAAAAGTTCAGAGACATTCCAGAGGTGTGTGTACGACATGTGTGCTTAGAAGATAGTGTGTGTACAGCATCATTAGAAGATAGAAACCACGGATAGTGTAGATGTCTTAATGATATCAATCCAGCGTAGGAGCATCGGTGTTTTTTTGACCTTGGATAACGCCAGATGTTCAGCTTTCACATATGGAATCATAAATTACTAAGCTAAATCTATTCTTGTCTAAAATTAATAACATTCACATAATTCTATGTTGATAAAAAATGCGATACTTAACTTAGCAATTATTCAGCCAATCCTTCGTCACGTTGAATGCATCATCATATGCCAGTTTTCGCATAAGCTGATATTGATAAGATAGGGTGCAATAATTCGACGGATAGGTTCATTTCCATTGGAGTGTCAAGTAAAATATTTCAACCCACAGACACTTGACTGATGTTGTCTTTCTGTATCGGTGATGAGCGCTGGACCACCTTTTCCTCTAAGCAACATGTGGAGTATTTGTGCTATTTGGCGCTTGAGTCAGACATTAGCTCAATTTCGAATACGGTGTCAACAACCAGAGGTGCACTAATGGGCAAGCTTTGTACTCCATATACCAACCGAACGTGGCCGGCTTTTGGTCCAAAGATCTGAACGAACAAGTTTGAGGCTCCATCCGCTACGGGCGCGTGTTCGGTAAATTGCTCCGTCGTTGCCACCAACACCGTCAACTTGACCAGCTTTTTCAGCCGATCCAGGTCGCCGAGATGTTCCTTCGCGACGGCTAGGGCGTTAAGCGAAGCGATGAGAGCCGTTTCCCTGCCTTGTTCAACCGAAAGGCTGTCGCCCAGCCTGCCTGAAATGGCGAGTTTGCCATTGGCAACAGGAAGAATGCCACTGAGGAAAAGCAAATTCCCGGCATCCGAGGACTCGACGTAAGCACCCAGCGGTGTCGGAGGTGTTGGCAAAACTAGCCCGAGCTCGCGAACACGCGAACTCGGTGCGGTGATCCGCTGATCACCACTTGGCGCCTGCATGGGCTCCTCCATCAACGCGAATGTTTTCGCCGTTCACCATGGGTGCTGATTCCAAATAAAGCAATGCATCCACGATTTCAGAGATTTTAACCAACCGCGGAATGGGCATGAGTTTTTCGAGAATTTCGTGGTCGTCGTTGGCGTGCAGCGGAGTGTCAACAACACCAGGCGAGATTGTGTTCGCCCGGATACCGTCAGCCACGAATTCCATCGCCAATGCGCGGTGAAACGCAGGCATTGTGGACTTGGTAACCACAGGCAGCGTAATCGTCGCGCCGGCCAACGGCTGATCCACCAAAACCGTCGAGATGCCCACGATATGGCCGGACTTCTGTTTGCGCATTTGTACGACCACTCTTTGCGTGATGAAAAAGTAACCCGCAACATTCGTGCTAATCATCAACTCAAAGTCTGCAGGTGTATAGTCGGTGAACGGCTTCGGCATGTAGATGCCAGCGCAGTTGGCCAGGAGATCAATGCGATCAAAGTGTTTGATGGCCGCATCGGCCACTTTTATGGCCGTGTCCATTTTGCCGATGTCCCCCTCCACAAGTATGAGGTCAGATGAGGGTTTCAAATCTTTCGATTTGCTGATGTGGAGCGAGTTGGCGACCACACGATAACCGCGCTGCAGCAACGCTTGGGTGATGCCCAAGCCCATACCACTCGATGCACCAGTGACAATGGCTACTCGTTTTTTGGTGGTGGTATTGGTATTCATAGTATCTCAGCCTGGTAAACCCATAATAAGCAGTACTTTATAGGGATTGTGCTCCAGGATTCGATAGTGTCAGGATTATCATAACATAGTGTCATTATTTAGGGGAAATTAGTCGACAGTAATGGGTTGTCAGCGAACGGTGTTTTGCACAGCATAAATCTATATTTTTAGATGTGTCCTAACATGCTCGCAATTTATTGCAAGAAAGTAGGTTATGTACGTTTTCCTCTACAATTATTTCAAAGTAAGGAAAAGAGGATCACGCACCGAATCGTAGTGCCGTCTAGCAAGGCAAAGTATCAAGTGAAAAAATCAAAAATAAATCAAATGAAATGACACAAGTGATCATCATTTTTCAATTGGGTTCCCATTTTCTATAGTTATGTTTTAATCAAAAAATCACATATTCTATTCATACAGTAGCAAACCAAAGACATTAATCGAAGTCATACCTTCACGATCGAATTCTACTAATAACCTTTAAATCATCTTATTCGGTAAGAGGTTGTGATGGTCGAGATAACTGCATGTTTAGTTTGTAGCTTAATTCCATCCCATGAGAGTCTTGACAGGGTGTTCTGTATTATTTTTGAATTTTAGTTATAAGCTAATGAATTTGTTGTATAGCATTATCTTCAATCCTGCTTCTACTTTC
>Ga0153924_1001053_pt1 | contig 15286 bp, 18 predicted proteins | sample TSNJ008MetaG_FD_104709 | JGI IMG/M metagenome (GOLD analysis project Ga0153924, IMG submission 104709) | Attine ant fungus gardens microbial communities from New Jersey, USA - TSNJ008 MetaG | ecosystem: Host-associated > Fungi > Mycelium > Unclassified | place: USA: New Jersey, Wharton State...
CATCGCCGTTTTTAGGTTTATCGACTCCGTATGCTTTCCACGTCACAGGGCCATCATTCACCTTCACTCCCACTTCCAAAAACTCCACCTCCGGGTCGAAGTAAGAGTCTGAGGCAATATTCTGCCGAGCGTTGTGGTTTTCTTCGATGGATACAGCGGCTGCAAAGGAGATTTGCCCAACGATGTCTGGAAAAGCAGGTGTAAATTTCCAGAGGCGAGTTTCTGTCAAAAAAAGCGCCGCGACCAGAAGCAGTAACGGCCATACGGTAGCAGCACCGCCGAAAAGTATTTCCTTTTTAGCCGTTCTGAGCATAAACGGCTGAAATATAAGCGGCTAAAAAGAAGAAAGCAAATGAGGCTTACGAAGCGAGTTATCGTTTATTCTCTCTACCAACGGATGAGATCGAGACCTTCCACTTCACGGAAGTGCTCATCGCGGGTAGCCAGAGGCATGTTGCATTCCAGGGCTACGGCTGCGATCCAGATGTCGTTTTCTGGAATAGGATGCCCTTTGCGTCTCAGTTGCACTGCTATTTGAGCATAGGCATCCGCTGTGGCTGAGTCAGGATGCAGCAAGGCTGCGATCCAGAGGAAGTCGTCAACGAGATGGCGATTGTGATCAGGACGGGTGGAGGCAAGGGCACCTTTGTAAAGCTCTCCCAAGGCCACTAGAGGCAAGAACAAGGGCTCTTCAGGTGTTGCCAATGTACACACGTCAATGTTGCCTCGCAGATGTGCTATGACAATGCTGGTATCTAACAGTATCCCATTAGCGCGATCAGTCATGCTCTTCGATCCGTCGGGAATCGGCTAATGCCTCCTCAAAAGCCCGAGCGTCGGTTTCATCCAGTCGGCCATGCGTGCGACGCAGTACTTCGCCGCGCTCTTGTTGAGCCGCCACATTGAGCCGATAGACATGGCGAGCCACTTCGATTTGCTGCCGCAAGGTAAGTTCTTGGACACCTCGCACGATGGATTCTATTACGGTCATTCTGCAGCTAAGATAAAGCAGCTAAAGGAAGAAGGCGAGCAAAGGTTAGTTTGAGGTATTGCGTTCCAATCGGGCTGGATGGGTGGCGGTGTGGATTTCTTTGAGTTTTTGAATGGAGACTTGTGTGTAGATTTCGGTGGTGGTGATTTTGACGTGCCCCAGTAGGGCTTGGATGTGGCGGATGTCAGCTCCAGCTTCGAACATAAGGGTGGCACAGGTGTGGCGAAATAGATGGCAGGCACCCCGTTTGCCGAGGTCGGCATCGGCGACGTATTTGGCCACTAATTTTCCGATCTGGTCAGCTCCTAAAGGCGTAGAGAAGAAGGTGAGAAAGAGGGTGCCATCGTCAGGTTCTCGGACAAGGGGGGAACGAACTTCTTTGAGGTAGCGGTTGATCCAAGCTAGTGCTCGTGCTCCAATAGGGATCATTCGATCTTTTCTCCCTTTGCCTTGACGTATCATAAGGGTACCTCGCTCGTGATCGAAGTCACCAACTTTGAGTCTCGCCACTTCACTACGGCGCATGGCGGTGGAGTAGAAGGTTTCCAGTATAGCCCGGTCGCGAATACCAAAGGGGTCGGCGAGGTTGCATTGAGCCATGATGGTTTCAATTGCATTGATCAATTCTGTCTAGTAAACTAGCGATATGTAAGCTGTTTTTACTAGCCCGATGTATGATCTTCGTATGGCGCAGCATTCTGACTCGACGCGCGGCAAACGGCTTCGCGCATTCCGCCAGGCGGCAGGTCTCTCGCAAAGTGAGTTGGCCCACAAGCTTGGTGTTCATCGTTCCAATATCGGATTTTGGGAAAATAACGGTATTATCCCTCGTTCTGATTTACTGACTCCAATGGCAGAAGCTCTCGGCGTGACGGTCAATGATCTCCTAGGAAAAGCGATTAAACCAAAGCGTACGGTTGCGCCAGTGGGCCGTGCTCGTCTGCTCTTTGATCAGGTTTCCAAATTGCCACGTCGCCAACAACAGCACATCATCCGAGTTGTCGAAGATCTTATTGTAGCTCAACGTATCAATAACACTCATGCCAAAGCTGCTTAAGAATGTCTTAATTACACGATCTGCGTACTATGGGGTTCAGGGGAAAGCTTCCCAAGCTTCATGAGACGGGAATGGATGGCTCCTTGTGTGCGCTGATGTTTTTGAGCCAGGTCTTTAATTGAAGTGCCTTTTTCAAACTCGGCAATCAGTGTTTGGTCTTCATCTGCACTCCAAGATTTGCCTGCCTCGGCTGGCAAGTTGCGGTTTTTTCTTTTAGCTGCTTTTTCCAGTGCTTCGATTCCAGCAAGCAATGCACGAAGCACTTTCGCGGACTGATAGCAACTTTCATCAGGCAGTTGCGCACCGGTAAAAGGATGTTTGCCTTCAGCCAATGCACGCAGAATGCGCAACGACTCAGCCGCTTCCGCAGTCTCAGATGCAGCAGGCGGCGGAGCCGTCACTGCATCCGAAGTCTTTAAAATGTACTGGCGTATCACAGCTTTGAATTTAGCAGATCAATGGTGAAGGGCAAAGCAAGGCTGTTGGCTCCCCTACTTACTTATACGGGAGCAGCAGCCGCAGCTTTCTTGAACTATTTTCCGCGCCCAGCAGTGGCTGTGACAGCTTTGCTGGCACTTGCCACTGCGGCGCACCGCTCGATGCGAGCCCGACCTCCTTCGTCGGGCGAAACATGAAGCGGCTTGCTTTGGGCAGAAAGGCGCAGCGTGAGCGCGCGCATCCGGCTATTGCCGGAGAGCACGCTGACGCGAAGCCGTTGGGTGATTCGTAAAATTCCCCCTGATCCGGCGACCGCCGGAGCAGGACTATTCGCGGCCTGGCGCGAGACCTGCCCCGGAGTGGTGGCCGAAAGTGCAGCGCCAGAGCAGAACGCAGGCTGAGTGAGCCCGCAAACGAAGCCAAGCGGAGCGACAAGCACAACGAAGGCCGATATGAAGGGAATGGCATTATATCACACAACTCCTCGTGAGATATTAGCGCCGGAGGTCCGAGCCGGACAGGCGAAGGACCGAAGGGCATCGCCTCCTGCCGGAGGCCTCCGCGCAAGCGGAGAGCGGCAGGTCAAGGCGACGCTGTATCTCACGTAAGTTGTGTGATCATCATAGCCAGCAGGTAACGTGATCAGGCCGCTCCTTCCCACTTCCACCGAGCGCAGCGAGGCTAATTTCTCAATTCGTGAGGCTGATTGCCAATGAACGTAGCTCATCCCTAGGTATTTCAAATTCTGGCCCTTCCTCCATCGCTATTATTTGCATCATTATTTCACGCAATCCTTCTTCCAAATCGCGACAATTTTCGAAAAATTTCGAATGGGCCCACCGAGACAGACGAACAACATCATAGTTCCTCTCGATCTCCTTTAACAGTTCGATTCCAAACTGCTTTTTTGAGTAGGTCATTTTCCAAGTTCCTTCCCAGTTGGCGGATAATGCGCCGAGTTAACCGAAAAGCCATCTTTCGTTTTAGGATGAACTCGATTTACATTCCCGAATTGATCATAACTTTCCATCCAAGAACGAACTCCGCTGGTTGATGGATCCCATTCGGTTACATACGATGCACCTCGAGTAGGTCCAGGTGTTCTAGCCGGTGTTTCTGGGTCGTAATATCGAATGCGACCGTCCGGAAGAAATCGAATATTCGCTGCATCCTTTTGCGCGCCTTGTAAAGCGGATAATTTCGACCGCAGTGCAGTTCCCGCATTTACACTCACCTGATTTATTTGAGATGCCGCCGCTTTTCCCAGCAGCGGCCTAACACCAGCTTTAGCAGCATCCCCAACTCCAAAAGTAAAGGCTCCACCGGCCATAGCAATGGAGGCTCCGGGGGTAAAGTCCCAGCCTTGCTGCCAGGCTTCTGTGAGGCCCATTACGCTGGCTGCTTGTCCTACCCAGGGCATTAAGCTCATTCCCGCTTGCCCGATAAATTTCCCTATTCCTTGAGCAGTGTTTGCCGGCTCGAAATTGTCTCCCAGGGCTGCTCCTTGGAACATTCCCTTTCCTAGCCGTCCGGTAGGATCACAGTAAGCAATTGGATTCCCATTGGCAAAAAGCCCAATCCGTGAGTTCCGCGTATTATACTGATAATAAATTGAATATGATGGTTTCTGAAAAGACGCCAAAGAGGGATGACTCACCATTCGAGCCACTCCGGATGCCATCCCAGTAAGGAGGAAAAGAAGAACAACTAGGGAAAAAAGTGCGGAGCCCTTTAAACGCATTGGAAAGGAACATGTTGGCAAGGATAGATCTCCGTGCCGAGGGTTTTTAACGGTGCAACCTGCTTTAATTGTTCTGACTGCGTTCGCGAGGATGGTATTTGCGATGGGCTTCTTTAAGGTCGGTAATGGTCAGGTGCAGGTAGCGCTCGGTGGTGGAGAGGTTGCGGTGTCCAAGAAGTTCCTGAACATGGCGCAGGTTAGCTTTATTTTTGACAAGGTGCGTAGCGCAGGAATGACGCCAGATATGACAGGTAACGTGCTTTTTAACTTTCGCTAGCCGTCGGTATTTGGCCATGAGGTGATCGATTGTATTCTTGGCGATGCATGCTCCGCGTAGGGAGAGAAAGAGCCGGTGAGAGACACGCTGACCGAGTAATTGGAGGCGTACTCGTTTGATATAGGTTTCTAGGAATCGGATCGCCACATTGGTCAGTGGCACGACTCGGTCTTTGGCTCCCTTTCCTCCGTTGATACGCAAAAGTCCCTCTTCAAGGTTTACGTCAGATAGGGTAAGGTTAAGGAGTTCGCTTTTGCGGATTCCCGTTGAATAAAGGACTTCCAGGATGGTTCGATCCCGGTAGCCGATGACGGTATTAGTGTCGGTGGCTTCGATGATGCGCCGAGCTTCTTGAGGGGTCAGGATGTTGCGAGGCAGAAGTTGCGGTTCACGAGCATAACGAAGATCTTTTGCCGGATCACGGGTAAGGAGTCCTTCTTCGTGGAGGAAGCGGCAAAAGCTCTTGATGATACTGAGACTGCGGTTTTGTGAACTAGCAGTGCGGATTCTTCCAAGCCAGGTGGGCTGGTAAAAAAGCCATTGTTGGTATTGTTGAAGTAGGGTCGGAGTCAGTGTCTGGAGATCATTGCGGTCCAGCTCAGCTAGGAAGCGTCCAAATTGGTGGATTACGCTGCGGATTGTCGGCCAGGTTCTCGCCGAATGGTTCAAAATTTCCAGGTGTTTGCGGTAGCGTTCGGCCCAAAGTGCAAGGGTTTCATTTTCCATAGGAGCCCTTCATTTTTTGGGGCTCTATGATGAGAGCGGTGATATGAGCCCGTGGATGTCGCTTTTGCAGTGCTTCTTTAATTTCCGGAACCGTAACGTGTGTGTAGATTTGGGTCGTGCGCAGGTTGCGATGTCCGAGTAAACGCTGCACGTAGGCGATGTTGGCTCCGCTTTGTATCATGTGGGTTGCACAAGTATGTCGCCAAAGGTGGGTCTGACCGGGACGTTGGATATCAACGAGTTTTTTATACTCTCTTACTAGAACGCCAATGGCTTGTTTTTTCATCGGCCGATGCGGTGGTATGCTTGAAAGCCAGAGTGCTCTTTCGTCTTTTTGTTCTTGGCTCCATGGATGCCGGACTTTGGTGATGTATTCGACCACATAGTCGCTGGCTTTGCGGCCCATGGGAACTACACGGCCTTTCGCGCATTTTCCCTTGGTAATGCGCACGAAACCATTCCTGGTATCCACATCATGAAGGGTTAGGGCTGCCATTTCTTCGCCGCGAATGCCTGTCGAATAGAAGAGTTCGAGGATGGCTTTATCCCGAATGCCCTTTTTGGTTTGGGTGTCCGGGGCGTTGAGTAAACGGCGCGTTTCTTCTTTGGTGAGGATGTTCCGAGGTAAGCGGTTTTCCAGTTTTGGCAGGACTATGCCAGCACAGGGGTTGAGTAAGATGGCATCGATGGTTTCCAGGTATTCAAAGAAGCGTCTTATGCTAATTAATTTTGTGTGGATGGTAGGGGTGGTAAAGGAACGATCCGGCGGGTTTAAGAGCCAATATCGATAGTTTTGAATGTGTTGGCGTGTGATTTCACGAACGTCATTTATTCCTTCTTTGGAAAGCCACAGGAAGAAGGTGGAAAGGCCATCGTTGCGGCAGCGCAGGGTTGCCGGTGATTGGTTTCGAATGCGTAAGGATTCCAGGAAGGAGCTACGCAGGGCTTCCAGTTCTTCGGTAAATTTTTTCATAGGATATTATTTTTCTCTATATATGCCTCCGATTTGCTTGCGAGGTTCACCATCGAATGTCCGTTTAGCCTGTAAATATGCGGTTCTACGGACGGATAAACCTCGCAAGTTCGGGCTTGCGAGGTACCTGCGAGGTTCCCATTTCGACTTGCGAGGTTCGGGTTTAAGGTTGCGAGGTTTAAGGCTGGTGTCGGTATTAAGCCGATGGTTTGGGCTTCTTTTCCTAGTTGTTCGACGCTTTTCAGTTCGGGCAAGACCCGGCCATCGAGGTTGATTTCATCAGGGGCAATGAGAAGTCGATGTTTGTAGCGCTGTCCAAAGCGACCGGTGACTGATGTGATATATTCCATTCGAATCAGTTCTCCTAAATGAAGTCGCAGTCGCGCTTCGCTCCATTTGATGGCTTCTCGCAGTTCTCTACGGCTAAATTCCACTGCATCAGGCTGTTTGTTTTCCGCTGTTGCACGCTGGCTCACGTAATCAGCGGTCAAGCGAAGAAGGTCACGGCTGGGGAAGGATAGTTCATCGAGTGTTTGGGCAAAAAGGCTGTGGGCGAGTTCGTTGGCTATTGCGATGTCTTCGAGTGTGGTTTCGATGTACTCGCCTAATTCCGGATCATGTTTGCAGGGTCTCTGCAACTGATGGAGGAAGGTAATGGCTAATATTAGGTTTAAGTATTTGGGATGATCGCGTCGGAAGGCTAGCCGGTCGCTTCCATAGGTCAGTAAGGGTTCGAAGGGATTAATGACGATCATTGGTTTTAAAAGTCTCTGAAAGGCGCGGTGTTTTAAGTGGATGTTTTCACGAGTTTTACGCCGTTTGCGCATTTCCAGTGTGTGGCTGTGTCGCTGGGCTTCCAGGATGGCTCGGGTTTGTTCAGGGGATTCGTCGATGGAGAGCAGTATGTAGCGGCTTTTGGTTTCCGGATCGGTGTCAGGTTGGGTCGTGGTTTCAAAGACCGCCGTCGGTCCGTAGACGGTGTTAATCTGTGTCTCCAGTCGGCCGGTCAGCGCGTTTTTGATGGTCGTTTCGATAACAAGTTTTTTGTCGCTAATGAGGTTCCGCAATGCGTATCGGGCTCCTTCGGCTCCTGCTACTTCAGCTATTGCAAGGCACTTGTGTCGCAAGCTCTCTTCTCCTTTGTAAAAAAGGGCTTGGCCACTTAGGGATGTCAGTTTGATCAAGTCTTCTTCCGGACAAAGGGTGAGGACTGCATCTTGAAGATGGCTCTTTCCCGCTCCGGAGGAGGATAGGATTTGTACGGCCAGTGGCTCATCCATTTTGCGGCTAGTCATCGCCAGGTACAGCAGGAGCCGATTGGTTTCTTCTCCAATAAGGCCTAGTTTTCCAAGGTCTCGCTGAAGTTCGTCGATTAAGCCCGCTGAACGTCCCATGCGCAAGGCTTCCAGCCGTTCGGCATCCGGCATGTCAATGGCTATGGCGCTGTTCTTCCCTTCAATTCGCTGGGTAATGTATTTTTCTACTGCGAGGAGGATGCGATTGACATCGCTCTCGATGGTTTCTGGTATTTCACGCAGTAAACGTGCCGCTTCGGCTATGAATATTCTCCGAGAACGAGAAAGGTAAAAGTCAACGGTATCGATGTGAAAGCGGTTTGCATCCGTGCTCAATACTTTGATTGTGGCTTTAAGCCGAGCCGCTGAGGGTTTCTCGATAGCACAGAGTTCGTATTCTCTGCCACTGATCTCTATGTTAAATCCAGCCTCTGTAAGGATAATGTTTTCTTCTCTGACAGCCTCTACCGGTGGCACCGTTTCGGGAAGCAGCGCAGCAAAGTCTTTTGCGCTACGGGAGAGGAAGAAGGCGTTGGCATCTTTGATTCCTTCCGGCCAGTTGATCCGATGTATGGTTTTTATTTTCTCGCTCAGTTTCTTTTCAAGGGCCGATGCTGCTTCTTGGCCTCGCTCATCGTTATCTAAGGCGAGGATGAGTTCTTGTATGTGATGCTCTTGTAAAAGGTTGTCATGTTCCGCTGTCCATCCGTCTTTGCCGTAAAGGGAGATGACGTTATGCCAGCCCGCGCTCCAAAGGCTCATGGCATCCATGAGGGCTTCGGTGATGATAAGTCGCTCGTTGTGTTTAGCTGCTATGCTATTAAATACGCCACGGTGGATGCCTTTGAGGTAAAGATGTTTGGGTTCTTCTTCATTGAGCCGCCGACCGTATATGCTAATGACGTTCCCAGATGGATCGTGAATGGGAATAATGACTCGTTTGTAAAAGACTTCGTTACCGCGCTCGTTTAAAATCCCAATGGATTTGAGTTGTTCGATGATTTCTCCTTCTTTGGGTAATGCTTGCCGCAATGTTCCGTTGCAGTAACCAATACGGAAGGTCTCCAGCATGGCCGGATCATCTAAACGACGGGTTTTGAGGTATTCTAATCCGGCTCGGTCTTTGATAAGGGTCTTTGCATAAAATCCTACTACTCGCCCTAATAGGGTTGCCCGAGTTGCTTCATCCACGGCTAAGAAAGAAGGTTTCTTTTCTCTCGTTGTTAATAGTTCGCTCGCTGACTTTATTCCCGGAATGGAACCACAAAGTTTTAATGCTGCTTCCCGATCGCTGATGTTTTCTTTCCGTGCTACGAATTGAATGACGTTGCCGCTAGCATTACACGCAGGACACCGGAATAAGCCTTTACTTGGTGTTATTCGAAGGGAGGGTTCTTTATCCTCATGAAACGGACACAACCCCACGTAATCCCGACCCGCTTGCCGAAGTTGGATTCCGTAGGATTCCACTATGCGGACAAGATCTATCGCCGCTTTTATTTGCGTAAAGTCTGTCCGCACGTTCTCTGATTCTTTTTCGCCCTTCATGCGCAACGATAGGTTGTTATGTATTGCCGTTCCACATCGCACTGGTCAGTACGGATCTTCCCATGACGCTTCAACCGAGGTTCTCGTCCAAACTCGAGCCACCGGCCCTCTGTTTGCTCTGATACCGTCAAGTCTGTTTTTACCAGTTTTTGGGCTTGTTGAACCATGCCGCCAATATCTAGTTTTACTTAGTATTTCATGCAAGCAAAATCAGTAACTTCTGAAAAAGGCTCGTATAATGCCGACATGGCAGGACGTCCCACATCCAAACCAGCTCCGGCTTTCGGCAAGCAACTTGCAGCTCTGCGACACGCTCGCGGTTGGACGCAAGCCGAACTTGCAATCCGTTTAGGAACCACTGTCAAAATGGTGACTTATTATGAGCGCGAAGCGGAGAACCCAACGCGTAAGACCATTGAGCACATTGCCAAAGTTCTCGGCGTCGATCCGGTTGAACTCATGGGAGAGGCCCTGAATCAAAAAACGGTTGGCAAGTCCGGTCCCCCTTCACATCTCCAGCAGTTGATCCAACGGCTCGCTACACTACCTCGCAGCAAGCAAAAGGTTGTTATCGAGATGTTAGAAGGTTTCTTGCAAAAAGTTAAATGTTGACTGAGGCGCGTCAATTCCCTTTTTGCCATTCCTTTTCTGTCACTTTGTTCCGAGTAAATTAGGATTCTTTTTTTCCTAGTCCTTGTTTTTGCTGCCGATTGTTCCTGGTAGTAGTTCCTTAATGAGCTCAGCCACTGACTGCGCTCCACATTTGTAGACTGTCACGGCAAGGAGTTTCTCTCCTACCCACAAGCCCCAATATCTCGAATCCTTGTAGCGCTCTATGCGTATTTCTCCAAGGGGATCGCTTCGCCTTTTCACCATATTCCTCCTTCCATTCAGGCGCATCGAAAGATGAGCATTCCATCTTTAACGATGATTTTTCTGTAGCCGTCGCGATACCACTGCACTTTGTGCCAGTTGAGGACTCGCTCGACTTCGTCCCAAGTTTGGCAACGCAATATCAGCCATTCCCATGGCCGTTCCTGTTGCTCAAAGTAATGGACGTCAAATTCTCCCTTATAGGCAGATCTCAACCAAAGTTGTTCTTCAAATCCGTCCCAAAGTTGTTGATCGAGGTCCGCTATTCGGTCGCTTTCTCCTACCCCGTCAAGTTTTGAATTGGTTGTGTTCATGTGAACAACTATTCCTAGTATATTAGGAATGTTCAAGCCGCTTTTTAGTGTCCTACGGTATGCTGCTCTTCGAAATGAGCAGAACTTCTACTAGGCCAAGAGGGGCTTATGGTGCGCACTTGACTGCGCTACGGAAGGCCAAAGGTCTTACTCAGAAGCAGCTCGCTAAAAAGCTCGATGTTCATCATTCCAACATCGCTTTTTGGGAACGTTCCGATAAACCCCCCCGCGGCGATGTATTGCCCAGCCTTGCCTCTGCTCTTGGCGTCAGTCTTGATGTTCTTCTGAAGGCAAGAAAGTCTTCTTCCATTAAACCGGCTGCAAATTCTCCGCTCAAGGGACGACTTTACCGCGTTTTTGAATCGGTCGCTAAGCTGCCTCGTCGCCAACAAGCCAAGATTATTGATGTCGTTGAAGCTCTCGTCGAACGTTCTAATTTTAGCCGCTAAAAAAATTTCTGCTTGCGCGTAAATCAACAACTCCCCCCTAGCCGGGATCTACAAGGGCTGGCAATGAAGCCCTTGTTCGTCACTCCCGCGATCCGGCCGCCGCCGGAGCGCCACTTCTAAAAATATCTCGCTGTTTTTTTGTCTGACTCCGTTCTCGTTCTCGAAAAAAATCCGGACGGATTTTACTCAAAAATCGATCGCCTCGCAGAGCAAGACAACCGTTGAGCACGCAGTGCGAATAAGGTTTCGTGAAATGGACCGTAGGTCTATTTCACCTGTCTTGCCCTCTTCATGTGTGTTATTTTTTAATCACTCTGAAATTGATCCGTTATTTTTTGTAATATTGTGCGATTTTGTGTTTTTTTGCCGAAAATTGCGGCTCTTTACTAAAAAATTGCTTCCAATTACTTTTTATTGCAGTTTTTTACGCCTTCGCTTCCCGATTTGATCTTGCTCGCAATCGCTCAGCGTCTTTTCAAAAAATGCGAATGCGTTTTTGTTTAAAACTTGAGCCGAATGGCCTCTCTCTCGTAGACCGCCTGACGGTCGGAGAGGTTTTTGAAGCGAAGCGAAAAAACGTGATGCACTTTTCCCCTAGGAAAAGTGCTATCCTGCCATCACATTTTCCTAGGACCGCAACGTTGCGCCCTGGGGAAAAGGCATGGTTCCTAATCGTGCCAAAGGGATTTAAACGGCGCTTTTCCGTGAGCCAAGATATTTAGGAAGCACCAATCGAAGCTCTTTTGCGGCTTTCAATAAAAGACGTTCTTGGGTGTCGTGAACGGCAACGGCATCAAATGCTGTCTCGTTGGCAGCACGTTCCTCACCGGTGACCGTTTGCATAAAACGGCTATTGAGATCAGCAAGACGTGGTGTTTTTAAGCGGTCGTCCATGTCGGACAAACAACCATCTTCTCGACTGAAAATTATGACGAAAAGAGCATCGTCGCCCGGCTCGTAGGACACTGAGATAGCGTTAAATCGGCTTATAAAGCTAACGCGATAAAATCGGCCACTAATGGAAGGCTCATCCATCACAAAGCCTAGCTCCTTCAAAAATGGAACGAAGGCTTCCTGGGCAATTCGTAAAAAATCCTGGCCGTTCATAGACGGATAGCGCCTGTAAATTGAGGATTCAGCTTCTGATAGTTTTTCAGCATGTTTTGCTCCATTTGATAAAAGATACTAGGTATCGCCCGGTTTGCATCGGCCCCAATGTCGATGATTGCTCGTCCGCTCTTCATCTGCTGAAGTATCCAACTGCGGTTATATTGCATCATTGCACTCGTGACCTGATAATTTTTCATACCCATAGCCGCGAAGTCGGGCATGTCATTGAGGATTTTTGCTCCGGGGTATTTGGCAGCCGCGGCTTCGACACGGACCATCGTCTCGCCAATGATTACCGGTCCTTGCCCCGCTCCCTCTGCGATAGCAGCAGTCGAAGCTGGCGCACCATGCAATGCTTTAACGCCAGATTTAGCGGTATTACTAACTCCAGGTTTAAACGCCCCACCAGCCATAGCAAGGCTGGCGCCGGAGGTGAAGTCCCATTGGGCGTCCCCTGTCAGGCCCACCATAGTGGCTACCTGTCCGGCATATGGCACTAAGGCCATTCCAACTTGCCCAATAAACTTCCCAATCCCTTGAGCTGTGTTTTCCGGTGTGAAGTTGTCTCCCAGGGCTGCTCCTTGGAACATTCCTTTTCCTAGCCGTCCGGTAGGATCGCAGTACGCAATTGGATTCCCATTGGCGTAGCTATACAAGTCCCAGCTACCGAAGTGACCGTATGGGTCTGGTGAAATAAACCGTCCACTATCCGGATTATAATAACGAGCGCCTAACCAAATGAGTCCGGTTTCGTCCAGTCGCTTACCTAACCAGTGCGTGACTTGTTCAAGACCGCGGAAGGAGGACAGTGGTAATGCCAGACTACCGGGCAGTGGCCCATAGGCACCCACTTGGGTTGGGACTTTCTTTGCTTCGGTTCCATCGTGTGTAGCGACAACGTTTCCAAAGGCATCGTTAATGATGCTATAGGTTTTTGTCGGAGTAATGATTGCTTCTAAACCTCCGATTCCCTGGAGCCCTCCATAGGTTCCGTCTTTATCGACTCCGTATGCTTTCCACGTCACAGGGCCATCATTCACCTTCACTCCCACTTCCAAAAACTCCACCTCCGGATCGAAGTAACTCCGAATGATCTCTATCTTTTCGGTTATCGGTTTATTCGCCAGAACAGGTATGTAGGTTGTTTGAAGTCTCCTACCCAAGCCGTCAAACACCGCGCTCCAGTCATATCCGTTATTTTCTTCGTCTCTTTCCGTAACTTTGGTGAGCCGGTTTTGTGCATCCCACGTGAAATCCTTCCTCTTGATGATTTCGTCATTATCATCACTTGTGACCGTCTTGGTTAAATTTCCTTCCCCATCGAATTCGTACATACGGAAATGAGGTTCCTCTTCCACTGTAAAATCAGAGGTAGCAGTCATTTGGGAAATGCCCTTCTTCATTGCAATGGCTTGGAGTTGGTATTTGCCAGGCTTTAAGGCACCAATTTGACAGGCCCATTCTCTTTCCACGGTTTGTGTAGTGCCGAGGGTCAATCCGTTGAGGATCAGTTTTACTTCCGGCGCTCCGGTATTTCCAGTGAGTAATGGAATACTCCGCTCCCCATGGTCAGTGAATTCCTCTTGGATACGGCTCCACGCATCCTGTTTCGTAACAGATTGCCGAGCTGCTTTGGTACGTATTCCTAATCCATTGCCCGATTGACTTGCATCAAAATTGTAACTTGTTGTTGAACCCAGAGCTGTTCCTTCGGTCAACAGTTGTCCTCGGTCATTGTATCCAAATTTTCTTACCTGTGGTGAACCGCCGAAATACGCCGACGTATAGTTTGAGGGAGTGGCATTAGCATTCCAGGCGAGGTTCTCCGTTAAGAAGGAATTGCCTCCAGCTTTTGTCTGCTGTTCATGGATTCTACCCAACAAATCTCGACTGAAACTTTGATTCAGACTTCCGCTATTTTTTGCAATTAATAGTCCGTTATCTTGATAGGTATAAGTAATTTCCTGGTTTTGTGTTGGAAGGGTAATCTTTTCCAGTAATCCATCCGCTCGATATTTAAACTGCTGGTGAAATTCCCATAGAGAAAATCCGGTTCTCCTGCCCGCTGCATTCCAATTTTGGTCAACAATTTGATGAGCTTTTCCATTTAGAGTAACAATTTCTTTGATGACCTCGCCATAAGGGGAATAATCTCGAAAAATGTCGATCACTTCGTTTTCCGAATTTTTCTGGCTGAGTTTTTCAAGGAAGCCTCTGATGTTATAGCTAAATTTTTGACTGCCGGAAACGGCACCGGATGTCTGTATATTTTCTATTTGTCCACGATTGTTGTAGGTAATCTCATGTATGAGTCCTCGACCGTCGATAATGGATTTGATTTTCCCAGCCCCAGTCCCATTTTCATGATAAGTATATTTTCTTTCACGGGTTTTCTCTCCGTTGCCAGTCAGTTCTTCAGTTACTAGCCGACTCGCTTTGTCGTAGGTGGCTGACCAGGTAAGCTGCCCTGGCATGGTTTTGCTGAGCAAATTGCTCGCAGCATCGTAAGTGTAGTGGACTGTTGCTCCTCCGGGCAAAGTGGTACTGAGTAGTCGTCCTAAAGCATCGCGGGTATGGACAGTCTCATGACCTTCTTCATTGATAAAGGATATGAGATTCCCTTGAAGATCATATTTAAATTTTTGCTTGGTATTATTAGCAATTTTCAGGAGGGGATTTCCAAAGCTATCGGTATGGATAACAGTTTTGATTGCATTGTCGAGAGTGCCTTCTACTTTGGTAATTTTATTTTTATCATAAAAAAAAGCAGTTTTTCGAATGGTGTTATTAGCGCCACCACTTTGTATTACGATGCTTGTTGTGCGATCCAGAGCGTCTCTGGTAGTGATTGTTTTTTCTCCGAGGCTATTGGTAACGATGCTAGTTGCCTCGTCTGGATGTTTGACGGTATTCGTCTGTTGAAAAGCTCCAGCCGTCGCCCGGGGGCCTGTGTGATCCTTGAGGCGACCTAATTGATCGTATGTCCAATGAAAGGTATTGATCTCGGCATCGGTAAATGAGACGAGATTTCCCCGAACGTCAAAAACTGAAGTCTCTCTTGACAGGGTCTCTCCGGATGAGCTTTTGAGAGTTCGAGTTGCCGTCCGTGCTTTGTCATTATAGGCAAAATGCCAGTAGCTCCCATTGGTCTGGATCTCTTTTGTTAATCGCCCATCAAGGTTGTATTGCCATTCTTGGATGGTGCCGTCCGGATTCTCTTGTCGGCAGAGTTTGCCATCCGCCGTATAGGAATATTTAGTCTCACCGCCCAGAGGATTTGTATACGTCGCAACTTTTCCGCCCTTTTCGTAGGTAAATTTTTCATTCGCTAACTCCGAATTTTTAGAACTGTCATATCGAACCCGGGTAAGCATTCGTCCGACTCCATCATAGACCATTTTTGTAACCTGGTGCCCCGGTTCTACAACTTCGACAAGGTTTCCAAAGGCATCATGCTTGTAGGTTGTCTGAGCATAAGCGTCCGAGCCGCTTGC
>Ga0153924_1001059_pt1 | contig 15256 bp, 12 predicted proteins | sample TSNJ008MetaG_FD_104709 | JGI IMG/M metagenome (GOLD analysis project Ga0153924, IMG submission 104709) | Attine ant fungus gardens microbial communities from New Jersey, USA - TSNJ008 MetaG | ecosystem: Host-associated > Fungi > Mycelium > Unclassified | place: USA: New Jersey, Wharton State...
AGCAGCAACGTGGGCGGCTGATAATGGGTACGGCTGCTCTTTTACTATTGGTAGCAGCTTTTGCAGTAGTCTATGGCATCTATTTGGATCGGAGAATTTTTGGACCCTTCCGTAAGCTGGAGGATTTTGCCAGACATGTAGCGGCCGGAGATCTGGATCTGCCGCTGCCGATGGATCGGGGAAATGCTTTTGGCGCCTTCACGGAGAGTTTTGACCTGATGCGGACTGAGCTGGCAGAGGCCAAGGCAGGTGAGCAGCTGGCGACGAAGAGTAAGAAGGAGCTGGTGGCTTCCCTGAGTCACGATATTAAGACGCCGGTGGCATCCATTAAGGCGGTAACCGAGGTGCTGCTGGTTAAGGCACAGAATGAGAGCGAACGAAAGCAGCTGCAGATTGTAAATACGAAGGCGGACCAGATTAACACGCTGGTCAGCAATCTTTTTAATGCCACGCTGGAGGAATTGCAGGAGTTAAAGGTGAGTGCGGTTCCTCAGACCAGTGAAATTCTCTATGGCCTGATCCGGAGCGCGGATTACAGTGGATTGACAGAAGTTTCGCCCATCCCTGCCTGCCGCATTCTGACGGATCCCCTGCGGCTGGGTCAGGTGGTGGACAATATCATCAGCAATTCCTATAAATATGCCGGGACTGCCATCCGTGTGCACAGCAGGCTGGCAGAAGCATTCCTGGAGGTGGAGTTCCGGGATTATGGAAAAGGGGTTACCGAGGAGGAGATCTATCTTTTGTCCCGTAAATTTTACCGGGCCGGCAACGCGGAAGGTAAGAGTGGCGCAGGTCTGGGGCTTTATATCTCCCGCTATCTGATGGAGCAGATGGAGGGTGGGATTGATTGTGAGAACATGCAGGACGGATTTTTAATCCGGCTCTATGTGAAAGTTTGCTAAAATACCGATTTAAGAATCAGTTAAGAACCAGGTAAAGACCGGTTAAGGCCAGAGGAGTAAAATCACCATTGTAAACGCTATTTAAATTCCAGGGAGGAAGTATTTAAATGAACCAGGTGATTTTATCAACCGATAAACTATGCAAGACCTTTTCTACCGGCGGTGTCCAGCAGCATGTGCTGAAAAATCTGGACATTGCGATATACGACGGAGATTTTACTGTTATCATGGGAGCTTCCGGGGCAGGCAAGTCAACGCTGCTCTATGCCTTGTCCGGCATGGATAAGCCGACTCTCGGCTCCATCTGGTTTCAGGATCAGGAGATCGGAGACTTAAGCAATGACCAGCTGGCTGTATTCCGGCGGCAGAACTGTGGCTTCGTGTTTCAGCAGATGTTCTTGTTAGACAATATGAGTGTACTGGATAATATTCTGGTAAGTGGACTGCTGGTGTCCCGGGACCGTGGAGAGATTCTGAAGCGGGCAAAGGACCTGCTGCGGAAGGTAGGCCTGGAAGAGCCTGTCTGGCGAAAATTTCCGGCCCAGCTCTCCGGCGGTGAGATACAGCGGGCGGCTATTGTGCGGGCATTAATCAACCAGCCTAAGATCGTGTTTGCCGATGAACCTACCGGCGCGTTGAATTCATCAGCGGGAAAATCAGCCCTGGATGTGCTGACGCAGGTTAACGAGAATGGGCAGAATATCATCATGGTGACCCATGATCTCAAATCCGCCAGACGGGGGAACCGCATCCTGTATATCCGGGACGGCGTCATCTGTGGATCCTGCGACCTGGGGGCTTATGTGAGTGGAGACAGGGCCAGGCATGACCGTCTGAATGCCTTCCTGACGGAAATGGGGTGGTAGTATGCGGAAAATCTGGATGCTGAGCCTCGCGAATATCCGTAAGACGAAGAGTCACACGGGATCCCTGTTTTTGCTCTTTGGTATTACGACGCTGCTGCTGAGTCTGGGGCTGCTGGTACTTTTGAATTTTAGCGGCTATTTTGATAAGCTGGCAAAGGAACTGAACACGACGAATACCTATTATCTGATGACAGAGCACTTGTATTCGAATGAGGTGGAGTCTTATTTTGAGAGCAGCGAAAATATTCTGGAATGGGAGAAAGAGGAGACCCTGTACTTAGAGGCTGAAATGCCATACAACACGAATTCGCGGGAGTCCTTTTCCGTCTTGTTAAAGGATGCCGATGCAGTGCGAAATCTGTCCCGCTGGAAATTTGTCGGAGAGCATTTGCCGGCGGAGGAAGAAATGTCGATCTACCTGCCGGTCATGTACCAACTGGTAGGTGGCTATGAGTTAAACGACACGATTTCCATGAAACTGGCGGACCGGACACTGGAGTTTACCGTTAAGGGATTTATAGAAGATGTACTCTTCAGTTCTTCGGATACGGTGGTGATGGGCTGCTATTTGCCCCACGCCGCTTATGAACGGTTGTGGGAGGAGCTGGAGTCCGGCCGGTTTGTGTTAGTCTATGCAAATCAGGCGCGGGTTGGTAAGGATACGGAAGGTGAGATCCGGGAAATCAATCATGGGGAGGCCATCGGCGGCGATACAGCGAATCTGTTCTATGGGCTTCTGCTGGATGACATTAAACTTTCCCGCACCATGATGGCGAATATTATTTCCGCGATGACCGTAGCCTTTGCCACGATTATTACGGGTGTCTGCCTGATCGTGGTACGGTTCCGGATTGGCAATAGCATCGAGGAAGATATGACGAAGATCGGCTCTCTGAAGGCCGTGGGCTATACCAGTCGGCAGATTGTCTGCTCGATTGTGCTGCAGTTTTCTATCATTGCCATAGCGGGTAGTATTTTGGGAATCGGACTTTCCTATGCTTCTGTACCGGCCCTGTCTCATGTCTTTTCCATTCAGTCCGGTCTTATTTGGACCCAGTCCTTCGATGGGGGCATCAGTTTTGCTTCGTTAGCAGCGATTGCGCTGGTCGTGGCGGGAACGGCCCTCTTGTCCGCCCGGAGAATCTATCGGCTCAGTCCGATTATCTCTCTGCGTGGCGGGATTACGACCCACAGCTTCCGCAGGAATCCGCTGCCGTTGGAGAAGAGCAGTGGCAATTTGCCGTTGCGTTTAAGCCTGAAATCGATCTTACAGAATGGACGGCAGAGTCTGATGGTGGCACTGATTCTTATGGTAATTGCTTTTACCGGCAGCTTTGCGGTGCTGATGTTTTACAATACGGTGATTGACACGAGTACCTTTGCGGAAACGCCTGGATTTGAGCTCTCCGATGTAGTGGCTTATATTAGCCCGGCGGAAGATCCGGATCAGTTTCTGCAGGAGCTACAGGCAAAGGAGGAAGTGCGGAAGGCTCAGTATCTGGACAGCACGGTTTTGGGAGTCGAACAGAGTGAGGATTATGTGTCTGTCATGGAGGACTACTCTGCTAAGGAAACCAATAACGTCTATGAGGGGCGTTACCCCATTCACGCAAATGAAGTGACCGTGCCTGGCAGCATGGCCAGGCAGTTAGATAAGAAAATAGGAGATATGATCCGCCTCTCCTATGGAGATGCTTCGGAAGCGTATCTGATAACAGGCCTGACCCAGGGAGCAAGTATTAATGTGAGGCTTTTTATAACATTGGAGGGGGTCTGCCGGCTGCGGCCGGATTTCCGGCAGCAGGGTCTGCAGATTTATTTGCGGGAAGATGTGGATACCGGGCAGTTTATTGAGAAAATCCAGGATGAATATGGGACCAGGCTGCTGACAGTGGTCAATGAGGAGAAGGAAATTGAACAAGGTATGGGCGCGTATGTTTCGATCGTGGCGATGGTTGGAATTGCCGTTATGGCAGCTTCCGTTCTCGTAGTGGTTCTGGTATTATATTTCGTAATCAATTCCACGGTGATCCGCCGCAGACGGGAACTGGGCATTCAGAAAGCCATTGGATTTACGACCTGGCAGCTGATGCGGCAGATGTCGGTAAGCTTTATGATTCCGATTGGGTTTGGGGTCGTGGCAGGATGTCTGCAGGGGGCTTTCCTGACCAATGCCATCATGAGTCTGGCCCAGAGATCCATGGGCGTTATGAAGGCCAATTATATCGTCGATCCCCTGTGGATTATCGGGTGTGGAATTCTGATTCTGTTGCTGTCTTATGGCACATCCATGCTGATCACCTGGCGGATCCGGAAGATATCGGCTTATGCACTGGTGACCGAGTAATGTCTCAAAGACCGCGGATTTGAACGCGGGGAAGCCAGGGGAGCAGAATGTCACGCATGTGTGCCATCCATTCCGGTGATGGCGCGGTAAAGCGTTTCTCATATACCTGGTCCGATTCCTGATAGGCCTGCAGGTAATAGGGAGAAGGGCCTTCCAGCCACTTGCCGATGGCAAGAAAATCCTGCTCCTTATGGAGCTCAGGCATTACGGTAGTGCGGAATTCATGGGGAACCGAGCCTGTTTTTAAGAAGGCAGCGCTTTCTTCAATTAGGGGGAGCCGAATGGCAGGCAGGCCGGCGGCTTCCCCGTACTTTTGCGGAGCAGACTTAATATCCATGGCCACATAATCGACAAGGCCGCTGCTGCAAAGCTCCTTTAACACCGCCGGGCGGTACCCGTTCGTGTCCAGCTTTACCGCGTAGCCAAGTTCTTTCAGTGTATGCATGAGATCCGGAAGCCCTGCCTGAAGTGTCGGTTCACCGCCGGTAATACAGACGCCTTCCAGCACGCCGGCCCGCTTACGCAGAGTGCCGATCACTTCCTCTGTCGATAACAGGCTTTCGGGCTCAAACAGATCACTGTTATGGCAAAAAGGGCAACGAAAATTACAGCCGCTTAAGAAGATCGTAGCAGCCAGATGCCCAGGGTAGTCCAGTAAGGTCAGTTTTTGAAATCCGGCTATTTTCGTCATGAGGAAATTATAGCATAAAAGGACAGATTTTACAAATTCGCCAGGGAGTAAAAAAAATTGTCCAGAAAAAATTGTAAAATGTGTAATACAAGGATAGAAATTTTTATTTGTTTGTGATAGGATGAGACTAGGATTGCGAGAGCATAAAGCGCGTAGCAATCCGAAGGTATCAGAACATAAGAAGCATGCAAATACGAGGCCCTTTTGGTTTGTCTGGGTACTTTTAGGGGGAAGCGCATGAGAAGAAAGATGTATATAAAATGGTTAGCCTGGCTCCTGGCCGGACTGATGATCTTACCGTCTGTGGCACCGGCATCGGTGACGGAGAGCCCGGGGACGGATATTGCGACAGAAGAGACACGGGAGGCAGAGACACAGGAGACTGTGCCGGAGACAGAAGCGCTTCCTCCGATAGAAGAAACGCAGACGGGAAGTGAAGTTACGGCTGCCGAAGAACCGGAGGTCCCGGCAGGGCAGGATGCTGAAGAGGCACTACTTGAAATTCTGCATAAGGATGAGATACACGATATCCTCACTTCAGATGAAGAGTATTATGCTACGCTGGAAAACTTCAGACTGCGTTCCGCCCGCACGAGCGCAGGCAGCTTTTATCAACAGCTTGCGGCACAGGAAGCCGTCTTTTATGAGCAGTTGGAGGAGGGTGACCTGTTGGCCTGCGCGAAGGAAGATACCAGCTTTGTATTTATGCAGGGGACAGACATGGTTGTTGAAATCGCTTATCAGGATATGAACACTTATCTTGGCTCTGAGGAGTATCGGACAAAGCGTGCTTCCGGCATGTCGATGATTGCACGGGCTTTTGACGCCTATTTAAAAGACAATCCGGAAGAATTTTGGATGAGGGGATTTTCCATTGGAAGTCAGTTGTCTTACAACCCCAATCGTCCAGTGGATGAGATTCAGACAATTACGATTCGGCTTTTCCTGAAGTTTACCAATTCCCTGTATTATGAGGGAGTTCTGGATGACATCGAAGCAGTACAAAGTGCGCTGCAGACAGCGGAGAATACGATTCGGGAACAGCTAAACGGCCAGACAGACCGTTATGTGATTGCATCGAAAATCCATGAGTATATTACAGACTTGATGAGTTATCCCTTAGATTATGCACCCGGTTACGGCTATTGGCATACAATTTCAGGACCTTTGCTGGAAAAGTATAACCACGAGGGTGTATGCGAGGGATATGCCAAGCTCTTTAAATACTTCTGTGATCAGTTTGATGTTCCCTGCATGATCGTCATAGGAAGTTCAAGCAGCGGCGGTGAGGTAGATCATATGTGGAATAATGCACAGATGGAGGATGGTGCCTGGTATCTCGTGGATGTTACCTGGGATGATGGAAGCACTCCGAGATGGACCTATTTCATGAAGAAAAAGCAGACTTCTAGCCATGTGCCTTACGGTGTTTTCTCTGGGGGGATCAGCTACAGTGCTTTTACTTATCCGACACTTTCCGCCACAGACTATACATACATCCCCACGTCTGCACTGCAAGGCATTACCCTGGATAAGAGCACACTGTCACTGAACAGAGGGAGTACCGGAAGCCTGACGGTGTCCTATCAGCCCAGTCCGCCGTCCGGTGTAAGCGCCTCCTGGACCAGTTCGAACAGCAGCGTGGCTACCGTAAACAGCAGCGGAGTCGTGACGGCAGTCGGAGAAGGCACCGCGGTGATTACCGCTTCGGCAGGCGGATTTAAGGCCACCTGTACGGTGACGGTCACACTTACGAGCCGGATGATGATTGAGGACTTTGTGACCCGGCTTTACAAGCTGGTTCTGGGGCGGACGCCGGATGCAGGCGGATTGACCTACTGGGCGGATCTGCTGGAAAGTAAGAAGAAGACCGGTGTGGAGGTGGCGTATGGCTTCTTCTTCAGCGACGAGTATATCAATAAAAAGGTGAGCGACAGCACTTTTGCGGAAACCCTGTATCGTACGCTGCTTGACCGGAATTCCGACGCTTCCGGTAAAGCGTATTGGCTGAACTATTTATCGACGGGTGTGACGAGACATTATGTTTTTGCGGGCTTTGCTAATTCGACCGAGTTTGACGGTATCTGCAATAAATATAAGATTACGATAGGCAGTTACCAGAGTACGGCGATTGCCGATCAAAATGTGAAGGTTACAGCCTTTGTAAGCCGCATGTATACGGTGTGTCTGGGCCGCGGCTTTGACCGTGTCGGGCTGGACGACTGGGTAGGCCGCCTCTTAAGGGGGGAGACCACCGGTAAGGGAATTATCTATGGATTTTTCTTCAGTACGGAGTTTAAGAGTAAGAATACCTCGAATGAGACGTTTGTGACGCTGGCCTATAAGACCTTGTTTGACCGGAATCCGGATACAGCCGGTTATAACGACTGGCTGGCACGCCTTCGCGGCGGTCAGAGCAGGGAGGCGATTCTGAATGGATTCATTGGGTCAGCAGAGTTTACCCGTCTGTGCGAGAACTATGGAATCCGTAAAGAATAAACCTTTTTACACATAATGAAGGGCTGTCCTGAAAATGCTTCCTTGCAGTAGTGAACCACAGGGAGATGTTTTCAGGACAGTCCTGTTTTGTACCGGATTAGTCTTCCTCGATCACTTCGAATTCGAGGAAATCAAAGCCGATGGGTTCCATGAAGGAATCTTGTGTAAAACGAGTCTTTGCGTGTTTCTGGAAGTCCCGGATGTTAACGTCCAGCCAGATGGGAATGCCCAGATCGAATTGAAGGCAAAGCGCGTCCAGTGCGGACAGTACCTTCGCTGTACGAGTCTCGGCATTTTCGTTAATAATTACGGCGTCTTGCAGGAGGCGGTTATCCTTTACTAATTTGCCCCAGATTCGGAACATATGGTTTCTCCCTTCGGGCGAATTTTTAAAAGCATTTATATCTAGTATACGCAGTTTAAAAGAAAAAGCAAGCAGTCTAAAATAGTAAACAAAAGATTTACTGCCGTCATTCAGGCTGTCATTTCCTGTCGGAGGCACTGTACTTTTTGGGGAGCCTGTGGTATAGTAAATAGAAATAAGCTGCTATAAGAAAGAATACATAGGAGATATATATGGAGAACATAATCCCTGATAATATCACTTTCCTGCGGGATGCAAAGGATGCCATTGCCAGGCTGAATGAAGCGAAGGCGGTTGCCGATGAGCAGGATCTACAGACCAGGCGTTTGGAGAAAAGTCTTGCCTCAGAGAAGAAAGCTGTGCAAGATAGTATTGATATGACCATCCGTAAGCGGAAGACAGAGATTGCGGACAGCTACGATACACAGATTGAGCAGACCCAGGCTCAGTTGAAGAAGGCCCGCTCCCGGAGGGAGAAGGCCAAGGAGCAGGGGGTTAAGGAACGGATTGAGCAGGAGACCGCCGATATCAAAGAGGAGAACCGCAAGCTGGTGACCGAGATCCGTACTTTGTTCCGGCAGAACCGGGTGCCTGGATACTGCAATTCCCTGTTTTTCTACGCGTTATATTACACGAAGGGATTCCGGGAAATGCTGGTATTTCTGCTAATGCTGGTGACCTGTTTTCTGGCGGTTCCGGCCGGCATATATTTTCTGATTGGATCCCCTGGGGCCTTGTTTCTAATCTTAATTTATGCGGCCGATATTTTTCTGTTTGGCGGACTGTATTTCATGGTGAATAACCAGATCAAGGTCCGGCATCATGAAACCCTGCGGGGAGGAAGACAGATCCGGAATTCCATTGCGGCAAATCAGCATAAGATGAAAGCAATCCGCAACAGCATCCGGAAGGATAAGAATGAAGCCATGTATGGACTGGAGAAACACGATCAGGAGATTGAGAAGCTGGAAGATGAAAAGGCGGAAATTGCGGCACAGAAACAAACAGCATTAACAAATTTTGAAAACAGCGGCAGGATTTTAATCACAAAGGAAATTACCGATAATAACAAAGAACGGATTGACCAGCTGGAGCAAGAGACCGAGAAGGCCAATCAGATCCTGAACGATTTTCAGGCACAGGTTAAGACTTTAACCATGCGGGTGACAGAGAAATTTGAACCGCTCTTGGGGAGGGAATTTCTTAATCCGGATAAGATTGACCGCTTGCTAGAAGTTTTGGAGCATGGATTCGCTGCTAATATTACGGAAGCGCAGGAATTTGTCCGCGCGGGTAAGAAGATACCGGTGCCGGAGGAACCTCAGGCAGAGGCGGCGGTGGATGCAGGAGCGTCAGAATCTGCCTTAAAGAGTAAATGACTTTCCTTTTTCCGGTGCTTGACATCTGCACAGGGAAAATGTTACTATATAACGGCGGGGCGTATGCCCCCTATGACAGCCATAAAGTTTCCGCGCAGCCGGGGAGTTAGCGGTGCCCTGTACCTGCAATCCGCTATAGCAGGGGTGATATTCTGCCGAGGACTCTTATTGTGGGGCTGCCCTTTGAAAGTGACGTTGACGTCTTGGTCTTACGCAACGGGAATTCGTGAACCGTGTCAGGTCGGGAACGGAGCAGCACTAAGCGAAACCTTCCGTGTGCCGTGAGGGCGCCTGGACTGAGTTAACTGCAAAGGTAACGCTCATGGTGAGTTTTCGAAGCAGAATGCGCGGAATTTATAATTTGGAGAGGAATATGGCATATACAGCTCTTTACCGAAAATGGAGGCCCTCGTCCTTTCAGGATGTAAAAGGACAGGAGCCGATTGTGACTACCCTTAAGAATCAGATCATGACGGATCGGATTGGCCATGCGTATCTTTTTTGCGGAACCAGAGGAACGGGTAAGACCACAATCGCCAAGATATTTGCGAAAGCGGTAAACTGTGAGCAGCCGGCAGGCGGGACACCCTGCGGTATCTGCGCTTCCTGTAGGACAATTGAAGCCGCCGCCTCCATGAATGTAATTGAAATTGACGCCGCTTCTAATAACGGTGTAGACAATATTCGTGAAATCCGGGACGAAGTACAATATTCCCCTGCGGAGGGAAAGTACCGGGTATATATTATTGATGAGGCCCACATGTTGTCGACGGGGGCCTTTAATGCATTATTAAAAACATTGGAGGAACCACCCTCTTATGTGATCTTCATTCTGGCTACCACAGAGCCTCATAAGATTCCGATTACCGTGCTGTCCCGCTGTCAGCGGTATGACTTCAAACGGATTACCACCGATGTATTGATCGAACGTCTGGAAGAGCTTACGGAATATGAACAGGTAGAGATCGAGGACAAAGCGCTCCGTTACATTGCCAAGAAAGCAGATGGCGCCATGCGTGACGCGATCAGTCTGCTGGATCAGTGTATCGCCTTCCATATTGGGCAGAAGCTTACCTACGAAAAGGTACTAATGGTACTGGGGGCAGTAGACAATGAGGTGTTTAGCCGGTTTCTGCGCCATACGCTGGAAGCGGACACCACGGCTTGTCTGCTGCTGATTGAAGAGATTGTGATGAGCGGACGGGAGCTGGGACAGTTTGCGCAGGACTTTGTCTGGTATATGCGTAATCTGCTTTTGCTTAAGACCGCCCAGGCCGGCAGTGAGATTCTGGATTTAACGGAAGAAGACTGGATCCGGCTGCAGGAAGAGGGAGAGAAGACAACACCAGGGGAATTGACCCGTCTGATCCGTATCTATTCCGAGCTGTATAACCAGATGCGGTATGCTGTGAATAAACGTGTACTGCTTGAGGTAGCGGTGATTAAAACCACCCAGCCGGCCATGGAGACCAATTTGGAGGCTGTTCTGGCCAGACTGGATGCAGTGGAGGTAAAGCTGGCACAGGGCGCCCTGTCAGTGGGCACTTTGGCTCCGGCGGCACCCGTGCCGGTTCCGGCAGCCGGAGGGGGAGAGAAAGAACCGGTGGTACTGCCCCAGGCCGAGTGGGAGGATCTGAACCTGATTCAGCAGGAATGGGAGCGGATTCAGAACAGTATAGAGCGAATTGCGAAGCTGTCCTTAGCGGGCACACGGGTAGAACCCAAGGGGCCGGGTACACTTTGTGTGGTATTTTTTGATAATTTAAATTATAATATGAGTAGAACCATTGGTTCACTGGATCAGGTAAAGCATTTTGTAGAAAGCAGCTATGGCAAAACGTTAGCATTTGATACACGCCTGGCGGCAGATTCGGCAGAGCAAGTAGTGTCTTATTTGAGTGATGAAGATTTGTCGGCATTTCATACCGAGATTGAGATTGAAGAATAAGGAGGAAGACAAGTGGCAAAAAAAGGCGGATTTCCCGGCGGGATGCCCGGGAATATGAATAATTTAATGAAGCAGGCGCAAAAGATGCAGCGCCAGATGGAAGAGACTACAAAAGAGCTGGAGACCAAGGAATATGTGGCTGCGGCCGGTGGCGGAGCAGTAGAGGTGAAGGTATCCGGTAAAAAGGAATTGGTGTCTGTGAAGCTGGCGGAAGAGGTAGTGGATCCGGAAGACATTGAGATGTTAGAGGATTTGATCATGGCAGCTGTGAATGAGGCTTACCGTCAGGCAGAGGCTGAATCTCAGAATGCTATGAATAAGCTGACCGGCGGTTTGGGAGGATTAGGAGGCATGGGCTTCTAATGGATTACTACAGCAGCCGAATTACTTCTTTGATAGAAGAATTATCCAAGCTGCCCGGTGTAGGAGCCAAGTCGGCCCAGCGTCTGGCTTTCCATATCATCAATATGCCGGAGGAAGCGGTTGCGAAGCTTGCGGAAAGTATGACCGAGGCCAAGCGGAGTGTCTGCTATTGCAGTAAGTGTTTTACGCTGACGGATCAGGAATTGTGTCCGATCTGCAGCAGTACATCCAGAGATTCTTCTATTATAATGGTAGTGGAGAATCCGAGAGACCTGGCCGCTTATGAGAAGACCGGCCGGTATGAAGGCATCTATCATGTACTTCACGGTGCCATATCCCCGGCTCTGGGGATCGGGCCCGGGGATATCAAGCTAAAAGAACTCATTCAGCGTTTACAGATGGAGGATATAGCCGAGGTGATTATTGCTACAAACTCCAGTCTGGAGGGGGAGACGACAGCAATGTATATTAGTAAGCTGATTAAGCCTGCGGGGATTAAGGTGAGCCGCATTGCCAGCGGCGTACCAGTGGGGGGAGATCTGGAATATATCGATGAAGTGACATTGCTGCGGGCTCTTGAAGGGCGTGTAGAGTTATAGAATCTTACGTATGGGGTGAATAAATTGGATAAATATACCTATAACATCAAGGCTGAAAAAATACAGAAGCTGGTCGACCGAGGCGATTATGAAACGGCAGCAAGGGTTTGCGATACGATTGATTGGAGTCAGATCCGCAGTGTGCGCATGCTTGCCACAGTAGCTGTTGCTTATGAAAAAGTGAAGAATTATGATGCGGCCATTGATATCCTGCTTATGGCTTATGAGGAGGCCCCGGTGGGACGCCGGATTCTTTATAAGTTAACCGTACTGGCAATTGCGGCAGGGAATCACAAAGAAGCAGAAGAATTCTACAAAAGCTATCTCAAGGAAGCACCGCAGGATAATGCGCGCTTTCTTTTACGGTATCTGTTAGCAGATGTCAAGGGAGAATCCCTGGATAAGAAGATTGCAATTCTAGAGGCCTATAAGCGCCAGGAGTTTGAGGAAGAGTGGGCCTATCAGTTGGCAGAGCTGTATCATAAGGCCAATATGCGCCGGCAATGTGTTTCTCTATGCGATGAGATTATTCTTTGGTTTGGTGTGGGCTCCTATGTAGACAAGGCTATGGAATTAAAAGAGTTTTATGAACCCCTGTCCGCAGAACAGCGGCACAAAAGAGAGCAAAAAGCTCTTTATGAAGAGAATCTTAAGAAGATTGCCGCCGAGTCAGAGGCGAAAGCGGCTGCAATTTCGAAGCCGAAGCGTACTGTTCTTAAGGCAGAAGTGAAAGAACAGGAAGTAAGAATGGCAGAGGAATACAAAGACGAGCTTCCTAAGGTAGAGATTTCCGATGAAACGGATGGTTTATATGTGCGTGACTTTGATGAATCTGCTTTTGTCGGAGAGGAAATAGAAGAAGAGTACCATGACGGTTCAGAGCAAATGGGGGAGACCCGTGAAGTTGTCCCTCAGAGGATGGAAGAAACCCGGATTTTCCAGGCTGTGCGGCGGAATACGGTACCTGTACCGGAAGCTGGGGGAAACCCGTTTGCTGAGCAGGAAGAAGAGGCTGCCGTCGGTTCACTGACGGAGGAACTGCCGCCAATTGTTTTTACTGAGACAGATAATACGGCACCAGAAGAAGCAGATGAGGATTTGCCGGAAGGCGGCGAAGAGACTTTGCCCGATGGGGCTGAGGCGATTGAACCAAAACCGGAGGACAATATCCTGGAGGAGTCTTTTGCGGAGCCGCCTGCGGAAGAGGAATATATGGCAGAACAGCTGAAGTTTGTCTGGGAAGATTCCGAAGCGGAAGTTTTCGAGGATGTAGCGATGGAGCCGGAGCCAGAGCCGGAAGTGAAGCCGGAACATGAGTTTTTATTTGTGGGAGCGCCCTCCTCCGCAGAGGGCATCAATATGGCAGTGGATGCATTGCGGAAGGCTTATGACGTTTGGGGAGGAGAAATTTCCCAGGTTGCGAAGATTTCCGGCAGTAAGTTAAATCAAAGAGGCCTGATCCGTTCTCTGCCGAACCTTCAAGGGAAAGATCTGATTATTGATGGTGCGAATGCACTGTCCGATGAGATCCTTGATGAAATTGAACAGGTACGGAAGGAAATTGACCCGGAGAAATACTTTGTGCTGCTGGATCGTCCGGTGGAGATCTATCGGTTAAAGGAGCGATTGGGGCAAAGCCCTGCGGGATCAGAGGCGAAGAATCTTCCGGATGATTTCTGGAATACGGACCCGGAAGAAGCGGAGCCGCAAGATATTCCGGAGCAGATTCCTGAGGAAGAAGCACTTCCCCAAATTCAGTTTCAGGAGCAGCCGGAACCGCCAATGCTGAAGAAAGAAACGAAAAAGGAAGCAAAACCGGAACAAATGCCGGTAGTAAGCAAGCCTGTACCGAAACCGGAGAAGGCAGGCGCACCGACTTGGACAGAGGAAGAGGAAGACCGGGAGCTGTCGGAGGAGGAGTTTGCCGCACATGTCAAATTCTTTGCGGCAGAACTGGAATGCGTTATTGATGAACTGGGAATGCTGGCTGTCTATAAGGAAATGGAAGCCATTAAGGAAGAAGGCGATCCGCTGACGAAGAGCGAAGCGGAAGAACTTATAGAAGATGCGGCAGATGCGGCAGAGAGATTCTCCTTCGCTAAATTATTCCGCTCCGGCTATGATTCGGAAGGAAGACTGATTCTAAAGGAAAAGCATTTCCGATAAAACGGCATGATACCAGAGGCAAAAAGTGCGTAGCAATCCGCAGGTATCAGGACATACAATACCATCATAGAATAGAAGAACAAACGAGGCCGTCTGCAGGATTTCTTCAGCGGCCTCCTTTATGGTAAAAATCAGAAGGGGGATGTATGCAATATTTTCTTATCATTATCGTGGCAGCAGTGCTGTTAGCGATGACACTTAGCGGCTATCACCGGGGATTGATCAAGACTGCTCTGGGAATGCTGGCGCTGATACTTACGATTGTACTGGTTTGGCTGCTTAGTCCCACCGTCAGCTCGATCCTCAAAAACAATACTTCGCTCTACCAGAGCTGTACGGAAGCCATACACGAGTCTCTGGTGGATTCTCTGGAGCCGTCAGCCGAAGAATCCAAGGAGGCACAGGAACAGGTAATCCGCAACTCCTTTCTGCCTGCTATTTTACAGGATGAGTTAATCAGCCATAATGAAGAGGGGACCTATGCTGTGCTGGGAGCCGATACCTTTCTGGATTACCTGAGTGGTTATCTGGCAGGGATTGTGGTGAATATTTGTGGATTTCTTTTGACCTTTCTCGTTGTGTTTATCGGAATTCGTCTAATACTGGCACTTTCTGGTGTTATTGGCATGATTCCGGGTGTACATTTACTGAATAAAGTCGGCGGGGCACTGTTTGGGTTCTTACAAGGACTAGTGATCGTGTGGCTGCTCTGCTTTGTGGTGATGCTGCTGTCTCCTACTGCTTTTGGGCAGGGGCTGGTGCAGGCCATAGAGGGAAACTCCTTCCTGAATATGATCTATAGCGGTGGATTATCCATTGGGAGTTTCTTGAAAATAGGTAAAATTTTGCTGTAATACAAGAGAAACACAACTTTTTGGTGGCGTTTTTTGACAGACCACAAGAGCGTTTGAAATTTTTTGGGGAAAATAAAAAAATTGTGTTGACAAACAAAATTGGACATGATAGTATGTAGAAGTTCCGCTTATCGGAACGGCGAAAAACGCCAAGAACCTTGACAAATGAACAATGTATCCAACCTTGAAAATTCTTTAAAGAATTATTCAGAACGAAAACCTTTAATAAAGGTAAAACGGAAAAAAATTAGCTAGCAAGTTAGTTTTGGACCACA
>Ga0153924_1001060_pt1 | contig 15239 bp, 5 predicted proteins | sample TSNJ008MetaG_FD_104709 | JGI IMG/M metagenome (GOLD analysis project Ga0153924, IMG submission 104709) | Attine ant fungus gardens microbial communities from New Jersey, USA - TSNJ008 MetaG | ecosystem: Host-associated > Fungi > Mycelium > Unclassified | place: USA: New Jersey, Wharton State...
CATATAAAACATAAATATCTTCATGTGAATCATATCACATTATTGTTATCATGTAAATATCACATTAATTATAGGAGGAAATGAACATGTTATTAAAATGGAAAGGAATGTTGAAACAGCTGTTTTGTATCATCAGTATCATATGTCTTATCGCCAGTAACGTTCTGGGAACGATGCAGGTAAGTGCAGATGAGAATACAAAGTTTGAAGCAAATACAGAGTCACTTAGTAATTATACGGTGCCGGAATGGTACCGGGATGCGAAGTTCGGAATTTTTATACACTACGGAGTGTATTCTGTTCCGGCATACGGCGACGAGTGGTACGGGCATTGGATGTACATGAATGGCACACGAAGTTACGGAGGCAGTGATATTTTTACATATCATCTTAATACATTCGGCAGTGCAACAGAGTTCGGTTATAAAGACTTTATTCCGGAGTTTAACAAAGAAATTAAAAAGTTCAGTAGCAGCAATAAAGCAGAAGAATGGGCGCAGTTATTTTCCGATGCAGGGGCACAGTATGTAATGCCGGTTGGCATCCATCATGATTCCTTTGCGCTTTATAACTCAGATATTCAGACTACCTATAATTCTGTAACACAGGCAAGTGTAGACTATATAAAAGAACTGCAGGATGCAGTAAAAAATAAGGGAATGTATTTTGGTATATCAAATCATTTTGCTGAAAACGATTGGTTCTTTGATGATTCGGTTACGACAGGAACAGATATTAAAGATGAAACATATGCAGAGCTATATGGAGATGGAAAAATAAAATCAGAAGATCATATTAGGAAATGGTATGATATTTCAATGGAGATTATTGAAAAATACCAGCCGGATTTAATCTATTATGATTTTGATCTGGTGGATAATGCATTTAACAGATATGATGATGCAAACAGATATTTGATGCTTTCAAATTATTATAATCTTGCAAATGAGTGGGGAAAGGAAGGTGTCATTTGTAATTATAAGAACGGAGCATTTACACAAAGCGAAGCAGTACTTGAAAAAGAAAGAGAAGCATTAGGAACAATCAATCCGGCAGTATGGCAGACTTGTACCTCTATCGGGAAGAAATCATGGGGATATACATCAGATGAAGTGTACAGAAATGGTACGGAGTTCATTACTGCGTTAATAGATATCGTAAGTAAAAATGGAAATCTATTATTAAATGTCGGACCGGAATCAGACGGAACAATTCCGGAAAAAGCTAAAACTGCGCTGCTTGAAGTAGGAAACTGGTTAGGATTATATGGCGATGCAATCTACGCGACAAGACCTTGGCTGGTATATGGGGAAGGTCCTACATCAAACAGCGGTGATAATTATGCATATTCATCTAAAGATATCCGTTTTACAAAAAGTAAAGACAATAAAATATTATATGCAACTGCAATGGCAAAACCGGACAGTGATATACTTACAATCACTACGTTAAAAGAAGGAGATTTTGCTGCTGATAAAATTGGAACAGTTAAATTAATAAATGGTTCAGACAGAACGGAACTTAACTGGGAGCAAGATACAGATGGCTTAAAAATAAAACTGCCTGATTATGAGAGTATCGACACAGCATATGCGGTAGAAATCAGTTTTAAAGAGGAGGAAGAGATTCCTCCGGTTCCCGTATCGGCAACAGAAGACATTAAAACATATAATTATTATGAAGCAGATGGGATTGACACAGTACATTGTACTTCTGATGGTGGTGAAATGGTCGTGAATACAAAAGACGATGCTTATATTAAGCAATTAATTGATTTGCAGGGTAAGGAATTATCTGCATTGAATCTGACAATTTCACCGGATTCAGAAGGAACAATTGAATTGAGAAATGGCAGCAGGGATGGAAATCTAATTGGGAGTGCTACAGTTGAAAAAGCGGAAGGTACAGATTATCGCCAGATATTTATTAATGCAGATTTAGAAGGAAGTCAGGACATACTAGATTTATGTATTGTATTCACCGGAAATATTAAAATGAACCGGTATAAATTTACAGTACAGAAAGGACTGGGTGTTCAAATTGAAGCTGAGGATTATGATGGGCTTAGCGGAACTGTTCAGGCAGAACCGTGTGGGGATGCCGGAGGTGGTGAAAATCTGGGCTATGTTGGAAGCGGTGACTGGGCATTATATTCCAGTGTAGATTTTGGAAAAAGCTGCAATAAATTAACAATGCGCCTGGCTGGATTTGGTCAGTCACTACAAGTACGGCTTGATAGTCCGACAGGTGAGATAATTGCGACTGCCAGTGCAGTAAATACTGGGAATTGGCAGGTGTATAAAACATTTGAATTTCCAATAGAAGATGTCTCGGGTATACATGATTTATATATTACATTTCAAGGTCCTGTAAACGTCAATTGGTTTCTGCTGGAGGGAGAAGAAGAAACAGAAGAACCTGCTGCAAGTGATACAGGAGATGCATCAATAGATGAAAAGACTGAAAACAACAATATTAGAACGGTTCAAATTATTATACTAGCAGTTGTATTGATAGCGATAATAGTAACTATTATATATGTTTACAAAAGTAAAAAGAAGATGAGTACAAAAAAAGAAGGAGAGGATAATGATGTTTAGAAAAAGGCTGTTTAGAAAATTATTAGCGATTCTATGCGCGTTTAGTATAGCATTGCCTGTTATACCGGTTGAGGCAAAGGAAGTGGATATTGTTACTTACAATACGGAGGAAACAGATACGGTCACTTACGAAGCAAATGCGGAATCATTGAGTCAATATTCGGTACCGGAATGGTACAGGGATGCAAAGTTCGGGATTTTTATCCACTATGGTGTATATAGTGTGCCGGCATTTGGGGATGAGTGGTACGGAAACTGGATGTATAAAAAAGGTTCTTTAAGTTATGGCGGCAGTGATATATTTAACTATCATTTGAAAACCTATGGAGGTGCAAGTGCTTTTGGATATAAAGACTTTATTGACAGCACCTTAATAGATGAAAATTTTAATACGGCAATCAAAAAATTCAGTAAGAATAATAAAGCCAATGAATGGGCACAATTGTTTTCCGATGCAGGTGCGCAGTATGTAATGCCGGTTGGAATCCATCATGATTCCTTTGCACTTTATGATTCGGATATTCAGACCACATATAATTCCGTAACGCAGGCAGGAGTAGATTATATTCAAGAATTACAGGATGCAGTTAAATCAAAAGGAATGTATTTTGGTATTTCAAATCATGTATCGGGTAACGACTGGTTTTTTGATGAAGCGAATGGAACCGGCACTGATATGGTTAATCCTGTATTTCAAGAGTTATATGGAGTAAGTGGAATAAGAACAGAAAGCCATATCAAAAAGTGGTATGATATTTCAATGGAAATCATTGAGAAATATGAACCTGACTTAATCTATTATGATTTTGATTTAGAATATGATGAGTATAGTAAATATGAGAATTACAATAAATACTTAATGCTTTCCAATTATTATAATTTAGCACAATCTTGGGGTAAAGAAGTTGTTGTTAACAATAAATTGGGTGCATTTACGGATTCAATGGCAGTAATGAATAAAGAACGCGGTGCTTTATCGTCAATCTATCCGGCAGTATGGCAGGCAGATACATCAATCGGTCAAAAATCATGGTGCTATACGACAGATGATATATATCGCAACGGAGATGAATTTATTGGTGCAATAGTTGATATTGTCAGTAAAAACGGAAATTTATTGTTAAATGTAGGACCTAAGGCAGATGGTACAATACCGGCTGATGTAAAGGAAGCGCTTTTAACAATTGGAAGTTGGTTAGGTACATATGGTGATGCAATTTATGCTACAAGACCTTGGCTGATATATGGGGAAGGTCCGACCAATAATTCAGGAGATAACTATACATATACAAACAAGGATATTCGTTTTACAAAGAGTAAAGATAATAAGAGATTATATGCAACAGCATTAGCCGCACCAACAAGCAATACGATGTCAATTGAAACGTTGAATGCAGTTGATTATGATGCAGGTAATATAGCAGGTATCAAATTAATAAACGGAGATAACAGAACTAATCTAAATTGGAGCCAAACCGATAAGGCATTGAATATTACAATTCCGAATTATAAGAATATTACAACAGCATTCTCAATAGAAATCACTTATAAAGACGGAGCGGATATTACACCGCTTGCAACTTCTGCAGAAAATGCAACAAGAACATATAATTATTATGAGGCAGATGGCGTTACTGTTACAACATGTACGGATGATGGTTCTGATATGATTGTTTCAAAAAATGATGGCGCATATACAAAATATTTGCTGGATCTTGGAAGTACAATTCCCAGTACATTGGTAGCAAGACTATCTAATGCGTCCAGTGGTACAATTGAATTTAGGCAAGGTGGCACTGATGGAAAGCTATTAGGTAAAATGGAAGTCAGTGCCGGTACAGGAAGCGGATACAGAACATTAGCTGCTACATTGGATTTGGAAGGAATCACAGGTAAACTGGATCTGTGTGTTGTTTATACCGGAAACATTGAGATTAGTTGGTTTAAAATGTTTAATCGTAATTTAAACAATATTATTCAGGCAGAAACCTATGATGAAAAAGAAGGCGGTGTACAGGCAGAGGCATGTAATGATACAGGCGGTGGTCAAAACCTGGGATATGTAACTGCAGGAGATATGGTAAAGTACAACAGTGTTGATTTTGAAGAAACATGTGCAAAAGCTTTTTTAAGACTTTCCGGATTTAACGGAGGATTGGAAATACGATTAGACAGTCCGAACGGTGAGGTAATCGTTAAAGCAGAAAACATAAATACGGGATCATGGTCAGCCTATAGTACTTATGATTATGATTTGAACGGAATAACAGGTGTTCACGATATATATATCATATTTACAGGCGTTTTGAATCTTAACTGGTTTTCATTTGGTGATGAAAATTATTATCCGCCGATTGTAACAGATTCGGGTGACAAAACACGTGCAGCCGCCTTTTATAATTCTGATGGTATTGAGATTACTATGCAAAGTGGAAATGAGATAGTTGTCAATAATAAAGATGGCGCATATACAAAGTATTTACAAAACTTTGATACTGCAAAAGCAAATACTTTTATGGCAAATATATCCGGTGATTCAGAAGGCAGAATAGAAATCAGAGATGGTGGCCCCGGCGGAACATTGCTTTCTGTTTTAACTGTTAATAAAGATACAGGTAAAGATTTTCGGGTATTGGCTGCGGATATTGATTTAGCAAAGCTTGGTGATTCTATTGATTTATGTCTGGTTTATTATGGTAAAATTGAGTTGGAGTGGTTTATTATGGTAAATAGAGGATTTAATATTAGAATAGAAGCAGAAAGTTATGATGCGAAAAGCGGGACTGCTGCTGCAGAAAGCACAAGTGATAATGATGGAGGCCGAAATATCGGTTGGGTTTCTACAGGTGACTGGTTAAGATATTCAAATGTAGATTTGACAGATTGTACAAGTATTACAATGCGGCTTGCCGGACTTGGCGGTGGCTTGGAAGTTAGAATTGACAGTCCGACGGGTAAAATAATTGCAGCATTTAGTTCTGTAAATACCGGTTCATGGTCCACATACCAGTCGCATGAAAAGGAAATAACCGGTGTAAGCGGAACACATGATATATATATTAAGTTTACAAACAGCTTAAATTTAAACTGGTTTATGCTGGGGAATAAAAAGATTACAGTAAATCCTACAAGTGTAAAGTTATCCAAGCCATCGGTCGCACTAAATAAAGGTGATACATATAAATTAACAGCGACAGTATTACCCGCCAATGCAGCTAATAAAACCATAACATGGACTACATCCAATCCCAATATTGCAACCGTTACCGGTGGAACAGTTAAAGCTGTAGGAAAAGGGCCGGCAACCATTACAGCCAAAACATCCAATGGAAAAACTGCGAGTTGTAAGGTGACGGTAAATGTACCGGCAACAAAGGTAAAAATATCAAAATCCAAGATCACACTTGGAGTAAAAGAGAAATATACATTAAGTGTAAGCGTAACTCCAAAAAATTCGACAGATACATTGACTTACAACAGCGATAAAAAATCAATAGTATCGGTAAGCAAAAAAGGTGTAATAACAGCGAAGAAAACAGGGAAGGCAACCGTTACTGTCAAATCAACAAGCGGAGTGAAGTCTGAAATAAAAGTTACTGTAAAGGCGGCACCAAAGAAAATTACAGTAAAGAAAACAAGCATATCCTTAAAAAGGAATGCGACTTTCAAGATTAATTATTCGCTGACGAAAAACAGTGCAAGCTATCAGGTCACATATAAAAGCAGCAAAAAATCGGTAGCTTCAGTGAATAAAAGCGGAAAGATAACAGCAAAGAAGAAAGGAACGGCAAAGATTACAGTAAAAACATTTAATGGAAAGACAGTAAGGCTTACGGTTATTGTAAATTAAATGCTGGACCATACTAAATAACTGAATCCATATTGGATTTTGTAACAGGTATCACAAAATGCATATCATATTGTTTTGAAGATAATTGTCTGCGCAATACTTGATTCAATTTGCATTTTGCGACGCCCCCATGTTAAAATAAATATTGCAAACTCAATAAACGAATGAAATAAGATAATGTATATTACTTAATGATTAAGAAAACTGCCGGGTAATAAATAAGAGGATTAGGATATTATGGTGAGAGAATGAAAAATATTATAAAACAAGATCTTTTAAAATTTAATAGAGCAGAAGAAATATACAAAGAACTATATATGGCGAATCCATCAAATTATGCAGAGTCAATACGTGATTGGGATCACTTTATGGAACGGTATATGATGAATGCGCCTGATTATATTAAAGTACCTCTAAACCCTCCATCCATTATAGAGTCAGAATTTTTAGAAAAGGACTGGTTTCCATACTATAATAGGAATGTCACAGCTATAAAGCATGCAAGATACTGTCCGCCATTTTTACATCAACTAGAGTTCATTAAAATAATATGTGTTCTGCAGGGCAGTGCGGTATTATTTTTTGAAAATAAAGAGATAACGATAGAAAAAGGATCAGTATGTATTGTTACACATAATATTGAACATACTTTATTTTCGAGTGATGATGATGACTTGATTATTAATATAATTATGAAAAAAAGTACGTTTGAAAATGCATTTTCAAGTTTACTTATGGAGAACACCAGGATAGCAGATTTTTTCTGGAACATACTTTACAACAAAAACAGTAATCGTGTATTGCTATTTGAATGTTGTAATGATCGGGATATCTCGCAAATTGTTTTTGATTTGTATCAAGAGATATACTATCAGGAGTATCCAAGCAATATACTTATGAAAAGTTATGTAATGTTGTTTTTTGGGTATATACAACGTTATTATCGAGAAAATACGACTCATTTGGGAAAGATATATGAGAAGCAAAAAAATCTGCCGATGTTAATTCGTTATATGAAAGAAAATAAAGATTGGATAACCTTATCTGCTTTGGCTAAGCACTTCAAACTAAGTGAAGGATATCTAAGCCGGTATATAAGAACAGAGACAGGATATACGTTCAGTTATCTGCTGCGAGATTTACGCATGAAGCAAGCGGCCGAAATGTTGAAAAATTCCACTTGCAGCATAGAAACAATCATTGAGGCAGTTGGATATACCGATAACAGCAGGTTTTACCGTAATTTTAAAGATATATATGGTATGACTCCGACAACATATCGGAATAATGATAAGTAAAATGCGAAATTAAATATTAAGAGAAGCTAAAAATTTGCTTCACCAGAGATTGTATCAATTTTCGGTGAAGCAAAAAAAATGCACTCTGCAAAAGGTCATATAAAGCAACTAGTACGAAATAGTGACAATTAGATAGAGCAATACTACAATATAGATATAAAGCAAAATGTACGGCTATCTATTGGTTTTTAATCAAAAGGAGGAAAAAAGATTGAAAGAAAGGTTATTGACTATGTTTTTATGTATTAGTATTGTTTTAGGTAATGTTACAGTTCCAATATCAGCAGATACACTAGGTCGCGGAACAGAGGTTTTTACAGTCAGTGAATTAAAAGTACAGAATTTATCGAATCCTATTGGAATTGATACGGTGAATCCATCTTTAAGCTGGTCTTTGAATTCGAGCGGGAAAAACCAATCACAAAACGCCTATCGGATTGTTGTATCATCTTCGAAGGAAAAATTAGACCAGGGCATTTATGACATGTGGGATTCACAGCAAGTAAATAGCACAAGTAATTATGGAATTACATATGAAGGAACAGAATTAGAATCCAGACAGCGTGTTTATTGGAAAGTTAAGTCTTGGGATAGTGAAGGGAATGAAGCGGAATGGAGTGAGGAGCCGGCATATTGGGAAGCTGGACTTTTAAATGCATCTGATTGGAAAGCGGAATGGATTACAAGGGGAAATGACAGTGTAATTGATAAATTATTTGGATTAGAAACGAATCAAAATAATTATAATGTGATTTCTGATAAATTCAGCACGCAGTCAGGCCGCTATTTAAGAATATCTGTAACCGAAAGCGGTCCGCCTGCATTGGGAGAATACAATGACCTGGGATCATCATCTTACCGGATGCAGATTATGGAATTGGAGCTATATTATAACGGACAGAAAATAACCCTTGCTGCAAATGCGGCAGTAACAGCATCCAATACTTTCAATTGGGGTTCCATGTGGGGAAAAGATTACCTGATTGACGGCAACTATAATTGCGGGTATACATCAAATTTATCTAGTTCAGCAAAGCATACTACACCAATTGAAATTATTGTTGATTTAGGTAAAGTCGTAGATTTTGATGAAGTGAGGCTTTATTGCAGGAAAGACACTGATTCAACTGTAACCGGCATATGTCCTAATTATCCGAAAGCATACAAATATCAGGTTTCAAATAATAATACTGCATATACCAATATACAGGAAGTTGTAATTGAAGGAGAAAGGATACCAAAAATTGTTCAGGAAAGCGAGTATAAGGACTATGCGCCTATTCTTTCCAAAGAATTTAATGTAGACAACACAAAAATTATCGAATCTGCAAGACTTTATATCAGTGGTCTGGGTTTGTATGAGGCACATATTAATGGGAAGACAATCGGGGAAGGTACCTATTTCAATCCCGGAGAAAGTGATGTAAGAGATACTGTTTATTATGTAACATATGACATTACAGATATGATAAATAACAATATTACAGATGGTTATAAAAATGCTGTTTCGTTTATGCTTGGAAATGGGCAATATACGAACTACAGAATTCATAAACAGTCCAGAAGATATTATAAAACGGATGACTGGAGGAGCGAAGCTGAAGCAGAGGGGATGTTTGGGGAAGTGAAAGGAATGGCACAGGTTGTCGTTACATATGACGACGGAACAACGGACATTGTAGGTACTGATGACACATGGTCCTTTGTTGAAAGCCCGATAACAGAAAACAGCTGGTATGGCGGCGAGGATTATGATGCTACGTTAGAAATTAACGGATGGGATGACATTAATCCTGAAATTGACAGAAACAGCTGGGGGACAGCAGAAATCGTAACAACGAATATTCCGAAAGGAAGCTTAAAAGCCAGAGAATTTAAGCCAATTGTAATTGACGAGAATGAAACAATAGAATCTGAAAAGATAACAGTTACTAAAATCTCTGCTACTGCTGAGACTACAACATATTTAGTAGATATGGGGAGAAACGGAGCCGGATTTCCGGAGATATCAATAAATACTGATATAAGTAATCTAAAGATCCTTATGTATCCTGCGGAGGTAAAAACATTTGACGGCTATCAGAGACATATTAATCAAGAATCCTGTACACAAAGCGACAGCGCTAACGGGAATTTAATTTATGATACATATATTACCAAAGGAATTGGTGAAGAAACCTACCATCCCAGATTTGCATATCATGGCTACCGCTATCTTGAAGTAGTGACTCCGTCGCAGATAATACTGACAAATGAAAACTTTAAAGGTTATATGTTAAGGACCGATAATGAAAAGACAGGATCTTTTTCAAGCTCTGACAGCGCATTAAATTTGATTAATATTCTGACAGAACGTTCCATTGAGAGTAATATGTATAGTACATTTACGGATTGTCCCCAGATTGAAAAGCTAGGATGGCTGGAAACCCCTCAATTGATGTTTTATTCCATGTCACAGACTTATGATATCAGCTCATGGATTCCAAAACTTCTAAAGGACATGGTAGATTCACAATACAACAATGGTAAAATCGCAGCAATTGCACCGGAATACTATAGAATTGATCCACTTGATACAGATATAAACTGGAATGGCTCTATCATTTTTACCGCATGGCAGTATTATGAAGTCTACGGTGATAAAAATGTTTTCACGAACGAAGCTTATAATGCAATGAAAAAATACATTTCGTATCTGGAAAAGGATGTTGCATCAGGATATCTGATACATAATTCAGAAATGGGTGATTGGGGTGAAATGACCAGCTATGGAACAACTCCCAAAATTGTCGTGCAAAGCAGTGCCTATTACAGAATTGCAGTAACAATGTCTAGGATAGCCGATGTACTTGGAAAATCGGAAGACATGAGTTACTACAGAAAATTGGCGGAGAATATAAAAACCGCATTTCATAAAAATAAAACCTGCTATAATGAAACATATCTATACGGAAATGGAACACAATCCAGCTATGGGTGCGTTATTTTCAGTGGTATCGCATTGGATGAAAATGTTGATAAAGCGGTCGATAAGCTAGTAAATGTCATTAAAAAATGTGATTACCACCTGACTTCAGGTGAAGTTGGACTAAAGCAGGTATTCAGTGCTTTAGCAACACATGGCAGAAGTGACGTTATCTTTAAAATGGTGATGAATGATACGCAGCCGAGCTATAAATATTTTGTCAATAAAGGGCTTACAACATTACCGGAGTATTGGAATTTTGAAGATAAATGGGGTACTGTGACAAGATCATTAAATCATGCTATGATGGGACATGTGAAAGAGTGGTTTACCCGTTATCTTGCAGGGATTAACCCGGTTGAAACAGGATATGATGCAATTGAAATAAAACCGGCGGCTGTCGGCGGACTGACTGAGGTAAATGGAACGGTTGATACTGTTCATGGTAATATAATTTCAAATTGGGATTATGATGAAGATAAAACAGAATTCAAATTAGAGGTAACGATTCCGGTTGGCATTACAGCAACTGTTTATATACCAAAGCTGGAGGGCGGACAGAGTAATATTGTATATAAAGATAGACAACAGGTTTTGGCTACTCCAGACAACACCGGAAAATATTTAATTATAAATGAAACGGTTGGTTCGGGAAGTTATACGTTTACTGTAAAAGGGACGATACCTCCGGATGAAAGTGACTATATGACGGTTACTTACAAGGCGGGGACCGGTGGCAAAATAAGTGGAAGCACAACACAAAGAATTGTCAAAGGAAATACTGCAAAATCTGTTACAGCTGTCGCCAATAGTGGTTATAAATTTAGCCAGTGGAGCGATGGAGTAAAAACAGCAGCAAGAACAGATAAAAACATTACAAAAGAGTTAACTGTTACCGCTCAGTTTACAAAAATACCGATTAAGGTAAAAAAAGTCACACTGAACAAGAACAAAATTACACTTGGGGTAAAAGAAACCTTTCAACTAAAAGCAGCAATAAGTCCAACAAATGCAGCAAATAAAAGTGTCAAATGGAGTTCAAGCAACCCATCAAAAGTAAAAGTGAGCCAGAAAGGTAAAATCACAGCAGAAAAGAAAGGTAAAGCTACAATTACTGTAAAAACTTCAAACGGAAAGACAGCGAAATGTAAAGTTACGGTAAAAAAAGCCCCTGCTAAGATTACGTTAAAATTTAACAAAAAAGTGTTAAAGAAAGGTAGGACATTCCAAATAAAAGTAAAGCTTCCATCCGGTAGTGCCAGTAATAAAATATCATATAAATCAAGTAAAAAAACAGTAGCAAAAGTAAGTACATCAGGAATAATCACTGCCAAGAAGAGAGGAAAAGCGACGATTACAGTAAAAACATTTAATGGAAAGAAAGCATATATGTCAGTAGTAGTGAAATAACGTTCCACTTTTAAAACATAATATACAATAAAAGAGGGTGTCCCAAAACTATGATTTTAATCATTGTTAAGGGGCTTCCTTTATTTGCTCCATATCTGTCGGTAATGCTACTGTTATATATTAAAAAATTGTTTTCTGTATTGCGAAGGAGATAATCCTACTAATTTTTTAAAGGTTTTGCTAAAGTAAAATACATCATTAAAGCCAGTTTCATATGCGGTTTCGGTAATGGTAAGAGTATCTGAGCGTAGAATGGTTTCAGCTTTATTTATTCGAATTCGGTTTATATATTCGTTTACAGAACAACCTTCTACTCTTTTAAATAATGCACCTAAATAAACCGGATTGAGATCTGCATAGGCTGCTAATAGTTCAACACTTAAAGTCTCGGAAGAATGATCAATGATATATCGTTTGATATGCTTAACATGTGGATTTTCTGTTATCCCAAAACTATCGTAACTCAATTTATATAAAATTAACGAAAATAAAGCCATGCAATTAAGTTCAAATCCTTCACTTCTTTGATACCATGCATAATTAAAGCGGCTTAATTCATACTTAAAAATTTTAAAATCATCAAAATGCGTAACTGCATTTAACGGTAATTTATCAATCCCTTCTAGTTGAAAGTCAAATGCATATATACGTGTTTCCGACTCTGCGTTATCAGCAGACCTGATACATCCATAAGGATTATATATAACATCACCCGCTGCTATATGATATTTGACATGGTCTATGTAAATATCACAAGAACCGGATTCAATAAACATCAGATTATGAAATTGTATTTCGGCTTCTAAAATATTCCAATTAACATCACAGTTTCTGATTATAAAGTATGTAACTTTTGGAATAAAAAAATCCATATTTTACACTCCCTTTATCTTTAATTTGTACAAAAATCCATTTTCCTCTACATGTATCTTACATTAGATATTTGTTAAAATCAATATATAAAATCAGGAAGGAGCAGATATCTGGAAGTAACGGGTGCAGTATACGATAATTCGGGCTTTAGACAACATGATTCTTAATGTAAAAAGTATTTTTATGTTAGGTAAAAATTTAGTCAAAACAAATTGAGTATAGATTATTGATTGAAAATGGGTTTATAAAATATGCAAAATTTATTTAAAAATTCCAAATGATATTAAAGGAGGTTTGTTATGAAACATAAGCGGTTTTTTAAAAGGACATGCGCATTAGTTATGTCAATAATGCTTATAATTCCTAATTTGACGAATGTATTAGGAGCTGAGGGAGGGACAAATAATATAAAAGAGATTTATTATAGTGAAGATTTTGAAACGGGGTATACTGCCGGTGATTCAGTTTCATGGACACCAAGAAATTCGGGGAATACATCTACAACATTAAAAGTTGAGGCAGATAACAAGTCTATGAAAGTATCCCAACCATCAACGGTAGGAAGCAGCCAATGGTTTACAAAGGTATTTCATGGTGAAGGCTTGCAGGGAAAATATGAAGTTTCTTGTAGAATGAAAGCCTCATCAGCGGCAAATACATTTTTATTTTTGACAGATGCGGCAAACAGTAAAACAATCGCACAGTTATGTATCAGGGATAATTCCTATTTTTGTCTGGATACAGGAGATGGTTTTCCATGGAACCATAAGTTGACTACAGACGGTTCATTTGAAGCTGATACATGGTATCATGTGAAATTTGTAGTGGATACAGAGAAACAGTCCTTTGATGTAACAGTAGGTAATGGAGAGACTTATACATATTCATTCAGAGAGAGCACCCAAAATATCGGTGCGATCCGTGTAGGCTGTGGAAGTACAACAACAGACACTGCATATTTTGATGATTTTGTTATAAAAGACTGTGCGTTGGCAGAAGGACAGGAGGCTTATGCTGAGGATTTTGAAACGGGATATACGGTTGGTGATTCAGTTTCCTGGACGCCAAGAAATACAGGAAACGCATCTACAACACTGACAGTAGAATCAACAGACAATGTGCTGCAGCTGTTTCAGCCATCAACAGTTGGAAGCAGCCAGTGGTTTACAAAAGTATTTCATGAGGAAGGCTTGCAGGGAAAATATGAAGTCTCCGTTAGAATGAAAGCCTCATCAGCGGCAAATACATTTTTATTTTTGACAGATGCGGCAAACAGTAAGACAATCGCACAGTTATGTATCAGGGATAATTCCTTTTTTTGTCTGGATACGGGAGATGGCTTTCCATGGAACCATAAATTGACTACAGATGGTTCATTTGAAGCTGATACATGGTATCATGTGAAATTTGTAGTAGATACAGAGAAACAGTCCTTTGATGTAACAGTAGGTAATGGAGGGACATATACATATTCATTCAGAGAGAGTGCACAAAATATCGGTGCGATCCGTGTAGGTTGTGGAAGTACAACAACAGACATGGCATATTTTGATGATTTTATAGTACAGGATTATGTTGTAAATAGTGAAGAAGAACCAGCGAAAGAGTTAGTTACTATATATAATCAGGATTTTGAAAATGCATCAACGGATGATTGGACAAATCCATCTAATTCCTCCGGTACAATATCAGTTGTCGACATGCATACTGTAGAAGGCGTATCAGAAGCAGATGCTTCAAACGCCTTACTAGTAAATAAAACACAGGCGGGAAGCGGCTCCTATTTAGTAAACCATGATTTTGGCAAGAGTCTGGATGCCGGTATTGTTACAGCCCAGGTCAAGATGATGTGTGGTAGTACAGATGCTGTATCCTATTTCATATTAACAGATTCCAGTAATAATGTAGTTGCACAATTTGGTTTTTATGATTCCAGAGGTATCGCTTATCAGATTGGAAGCGAAGTTATACCATATAAAGAGTATGAAGCCTATAAATGGTATACATTTAAATTAGTATTTGATACGGAACAAAAAATCTATAAAATTTATGTAAATAATGAATTAATAGCAGATAATGTGGCGTATACAAATAATGTAAATATCAGCCGTCTGAGATTAGGTATGTATAATTTCTCAACAGGAAATGCATATTATGATGACATTGAAGTTAAGCAAGATACAAGAGACAGAGTCTATACAACAGCAGTTTCATCTGTTACTACTTTAGAAGGTGTTGCACCA
>Ga0153924_1001064_pt1 | contig 15201 bp, 5 predicted proteins | sample TSNJ008MetaG_FD_104709 | JGI IMG/M metagenome (GOLD analysis project Ga0153924, IMG submission 104709) | Attine ant fungus gardens microbial communities from New Jersey, USA - TSNJ008 MetaG | ecosystem: Host-associated > Fungi > Mycelium > Unclassified | place: USA: New Jersey, Wharton State...
AAGGACTCCTGCTCGTGACCGCGCCCGCCACCACCGGTTCGCTCCGGGTCGTCCTGCACCCGGGAGACTCGCTCTCCCGACGGCAGCGACTCGTCTACGTCTTCGTCCTGGGCGCCCTCACCGCGCTCGGACCGTTCACCATCGACCTCTACCTGCCGGCGTTCCCGTCGCTCAAGGACGAGTTCGGCATCACCGACGGCGCGGTGCAGCTCACCCTCACCGCGACGACGCTCGGCTTCGCGGCCGGGCAGCTGCTCGTCGGCCCGTGGAGCGACAAGGTCGGCCGGCGCCTGCCGCTGATCATCGCGACGACCGTGCACGTGGGCGCCTCGATCGGCGCCGCGCTCGCGCCGAACGTCGAGGTCCTCGCGCTCTTCCGCGTGCTGCAGGGCATGGGTGCCTCGGCCGGTGGTGTCGTCGCGATGGCGACCGTCCGTGACCTGTTCGGCGGCAAGCCCCTCGTGCGGATGCTGTCCCGGCTGGCGATGGTGAACGGCCTCGCGCCGATCCTCGCCCCGCTCATCGGGTCGCAGATGCTCCGGTTCGTCAGCTGGCGGGGCGTGTTCGTGTTCCTCGCCTGCTACGGCGCAGCCGTGGTGATCGCGTCGATCCTGCTCATCGTGGAGACGCTGCCGCCGGCGCGACGGCACGAGGCCGGTCACTCCACGATCGGGCAGCGCTACCGTGCGCTCTTCTCGGACCGCATCTTCGTGGGGGTCGCGCTCATCGGGGCGATGGTCTTCAGCGGACTCTTCTCGTACCTCAGCGCCTCACCGTTCCTGTTCCAGGGGCTCTACGGGTTGGACGCGCAGCAGTACGGCCTGCTCTTCGCGGTGAACTCCGTGGGCGTCGTCGTCGGCGTGCAGGTGTCGGCTCGGTTGGCGCAACGGGTCGGACCGCAGTGGATCCTGGCGTGCTCGACCGCCACGCTGTTCCTGGCGGCGGTCGCGATCATGGTCCTCGACCAGCTCGGTGCCGGGCTCGTCGGCGTCCTGGTCCCGCTGTGGTTCTTCATCGCGGCGTGCGGGTTCTCGTTCCCGCTCGTCCAGGTGATCGGCCTCGCGGCGCACGGCAAGGAGGCGGGCACGGCAGCCTCCCTGCTCGGTGCCCTGAACTTCGGCGTCGCCGGGATCATCTCCCCGGTCGTCGGCTGGATCGGCATCACGACCGCGACACCGATGGGAGCAGTGATGGCGTGCACCTCCGTCACGGCCATCGTCCTGCTCTGGGCGGTCGTGCGGCCGCGGACGGTCCCCGCGCTCACGCACTGACGTCGGTCCGGCACCGATCCGGTCGTACGGGCGGGGCCGTCCATATGCTGTGGTCATGAGCGACGCGGTGGAGCAGGCCCAAGCAGCGGCAGCAGCGGCGAGGGCCGCGGCGGACGAGGCGAGACGCCTGGCTGACGAGGCCGCCGCACGCGCCGAGGAACTCGCCGCCGCGCTGCAGGCAGCCGCGGACGAGCCGGTGCTCGCCCCCGACGCGGAACCGGCGGTCGCCGGGTCCCCGGCACCCACCGGCCTGGAGGCACCACTCGCGCCCGACGCGGAGCCCGCCCTGGACGCGACCACGTCGGCGCCGGGGGCGACCCCGGTGACCGGCACCGTGCCTCCCGACGGTCCGCTGGACGCGACGGCGGTGACCGCGATCCGGGACGGGTACCAGGTCGACGGCAGCGCGCTCCAGCTGGGCGCCCTCGTCAACGGCGAGGCGCAGCCCGACGTCCAGGTCCGGATCCCGCTCGGCATGCTCAACCGGCACGGACTCGTCGCCGGCGCGACCGGCACCGGCAAGACCCGCACGCTGCAGGTCCTGGCGGAGCAGATCGCCGCGAACGGTGTGCCGGTGTTCGCCGCCGACATCAAGGGCGACCTCTCGGGGCTCGCCGTCGCGGGGCAGGCGAACGACAAGCTCCTCGCGCGGACGGCCGGCATCGGCCAGGAGTGGCAGGGCGTCGCCAGCCGGGCCGAGTTCTACTCGCTCGGCGGGCAGGGGACCGGTGTGCCGATCCGGGCGACCGTGTCCGGGTTCGGACCGCTGCTGCTGTCGAAGGTACTCGGGCTGAACGACACGCAGGAGTCCTCCCTCGGGCTGGTCTTCCACTACGCCGAGCGGGCCGGCCTGCCCCTCGTCGACCTGTCCGACCTCCGGAGCGTGTTGACGTACCTGGTGAGCGACGAGGGCAAGGGTGAGCTCGCCGAGCTCGGTGGCCTGTCGAAGCAGACCGCCGGCGTGATCCTCCGCGAGCTCATCACGTTCGCCGACAAGGGCGCCGACCAGTTCTTCGGCGAGCCCGAGATCGACACGCAGGTGTTCCTGCGGAACGCCGCCGACGGCCGCGGCATCGTGAGCCTGCTCGAGGTGCCGGGCGTGCAGGACCAGCCCGAGGTGTTCTCGACGTTCCTGATGTGGCTGCTCGCGGACCTCTTCAACGAGCTGCCCGAGGTCGGCGACCAGGACAAGCCGAAGCTCGTGTTCTTCTTCGACGAGGCGCACCTGCTGTTCAACGGCGCGTCGAAGGACTTCCTCGACCAGATCGTCCGCACCGTCCGGCTCATCCGGTCGAAGGGCGTCGGGATCTTCTTCGTCACGCAGACCCCGAAGGACGTGCCGAACGACGTGCTCGCGCAGCTCGGGTCCCGGGTGCAGCACCAGCTCCGTGCGCACACCCCCGACGACGCGAAGGCACTACGGGCGACCGTCTCGACGTACCCGACGAGCGGCTACGACCTCGGTGAGGTGCTCACGTCCCTCGCCACCGGTGAGGCGATCGTCACCGTGATGAACGAGAAGGGTGCACCGACGCCCGTGGCCTGGACCCGGCTCCGTGCCCCCGAGGGGTCGATGGACCCGATGCCCGCACCCGAGATGCAGGCGCGGGTGCAGGCCTCGCCGCTCCTGGCGACCTACGGCACCCGGCTCGACCCCGACTCGGCGTACGAGATGCTCGCACGCCGGATGGAGGCCGCCGCCGCGCAGGTCGCCGCCGCGGACGCGCAGAAGGAGGCGGCTGCCGCTGCCGCCGAGGCCGAGAAGGAGGCCGCCCGTGCCGCTGCAGCGGCGGCGAAGGAGGCCGCCGCGCGGGAGAAGCAGGAAGCACGTGAGCGAGCCGCCGCGCAGAAGGAGTACGAGCGGACGCAGCGGGAGTTCGAGAAGGCCGAGCGGACGGCCGCTGCCCGACGGTCGGGTCGGACCTCGACGCGGACGACGACGTCCCGCAAGGCGAACGACCCGCTGTCGGACCTGCTCGGGTCGGGGCTGGGCGGCACGATCGCCAAGGAGGTCGTGCAGGGGATCTTCTCGACCCTGCGGCGTCGGCGCTGACGAGTCGGCCGCGACTCGCTCGTACGTCAGGCGCCGAACAGCGTGACGGTCTCGATCGCGAGCAGGCCGCTGACCACCAGGACCGCGAGCACCCCGACGACGACGTAGGTGCCGCGCTGCTCGTACCAGCTGCGGCTCGTCGGGTAGCGGCGGGCGAACTCGCGCGCGGGCATCGGGCGCGGGTCCTCGGTCACCTGCACGCCGAGCGACTCGACGACCCGGTCGATCCCGGCGTCGCCCCAGACGTCGGAGCGCAGACGGAACAGGTGTCCGCCGTCCGCGTCGAACGCGACGAGCTCGCGCGAGGTCCGTTCCACCGAGCTGCCGTGCGTCGTCGCGAGGACCAGGCTGTGCACGCGTTCGCGGGGGACCCGGCGGTTCGGGGTGACGACGCCGCGCACCGTGACGCCGACGGGGTCGATGCCGATGAAGGCGGTGGTGAGTCGCGTGAAGACGATCCCGACGACGACCGCGAGGGCGATGACCACGGTCGCGACGAGCGTCCAGAGACGGAAGGGGAGCGACACCCACACCAGGGCGACCGCGAGGGGCACGGCGGAGAACACGACGCTGAGGATCGTCGAACGCACGAGGGAACGCCGTGGCCGGAGCACCAGGTCGTACGCCGTCGCGCGCACGTGCGCCGCCACCGGTGCCGTCAGGTCCCCCACGTGGACTCCTCGTCCCTCGGGTGCCCGGGCAGCACTCATCGTCCGCCCGGGGAGCGACGCCCCTGCCGCTCCGTGCACCGTGTCCGACCCGTCCCGGGGTCGTCCGTCCGGTGAGTCTAGGCGACCGACGGGTATCGGGGACAGCCCGTTCCACCCCTGAGCCTCGTTTCGCGGCCAGTCCATGGGGAACGGGGTGCAGCGCGGTCCGCCGGGTGGGGGACCGCCTGGCTCCGGCCGGTCCTCGAACGACGAAGGACCCGAGCCGCGGGGCTCGGGTCCTTCGGGTGGAACTGGCGGAGAATGGGGGATTCGAACCCCCGAGGGCTTGCACCCAACACGCTTTCCAAGCGTGCGCCATAGGCCACTAGGCGAATTCTCCTGGCGCCATCTCGCGATGACGACACCCCATGGTACAGGTCTTCGGGAGTGTGGATGACCACGTCCGTCCACAGCTCCTGCCGCTCCCAGTTGTCACGACAAGGACGCGGCTAGCCTGGTCCCGTGTCGACCCGCATCTACATCACGTCAGCAGAAGGACACACGGGCAAGAGCACCGTCGCCCTCGGTGTCCTCGAGACCCTCGCGCGCTCGGTCGGACGGGTCGGCGTGTTCCGACCGGTCGCCCGGTCGGTGGACGAACCCGACTACGTGCTCGAGCTGTTGCTGCAGCACACCGCGGTCGGCATCTCGTACGACGACGCGGTCGGTGTGACCTACGACGACGTGCACGCGGACCCGGACGCCGCCCTCGCGACGATCGTCACCCGCTTCGCCCAGGTCGAGCGGCAGTGCGACGCCGTGGTGGTGCTCGGGTCGGACTACACCGACGTCGGCAGCCCCACCGAGCTGTCGTTCAACGCCAAGGTCGCGGCGAACCTCGGCGCGCCCGTGCTCCTCGTGCTCGGCGGACGCGACGCTGCCGAACGCGGTGCCCGCACGCCGGAGGACATGGCGCAGGTCGCCGACGTCACGACGAGCGAGCTGCGTGCGGCACACGCGCAGGTGTTCGGCGTGATCGTGAACCGTGCCGACCCCGACGCCCTCGGCACGATCGTGTCGAGCGTCGAGCGCGCCGTCCACGACGACCACCCCGACCTCCCCGTGTGGGCGATCCCCGAGGACAGCGTCCTCGTCGCCCCCACCGTGCGTGCCCTGCTCGCCGCGACCGACGCCACGCTCGTCCGTGGTGACGACGCCCTGCTCGACCGCGAGGCACTGGGCACCGTCGTCGCGGGCATGAGCATGGAGAACGTGCTGCCCCGCCTGATCGAGGGCGGCATCGTGGTCGTCCCGGGGGACCGCAGCGACGTCCTCATCGCGACGCTCCTGGCCAACCAGTCGGAGACCTTCCCGAGCCTCGCCGGCGTCATCCTGAACGGCGGGTTCGAGACGGCACCGCAGATCTCCCGGCTGCTCGAGGGGCTGTCGAGCTCACTGCCGATCGCGCAGAACGACCTCGGCACGTACGACACCGCCCTCCGCATCACCCAGACCCGCGGCCGGCTCGCGGCGGACTCCCCGCGGAAGGCCGACCTGGCCCTGGCCCTGTTCGAGCAGCACGTCGACGCCGACGCCCTGCGCGACCGGTTGCAGCTCACCCCGTCCGGTGTGGTCACCCCGCTGATGTTCGAGCACGGACTGCTCGACCGGGCTCGCGGGTACGGCAAGCGCATCGTCCTGCCCGAGGGCGAGGACGACCGGATCCTCCGCGCCGCGTCGACCCTGCTCGCCCGCCAGGTGTGCGAGCTGACGATCCTCGGTGACCCCGCCGCCATCCGCACCCGCGCGACCGAGCTCGGCCTCGACCTCGACGCCGCCCAGCTCGTGTCGCCGTTCGACCCGGAGCTCCGCGAGCGGTTCGCCGAGGAGTACACCCGGCTGCGTGCGCACAAGGGCATGTCGATCGAACTCGCCCGCGACACCGTGACCGACGTCTCGTACTTCGGCACGATGATGGTGCAGCTCGGACTCGCCGACGGCATGGTGTCCGGCGCGAAGCACACCACGGCGCACACCATCCGGCCCTCCTTCGAGATCATCAAGACCCGCCCGGACACGTCGATCGTGTCGAGCGTGTTCCTGATGGCGCTCGCCGACCGGGTGCTCGTCTACGGCGACTGCGCGGTCATCCCGGACCCGACGAGCGAGCAGCTCGCCGACATCGCGATCTCGTCGGCCGAGACGGCGACGCAGTTCGGCATCGATCCCCGCGTCGCGATGCTCAGCTACTCCACCGGTGACAGCGGCTCCGGTGCCGACGTCGACAAGGTCCGGGCGGGCACCGCGTTCGTCCGCGAGCGCCGCCCCGACCTGCTCGTCGAGGGCCCGATCCAGTACGACGCCGCGGCCGATCCGACGGTCGCCAGCACCAAGATGCCGGACTCGCCGGTCGCCGGGAAGGCGACGGTCTTCATCTTCCCCGACCTCAACACGGGCAACAACACGTACAAGGCGGTGCAGCGCTCCGCCGGTGCCGTCGCGATCGGTCCGGTGCTGCAGGGTCTGCGCAAGCCGATCAACGACCTGTCCCGCGGCGCGCTCGTCGGCGACATCGTCAACACCGTCGCGATCACCGCGATCCAGGCCGGCACCGCGTCCGACGCGGCCTGACCGACCGACCCGCACCGCGCCTCCAGGCCCCAACAGAAAGCGACCGTCCCGTGACCGCAGCCCTCGTCGTCAACTCCGGATCGAGTTCGTTCAAGTACCAGCTCATCGAACTCGAGGGGGAGCGCACGCTCGCCTCCGGACTCGTCGAGCGCATCGGCGAGTCGACCGGCGCGTGGAAGCACACCAACGCGCTGACGGGGGAGTCCTCGTCGAACGACGCCAGCGCCGTACCGGACCACGCCGCCGGGTTCCAGGCGATGATCGACGCGTTCGCCAAGGTCGGGCCGTCCTTCGACGAGTACCCGCCCGCGGTCGTCGGGCACCGCGTCGTGCACGGCGGGACCACCTTCGACCGGGCCACCGTCGTGACCGACGAGGTCGAGCAGCAGATCGAGGACCTGAACAGCCTCGCGCCGCTGCACAACCCGGCGAACCTCGAGGGGATCCGCGCCGCGAAGCAGGTGTTCTCCGACGTGCCGCAGGTCGCCGTGTTCGACACCGCGTTCCACCAGACGATGCCGCCGCACGCGTACACCTACGCGATCCCGGCCGACCTCGCCGCGAAGTACTCGATCCGCCGGTACGGCATGCACGGCACGAGCCACAAGTACGTGTCCGAGCAGGCCGCAGAGTTCCTCGGCCGACCGCTCGCCGAGCTGAAGACGATCGTGCTGCACCTCGGCAACGGGGCCTCGGCCGCGGCGATCGACGGCGGGAAGTCCATCGAGACCTCGATGGGCCTCACTCCGCTCGAGGGCCTCGTGATGGGCACCCGGTCCGGTGACCTCGACCCCGCGGTGCTCATCCACCTGCACCGCGAAGCCGGACTGTCCTTCGACGAGCTCGACACGATGCTCAACAAGGAGTCCGGGCTCCTCGGGCTCACCGGCAACGGCGACATGCGCGACGTGCAGGACGCCGCGCTCAACGGCGACGACGTGGCCGAGGCGGCGCTCGCCGTCTACCGCCACCGCATCCGTCGCTACGTGGGTGCGTACACGGCGCAGCTCGGCGGCCTGGACGCCGTCGTGTTCACCGCCGGTGTCGGCGAGAACAACGCGCTGCTCCGTCGCCGCGTGCTCGCCGGGCTGGAGCACCTGGGCATCGAGATCGACCCGGACCGGAACGAGCTGGCCTCGCGCGAGGCTCGTCTCGTCTCGACCGACGCGTCACGGGTCGCGGTGCTCGTCATCCCGACGAACGAGGAACTCGAGATCGCCCGCCAGTCGGCCGCGGTCGCCCTCAGCTGAGCGCCGACAGGGCCGCCGGGATCGGGGTGTCCCCGCTCGTGACCTCGAACTGGACGCCCACCGCGGTGTCGTCGAGGATCGCGTGCAGCACCACCGCGGCGACGTCCGCGCGGGGGATCGTGCCGCGCGGGACCGTCCGGCCGACGTCGACGGTGCCCTGCGGGACGGTGTCCACCAGGCCGCCGGGTCGCACGATCGTCCACCGCAGGCTGCGCGCGCGGAGGTTCGCGTCCGCCTCGGCCTTCGCACGCAGGTAGACCTGGAACACGTCGGCCTCGGCACGGGCGGGCACGACCGCACGCTCCGGGTCGTACGAGTCCGCCGCCATCGCCGACACCATCACGTACCGACGGATCCCGGCCCGTTCAGCGGCGTCGGCGAGCAGGATCGCGCCGTCCCGGTCGACCGTGAGCTTCCGCTCCGCGCCGCTGTTCGGGCCGGCACCGGCCGCGAACACCACGGCATCGACACCGCGTAGGCGGAGCGCGAGCTCGTCGTCGTCCAGCTGCTCGAGGTCCGCGACGATCGCCGCGGCGCCCTGTTGCTCGACGTCGGTGACGTGTGCGGGGTTGCGGACGATGGCGACGGCGTCGTGGCCGGCGTCGGTGACGAGGCGGGCGAGGAGCAGGGCGATCTGGCCGTGTCCTCCGGCGATGGCGATCTTCATGTGTCCGAGTCTGCCCGTTCCGTCCGGTAGACTTCCGGAGGCTCCTCACGTGACGCCATCCAGGCCAACTCCCCCAGGGCGGAAACGCAGCAAGGGTAACCGGGCTCTGGCGGGTGCGTGGGGAGTCTTTTCGTGCTCCCGGCGATGACTTCTCGACAGCAGGTGTCCGTTTCGTAACGGGTTGCGGACAGCAACCTGATCGTGTGCAAAGATCGGCCCCAGGAATCCCCAACCAGGATTCCTGAACCCTCCACCGCCTCACCAGCGGGGGAGTTTCCGGATCAGGTGGCAGGCGCGTCCTGCCAGGAAAAGAGACACGCATGCGCAGGCACGTGTCGCTTCGGGGTACCCGCGTACCCACGACAGCGGGCGACTGGACACGACGGATCATCGGTGCTGGCGACCGAGCTCGACGACGAGCATCGGACGATCGGCGTCTCCTCCTGCGTGGCGGCGTCATCGCCACGGTGACGGCGCTCATCGCCGCCACCGTGGCGTTCCAACCGGCGGCGGCCGCCCAGACCGACGTCTCCGAAGCCGAGGGCGTACTGCTCAGCGGGTCGGGCATCGTCGACGTCGACACGATCGCGCAGCTCGGCGGTGCGTACTCCGCCCGCGGAGCGACCACCGGTGGCGGCACCACGAACCAGCCGCTCAACCTCACCGCGCTGAACGCGGTCGGGGTGGACCTCGGGAACGACATCGACCTGATCGGGGCGAACGGCATCCTCACCCTCGGGGTCGACGGCCAGTACGCGACGACCTCGGCGAACGGCGCGACCGCGTCCTCCGGCCTCCTCACGAACGACGGCGGCATCGGTGTCGGCAACGGCTCGGGCACGGGCGCGGCGACGCTGGACCTCAACCCGCTGTTCTCGCGCGTCGGCGCCGACACGACGGTGCTGTCGAACGCCCGGCTGCAGGTCGGTGCCCTCGCGTCGACGCTCTCCGCGACGCGCGGAGCGACGGTGAGCACCTCGAGCGACTACCGGATCGCGAGCGCGAACCTCGCCCTGACCAGCCCGGCGGTCCAGGGCCTGACCACCTCGCTCCGGGACGAGCTCCGGACGGTGTCGAGTTCCGTCAACGGTGTGTTCGGCACCGGCGGCGCCCTGCAGGGGACCACCTCGGCCGTGACCGCGCAGATCCAGACGCTGTTGCGCCAGGCGCTGCTCGGGACGGTGAACGTGAGCGGCACGAACATCACCGCGAACGTGAACCTCAACCTCGACGACACGCTGACCCAGGTCCTTCGCCAGCCCCTGACCGACGGCGCTGTGACGATCACCCCGTCGACCGGGACGATCACGGTCGACCTCGACAAGCTCACGGCGCTCAACGGGCAGCCCGCGAACACCCCGGTGCTGACGACCGCGGCCGTGAACTCGATCAACCAGAGCATCACCACGATCCTCGGGACGCAGCTGCCGACGGCACTGCAGACCGCCGTCGTGAACACGATCAACTCGACCGCGGTCCGCGTGGACATCGCGACGAACGCCACCGTCCTCGGGCAGCCCGCCGCGGCGATCGGCCTGCAGGTCGACACGACGCTCGGTGCGCTCGCCGGCACGGCCACCGCGAACCCGACGATCACGGCGTCCGGCAGCCTCGCCGGACTCCCGCTGCCCCTCGGGACGGTGCTCGCCCCGGTCGTGACCGGGATCGTCGTGCCGGCCCTGCAGACGGCGCTCCGGCCGATCATCGGCGGTACCGCACTCACCCAGCTCGGCACGACGCTGACGAACACCACCCGTGCGGTGGCGACGCTGCTCTCGCCCGTCGTGCTGCTCCTCCGTCAGGTGATCGACCTCACCGTGAACGCGCAGGACAGCACGACCGGGTTCCGCGACGCCCGCGGGTACGACCCCGGCTCGCGGAGCGTGCACGCGCTGCGCCTGTCGATCCTGCCGGGCGCGAACGTCGCCACGGTCGACCTCGCGACCTCGACCGTCCGCGCCAGCGCGTTCGTCGCGCCGACCATCACGGCACCGACGGCGAACCAGGTGTTCAGCGTGCCCACCGCTTCCTCGACCCGCACCGTCACGGTGAGCGGCGCAGGCGAACCAGGGGCGACCATCACGGTCAGCCTCGGTGGCGGACGCACCGGCAGCGCCACGGTCGCCGCGAACGGCACCTGGACGACGACCATCGCGAGCGTCCCGACCGGCGACTACACGGCCACCGCGACGCAGACCGTCGGCGGCACCGCGGCGGGCACCGTCAGTCAGCCGTTCTCCGTCGTCGCGCAGCAGGCGCTGACGGTCACGACCCCGACCGCCGGGCAGACCTTCACCACCACCGGCACCACGGCGCCCGTGACCCTGACGGGCACCGCGACCGCGAACGCCCGCATCGACATCGACCTCGGCGGTGGCCTGACGGCGACCGGCACGGCGAACGCGAGCGGCGCGTGGAGCATCTCGGTGCCGAACGTCCCGACGGGCGACCAGACCGCCAGCGTCACGCAGACCGTGGGCGACAGCACCTCGGCGCCGGTCACCCGCGCGTTCCGGGTCGTGGCCGCTGCGGGTTTGACGATCGCCTCGCCGACGGCGGGCCAGGACTTCCCGCTCGTCGGGGACACCCGTGACGTCCCGATCTCCGGGACCGCGCAGCCCGGAGCCCGCGTGGACGTCTCGGTGAACGGCGGCGACCGGACGGCGACCACCACGGCGAACGCCGGGGGCGCCTGGTCGACGACGATCACGGCCGTCCCCGCTGGGGGCTACTCGGCGAGTGTCACGCAGACCGTCGGCTCCTCGACGAGCACGCCGGTCACGCGTTCCTTCACCGTGACCGCGGCCCCCGCGCTGACGATCGACGCACCGGAGGACGGCACCACGATCACGGTCGCCGACGCGACCTCGACGACCCCCGTCACGGTGTCCGGCACGGCCGCGCCGAACGCACAGGTGGTCCTCGGGATCGGCGGCTCCTTCACCGCCACGGTCGCCGCGGACGACGACGGGGCCTGGGAGACCACGTTCCAGGGCGTCCCGGTCGGCGACCGCACGGTGACCGCACGGCAGACGGTCGGCGGGACGACGTCCGGTCCGGTGACATCGGCCTTCACGGTCCGCGCGGGTGCGCCAATCGCGATCACCACGCCGGCCCCCGGCGCGACGGTGACCGTCCTCGACGCCGACACCACCACGGACCTCGACCTGGTCGGCACCGCCGAGCCCGGTGCGGACGTCGCGGTCTCCCTCGGCGGTGGTCTGACCGCCACGGCGACGGCGAACGGCGACGGCGACTGGACCGCGACGGTCCAGGACGTCCCGGTCGGCCGGTACACGGTCGCGGCGACCCAGACCGTGAACGGCACGACCTCACCGGCCGTGCGCCAGGTCGTCACCGTCTCAGCCGGTGCGGGCCTCGCGGTCTCGACGCCGACGCAGGGGAGCACGACGGCGGTCGCCACGGACGACGCGACGATCGACGTCACCGTCACGGGCACCGCCCAGCCGGGTGCGACCGTCGACGTCGTCCTCGACGGCGCGGACGACCCGGTGTCGACGACCGCCGGTGACGACGGCACGTGGACCGTGACCCTGCCCGCGGTCGGCACGGGCGACCACACCGCGAGCGTCACGCAGACGGTCGGCGGGCAGACCTCGGCGCCGGTCGACCGCGACTTCACCGTCGCGGTCGGTGACGACCTCGTGATCGCGTCGCCGACGGACGCGCAGCAGGTCCCGGCCGGCGCTGGCGGCCAGGCGGCCGTCGTGGTGCGCGGCACCGCCGAGGCCGGAGCCTCGGTCGCCGTCACGGTCGACGACGGCGACCCCGTCGTGGTCGTCGCGGACGCCTCGGGCAACTGGACCACCGACCCGGTCCAGCTCGGCATCGGCGACCACACCGTCGCGGCCGTCCAGACCGTGAACGGCACCACCGGACCGACGGTCACGGCGGACTTCACGGTCGTGCCCGGCACCGCGATCACCATCGAGTCGCCGGCCGTGGGGTCGCGCTTCGTGGTGGTCGACGGGGACGCCACCGCGACCGTGCCGATCTCCGGCAGTTCCGAACCGAACGCCGACGTCACGGTGTCCCTCGGGCCGGACACGCAGTTCACCACCACGGCGGGCCCCACCGGAGCGTGGACGGTCGACGCCACGGGTCTCGCTCCCACGGGCACCTACACGGTGAACGCGAGCCAGAGCGTCGCGGGCGTCGTGACGAGCGCGATCCCGACCACGTTCCAGGTGGTCACCGCGAACCCCCTCGCGATCACGGCACCGAGCACCGCCCCGATCACCGTCGCGGGTGACGACGTGCAGCGCGACGTGACGGTCACCGGCACCGGCCAGCCCGGTGCGTCCGTGAGCGCCAGCACCGCCGGCGAGGACGACCAGCAGGCCACGGTCGGGGCAGACGGCACCTGGTCGGTGACGTTCCCGGACCTCGGCGTCGGCACCCACCCGGTGTCCGTCACGCAGACCCTGCCCGGCACGGTCTCGTCCCCGGCGACGTCCGACCCGGTGACCCGGACGGTCACGATCGAGGCGGCCGACGCGGTGACCGTCACCGCCCCGGACGCCGACGCCGTCCTCCTGGTCCCCGACGCGGACGCCACGCGTGAGGTGACGGTCTCCGGCACGGCCGAGCCGAACGCACCGGTGACGGTGCGGCTCGGCGACGACGAGCGCACGACGACCGCGAACGGTGACGGCGACTGGACGGTGACGTTCGACGGTGTCGGTGTCGGTGCCCCGACGCTCACCGCGACCCAGACCGTGGACGGGACCACTGCCTCCACTCCGGAGCAGACCGTCACGGTGCGGGCCGCCACCGCGCTCACCCTGACGACCCCCGAGGACGGCGACGTCCTGACGGTCGCCGACGCGGCCGGCACGGCCGACGTCCGCGCAGCCGGACGGGCGCAAGGCGGCGCCGCCGTCACCGTCACGCTGTCGAACGGCGACTCCGAGCAGGTGACCGCCGAGACCGACGGCACCTGGGAGGCGACGTTCGAGGACGTCCCGGTCGGTGACTACACGGTCCGCGCGACGCAGCGTGTCGAGGGACAGACCTCGGCGCCGGTGAGCGCCGGGGTCTCCGTCCGGGCCGGTGCGCCGCTCGCGGTCACCACGCCGGCCGGGGCCACCTCGGTGACCGTCGCGGACGACGACGCCACCACCGACGTCGCGTTCGCCGGGACCGGCCAGCCGGGAGCGACCGTCCGGGTCGACCTCGGCGCGGGCGGCACGGCCACGGCACCCGTCGGTGACGACGGCCGCTGGTCCACCACGGTGCAGGACGTCCCGGTCGGGTCGTGGACGGCAGCGGTCACCCAGGCGATCAACGGCACCACGAGTGCCGCGGTCGAGCGTCCGGTGTCTGTCGTCGCGGCGGCCGACCTGACGATCCGCGAGCCCGGTGACGACCCGATCACGGTCGCGGACGGCACCGCCACGACCACCGTGACCGTCGCGGGTGACGCCGAGCCCGGCGCCACCGTGACCGTCACGGTCGACGACCGCGACCCGGTCGAGGTCACCGCCGGGGACGACGGCAGCTGGAGCGTCGACGTGCCGGACCTCGGGGTCGGGACGCACGACGTCAGCGTCACGCAGACCGTCGGCGGCTCCACCTCGACCACCCCGGTCGAGACGTCGTTCGAGATCGAGGCGGGCGACCCCGTCCTGGTCGACGAGCCGACGGCGGGTCAGCAGTACCTGGTCGCCGGTGAGGGCGCGACCACCACGGTCGACGTCAGCGGCACGGCCGAGCCCGGGGCGACCGTCGTGGTCGACCTCGGCGGCGGACGCAGCGAGTCCACCACGGCGGCCGCCGACGGCGCGTGGAGCGTCTCGGTGCCCGACGTGCCGGCCGGGACCCCGACGGTCAGCGTGACCCAGCGGATCGGCGACACCGTCTCCGCCCCGGCCACGGTGGGCATCCGGGTGCTCGTGGCGGACCCGATCACGATCGCCACCCCGGCGAACGGGTCGACCGTGCGCGTCGCGCAGCAGGACTCCATCGCGACGATCACCGCCGGTGGCGCAGCGCAGTCCGGTGCCGAGGTCCGGGTCACGATCGACGGGGGCGACCCCGTGACCGTGACCGCGACGGACGCCGGGACCTGGACGGTCGACCTCGAGGACGTCGGCGTCGGGGAGCACACCATCCGTGCCACCCAGACGGTCGACGGCTCGACCTCGGCGCCGGTCACCAGCACCTTCACCGTCGCCCCGGGCACCGCACTCACGGTGACGACCCCGGCCGACGGCGCGACCGTCACCGTCCCCGCCGGCACCACCACCGCCACCGTGCCGGTCAGCGGCACCGGGCAGGCCGGCGGGACCGTCCGGGTCGTCGTCGACGACGAGGACCCGATCGTGGTCCCGGTCGGACCCGACGGCAGCTGGACGACGGACGTCACCGGGCTCGACGAGGGTGACCACACCGTCACGGTCACGCAGGAGGTGAACGGCACCACGTCGTCGCCGATCGTGCGCGACGTCACGGTCGAGGTGGCCGCGGCGGACGCGATCGTCGTCACGTCGCCGGTCGCCGGCACCACGTACCGGGTGGTCGACGGCACGACCGACGTCGAGGTCTCCGGTGTCTCGGCACCGAACGCCGCGATCTCGGTCCGCATCGACGGCGGCGCACCGGTCACCACCACCGCGAACGGTGACGGCGAGTGGACCGTGACCGTGCCGGACGTCGG
>Ga0153924_1001066_pt1 | contig 15150 bp, 10 predicted proteins | sample TSNJ008MetaG_FD_104709 | JGI IMG/M metagenome (GOLD analysis project Ga0153924, IMG submission 104709) | Attine ant fungus gardens microbial communities from New Jersey, USA - TSNJ008 MetaG | ecosystem: Host-associated > Fungi > Mycelium > Unclassified | place: USA: New Jersey, Wharton State...
ATTGCTCTCTAGTCCCATGGTTTTATAGCTAGTCCAGAGGGAACACAATGATAATATAGGTATTATGGAATTACATTGGAATTATAACTATTATCAGCCCTGAACTGATAACAAGTGGATGGTAGAAGAGATAATAGCAATAAGAGATGAGAAATAAAAATAATATAATAGATAATATATCAGCACACCAAGATTAGGACTTCAGACTTGATTGGACTAATTATAGATATTGAACTAAAGAAGAAATATTGGATAAAACTTGGGGTAATTATGAACAAATCTTATTATAGTTATGAACTTTAGGATAAATAGAAAAACTTTGGACTAATCCATTTATAGACTCTGACTCAACTAGTTACTTACTGTTACTTACTAGTACTTAGGATAGTAGTTTCTGTGATATTACTAGTTAGAATAAATACAATCCAGAAAGAGAAGAGAACAGCAAGTTCTTTCTTTTTGTGGTTCATCTGAAAACCTACTTCTCTTGGAACCTTACATTCTCTCCAGTCTTTGGACTAACTTGTGGAGTGTGACTAAAAGTCTTGATATTCATCTTTTCAATATAACTCTTCTGAAAACCTTAACCAGACCCTTTGTAGAGGGGCAAAGAGATATCAAGTGTTGATATAGGCTCAAGGTTGAAGCATATATTCATCCTTGTGGTCTAGAGTCTTAACAATTGCATAGACAAACATTTGCAAGTCCAAAATGACAATACAAAGTGGTAATTGTTCATGTATTGGAAATTATTGTATTTACAGGCTGTGTCCTTGAAACCTTATACTATCCATTGTTGCTATTGTATTCAGAGAACATATATAAGTAGCTAGAACATGTACTGACACCTCAGTCATTTACACATGAAGACTGAGTGTCATAAGTTCATATATTTCTACAAAAACTAAGGCTTTTAAGTTCTACTATGTGGCATGACTATGTGCTTACCAAGCAAAATTAGATAATCAACAAAAATGATGGGCAACATGAGATAAAGAAAAATCATGAAATGCTTCACTTTACAACATTATTCATTTAAGTTGTTTAAAAATAGGATATCCAAGTGTAGTTATGACCATGAGGTGTCTAAGGACTATCTAAAGCAACTTTTAAAGATTTGGAAGTCATTTGAATGATTTTTAAGTTGTCAAAAAATGTCACTTTTTAGACAGAAATGGTTTTTTACCATAGTAGCAGGATGATGGGAGTGGGAAGATGACAACACGACTAATGTATTGTACATGAGGAAAATCTGTTACAATTTACCTGGGATACGTAGTTCACAAGTAGTTTATTGTAGTTCAACTCTGACCTGGTCAACAGACAGAAGATTGCGGTGTCAAGTAACTTAACTCAATCTGATGAACACAGAACTGAGGGATAGAAAACTTGTACCAGCACAGCTGCTTATTGACCATCTACCTGTTGGACAAAATGATAAGGGATTAGAGAGGAAACTGTAGCTTCAAGTGTTTACAACATCTTATTGTCCTTACCACAAGGGCTCAAAATTGTAACAATATGTGCAAGCTGCACTAACATCACCGAAAACCCACTAGAAGACATGCACAATGTTTTAGTGAGCGTGGTAATCGTATAGATGCGATATCAGCCATTCAATTCAATGAGACAGAATCCCAGGGCAAGGATTCAAGATATGTTTGAATTGAGACGTCTTCTTGAATATTAGGACACCAGTCTAAAAGCTGGCTCAGCTCTGGTGCACTAAGATAATAAGAATGGAATCGACGGAAGGGATTCCGCCGCTGCCGCTTATCGAGAAGTGGGTGGTGGCAGCCGTATACATCCTTTGAGAAGGGTATCAAACCATTTTCGTGCTTAAAGGCAGCCTTGAGAAGGATAGTTTAAAAAACAACAAACTCTCACCTCTCCTTCTATTGCCTCACGCAAATTTTCAGAATCGTCAGGATCTATGCCATAGTAGCTGAATTTATTCTCCGGCCAACGAATTGCAGCGCGGTGCAGGTTCTCGAACCTGAGCTTCTTGAATTCATAGCCAACGACAGATATTTGATCGGGGTATCTCCCTGTATATTCCTTGAATCGTCCGATTGAAAATAGAAGATTTTGGAAAGAGTCTAATGCGAAATCTTCGGTCGTCAGTCGAGTAGAGATGTCCTCCTTGGATGTGAAGGTATTGCTTGATAAAGCTAGCCGTAGATACGATTGTGCTTCGGTCATACTTGATTGAGACCGTGTTTGGCCTCTGTATCCTGAGTCAATATCCAAATACTTTGACAATGAGATGGACGATACCCGCTGAATACCACAACTGCACGCTCATCTCTTCTGGCTATACTCAACCTAATGAGCCATATTTTAGTATTTCAATCTTGGGTGACATGAAGTGGTGCCTGCGTAATGGAGGGTAGACTTACCCTCGTTGTATGTGCTGGTACAGTGCTTCTAATCTAGCCCTTCCTTTCTGATACGGCTCCAATACCCATTGTGATTCGTCTAGCCTCTGTCCTGGATCATTGCCAATCCAAATTGCGTGTCCAGGAACGATGACAAGGTGCTCCAAGTTCTCCGTGTTTGGAGGGTGTGTTACAGTCGCCCACCATGAACTCCCAAATTTTGTGGAATACTTCTGATCAGATGGTGTAGTAGAGGCTCGACACAGTCCCGGCTGAGAAAAAATTGAATTTGAGGAGAGCCAGAAGCGTAAATTATGATATAAGGAAAAGGATGTGAGAATGATCAAAAGTGTCACCGCGCAGTTTGTAAACCTCGATCGACTCAGAAGAGTGTCTGTCAAGGTGCGTCGGGAAACGAATCTACTGAATTTTTTTCGTGTGCCCGAGCTAACTGGCGGTGGAAGCATTTGAACGCGATCTAGGTTGAGTCAACTTTTCCTCGCTTCTCCATTTGCAATGTGTCAAGATACAATGTGTGACAGAAGATAAGATAACAGTACATTTTTGGATTATTGGAGATAGACAGCTAAGTACAGAATACACACAGCAATCAACGAAGAAAAAATGCGGAGAAACCTAGGATGAATCAGGGAAAAACTCCAGTAAGCCCTCCTCCATTTCCTCGAGATCCTGTTGTTGCCAGCTGTGTAACCGAAGCTGCATGAGTTCATCCCAGAAGAGCGTCGGCGCTTCATCATGTATTTTTAAGAAGGCTCGAATGTGTCTCAACCAGCGTTTCACTAAGCTGAACCTCACTTCTACTTTCTTATTGTTCGGCGAGGCATACTCAAAAGGAGGTAGATTTTCTTGATATGCGAGCATGGCAACTTGGCCTAGCCAATAGAACGGTCCCACTATCGAAGAAAATGAATATCTGACACCACATGAAGTTTCGAGTACCGCACAATTCTGAATGAACGGCGGTTCATTAGTCCCTCTTTCTATCCGGGAGTCGGGCGAATTTTTCCAATTATTTAACCAATTGTGCAGCGCAAATTGGTGCTTGAACATTTGAGGGTCCATTTCATCATCGTTGACACCGATTTTTGGTTTGGGCACCTTCCCACCTACGCAATACTGGAAGAGTTGCTTGAGGATGATGTGGACCAGGACGAAATGGGCAAAAGAGCTTAGAGGTACTGAAGTTGGTATTACCCGAGGTTCCGAAAGGTATGCCACCATTTTCGGAATACTCATACCAGTCAGCCTGCTGGATTGAGTTGTACCATATGGTGATGAGCGCCGAAGGACCTGATACCAATCGGTGGCATTCGTGGCTTGCCAGAGGGCATTTTCACATGGTAAATTGAGAATGACTTCTTGGGGATGATAAGAGGTCGGAAGTGCAAAATAGATGCAATGGCAACAATCATGCATGACTGACCAAAGGATTGCTCTGTTGTCGACTACGTTAGCATCGGGCACTGAGAACACTTAAAAGGCAATACCGTTTGGCCATCTCATGTTTGGCCCAATCAAACCACGCACTGTCTAAATCGTTTTCATCTATACGAGATGGCTGCCAATTTGCATTGCAAGGGATCAATACCGATTGCCTGATCATCTACGAGAAATGAACCAGTGTGATGTAGCCTGACAAGATGGAACTCTCACCATAACGAGCATGCCATGGTAGATGGTTGATGATGCTCTCTGATCTATGTCCTGATGAAAGAGCCCGATAGTCTGGAGCAGCACAACAGCGAGAATGAGTTGCACTTGATCCAACCAGTCGGTGGATTTCCTCGCCTGAGCAAAGACATGAGTTCATGCGTGAACGAAGGGGATGCTATGGAGGACTAACAAAATCATGCACAAGCGTTTCCCGAGCGTAAGCAAGTGTCTTGTAAATGAAACTGGTTGCCCGCTTGGTTCCAATAAATAAGGCTCCACATGCCTGCATAGCGCTGAGCAAGATTGGCGACTTCGGCTCCGCTCGAAAAGTCGGTGCATGTACGATCGGGATTTGTGTCAGGAATGTTGTAAAGAAGACATGCACTGAGAGGACATTAACAATATTGCAATAGCAGAGTGCCGACACTCACAATAGTGTTGTAACTCGACGGGGGTGGGTTCGACATTTACGGGTCGCAACCGTTTGGTGTCACTGTGTACCTTGAAATCTTGGAATGCACCTGGTTTGAGTATTCCAGTCTGAAGCGATGAGTTCTGGTTAGCAGCAGGTGGTATAGACTCAGCATAGAGCTGAGCGTCGAATGGGAAGTTCTCCGGAGAATTGTTTACATTGAGCTCGTCGATGTTCAATGTCACTTCCGTCAAAGCTGAAGTCAATGTCATCTGAGGGAAGATATCCGTGAAGAAGGGAGTGAAAACATCGCTGCCATATGCAGGTGACAAATGACTTGAAATTGGAGCCAGTTGATCGTCAATGTGTGGTGGATTTGAGCCTGTTGGTGAATAGACCTCAGCCAATGGTTCGTTCAAGAATCCGCTGTTATAGATAGCGACAGAAGAATAGTCTGACGGATTGGTGGTTCGAGAAGGCTGACTAGCAGACTCGAGGGGTCTCGTTCGTCCTGTCTGTTGTTGATAGACTTCAGGATCCTGGACGTAAACCAGCCCAGAAGACTGCAAAGAATAAATGGTTTCCGGCGTCCGAGTAGATACCGAGGAGGAAGACATGATGGATGTGTCAGAGAGGGGATCTGGGTGTGCTGATGTGGTCTCCCCAGCTTTGTTAAGGTGAGACGTCGTAATAGAGGTTGCAGTGAGTGCAGAAGCCGCCGTCTGAGTTTGAGAATACTTCTCTTCAGCCGTGCTGGCATTGTCTACAGAACTGCAGTTAGTTTTGGGAGATGTGACTGCTGCCGGAATCTTCTGTGTTGTGGGTCCGTATGTACATGTTGTTCCTTTTAACACACATTTCGCACAGGGCATCTGGCGATCACATTTTATCTTGGCTTCCATGCATGCAAGACATGAACGTCTTCGGGAACGACTTGTGCTAGTGAAGTATCATGCTTCAGAACCGCATGAAACAGAGGGGCATCTGCTCACGGGTTGGTACAGCTCTTTCTGTGTCTAGTTAGAAGATCACTCCTAGTGAACTGGGAATCACAGGTCTAGATACCAATCAGCACTTCTAGTTGTGCAATACAGCACAGTAACGCACGTCGCAGCGGTGAAGCCTCTCATTAGTATCTACACCGCCAAACCATGAATACTATTATTCTCAAGTTTGACAAATGAGCAGTCCATACGGTTGCGCAAATGACGGTTTAGATGTGTAGTGCGAGTGAACTTTGCCGGACAATGTGGACAAAGTTTTGTTTGAGGTAGGACAGGAATGTTGCCGCGATGACTGCGTATCTTGGAAAGTGAGCCGTCCTTCTTCCTGAGCGGCTCAAAGTCAGGTCGAGCGAGAAGTGCCTCCGAGCCCAACGCATAAGTCAGAGAAGATTGCGCAGGCTGGGGAGGGAGCATGGGGTCATGGGAATGCATGGAGATGGAGGAGAGAACCAAGATGGGTTTGTCGGTAAATTACTTGGATCCAGCTTGCCTATTTACGGCAAGTCTCTCGGCGAGTATTGCTCTAACTTTTCATCATCTCTATCATTATGTCTTAATGCGAAAAGAGTTGAGCCTCCGGTGAATTTCAACCTCAAAGAATGAGCAAGTAGGGTATCCGAGGCGATTCCATTAAGGGCCGGTGTTGCCGATCACACCGCCATAGTCTCTGAATGATTCTTACAGCTCTGTTGGATTTTTCTGATAATTATCTCAGGCAAATCATGTAGTATATGGCCAGGGAGACAACAGTTGCGTTGATGCCTATCTTCTCAACAACACGCTTCGTAACCAACACATTTGCTCATCGATCAGTGGTGGATTTATTTTCACGAGTGGTGTACTTGGCAACTCCAACCGTGATGTCGAGCTTGTTTCAAAGATCGAAAACGTGAAACACACACGAAACACCACTCGTTAGTGGTTTTTCCTCCCTAACTGAGAATTAAGCATACATAGGTAAGGCTGTCCAATCAAAGCATTTGAGGAACAAGCAAGCCACGAGTCATACAAGCTCTCTATTGATCGCCCATTGTACGGCGGCCTCAACGTCTGGAGCTTCATGTGTTGGTGTGTGACTGGGCTTCCCGAATTCGGGCTCGTATACTCCAGTTGCGACAAGAACCGAATGCCAGCCTGCGTTGTTGGCGCCAGCAATATCTAGATTCGATGAGCATCATTACAGATTCGTCATCTTGTGCTGACTCGGCATACCTGAATCTGGATTGTCTTGTGGGAAATTCTTTATATGATCCGACTCGAAATATAAATATAATTGAGGACTTACCTCCAATCATGTATCTGAAAAGGCAACTCAATATGGTTTACGGAGGAGGAATACAGGGTACCTGCATATGGGGTCGTGAGAAGCTATGAACACCATGTAAGTTTCTCAGGTGATTTGCCAACACCTCCTCCGCAAATCTGTAGGTCTCTCGAGTTGGTTTGCCGAACTGTATATGGGGATATTGCTCTCCTGTTAATGCCTGGTGGAGCTCAGCGACACAAGGGCCACTGCATCAACGAGAAAGAAATTAACCTGATAAACACCTTGAAAGGCAGCCTTGAAACCCCCTTGTCCAAGTCGTGGGCGTGGAAAATTAGACTTCCAAAGTAAGTCAGGATTGCAGAATACGAGTTCAACAGGATCTTGATTTGTCCTCGGATCGACGTATGGACCGCCAACTATCCCATCAGACTGGATGATATCACAAAGTATCTGACCTGTTTGGAGTGAGCGTAAGATGAAGACTGTTCATAGTTGAAACGACCGTTAACTGACAGTCAAGCGCCCAATCTAGAGGATCATGAAACACCAAAGCGGCACCAAACCGCGTCCGATCGAAATCAAACATCTGCCGGCACAAATTATGGAATTTTCCAAAGTGCTTAGTCCATTGATCATACTGTAGCTTTCTCCTTTTCTGATGTAGTAAGCGAGTGGAATGGCCACACTCTATAATTCTCTTGTCACACAAGAACAAACGCTGGATGCAAGATACACACGATGGATTTGATGCTAGCACGTCAAGGGTGGTGTAGGCCTGGTTGAATCCATAGCTTAGAATGCGAGTCAAATCTAAATAGACACAGTGAAGTGCAGCGAGACATACTCTTGAGCGACCTTTCGCAGAGTATCTAACCGTCCACCAAGAATAAGCACAGGTTCCTTTTCATATCTGTCAACAAGAGTCTTCAGAATGGTGTGTGCCTGGATGTACTGGTCATCCCTGATCTAGTGGGACTAGATTATTAGTACCAGCTGCAAGGCCTGAAACGAGACGGACAGAAAACCCTAGATGATTCGTTAGTTCCTGGCAACGAGCTTGCTCACTGACACCTCCGCCGTTCGTCAACTATGTCCATCTGAGATAAGTCAAATCGTTGGATGTTCCGTGATCATAGGTACCAATATGTATGGAATTTTACTGGGCGGAGAAGACTGTAAGGCCGAAGCCAAAATTATTGACAATTGGAAGAAACGCACCAACCAAAGGGGTTATTTCCTTCTAGGATAGCAAGGGCACGCTTTGCTGCGGGTAATACATTGGGGCCACGTATCAATACACCATCCTATAGAAAGAATTTCAGCCAACTGATTATCAAGAACCAAATCTTGAAGACACATACAATATCAAAGCAGAATACCAGTGGTGGTGGAGCTGCAGGTTTTCGGGAGAAGAAACGGCGAGCTCCATGTATCTGGTTGCTGAAAATCTGATTCTGGCGGAGGAATACCGCGAAGCGGTGAGACAACATCATAAACTGTTAGCAATCAGGTCACACACATTAAATTAAATTCATCCGGTACACATCTTTATTCTCAGAGCGTAAGCAAGACCAGTTCATTGCCTCTGAAACTAAGATACTCATGGCTTGTACAGGTCATTTCATTGTGATGTCCCTCAGAATATCACCACCTACCCTGGCAAATGCCTCACCATCTGTCGCTCTCGAAAAGGGTGCATACTATCGAACACGAGGCTTCCACAAGAATGGAAATCTAAATTTTTCCGACTCAAACATTGGGCGCCGTAGACAGCCACGAAAATTTCAGAATGCCAAACTTATCGCACTTCTGCTTCTCTCCTTAGCCTGCCTTACTTGCTTCGGGATGGCGTATTATCTCTTCAAGACGAGGTGGGAGACTCAGAGTCAGGGCTTCCCTCGACCATTGTATGCTGACGTGCCCTCCACTCAAGTCAACGTGTCCATCCACACTAATATATTGAGCACTGAGGAGCGCTTTCTTGCGTATCTACCACATAGCGGGTTTCACAATCAGCGCATAGCCTTCGAAAACGCTCTTGTCTTAGCCCGTCTTCTTAATCGCACTCTAATTGTGCCACCCGTTCGTCTTAGCAATAAACCTATTCCATATTATCCTTTTGATCGACTGTCTCAACAATTAGCCCTGGCATCCAAAACTGGTTTAGGACACTGTGCACACGTTCCTCCAAAGCTGGCATTGCCTCCCGAATGTCTTGACTACTTCGATTCCACCTTCCTTCCTTGGGATTCCTTGCTCAATTTGACTTCTGTTCAAACCAAACAAAAGTTGCATGTAAGATGGAACTTTGAAGAAACTTGGATTACCGATTTTTTGGGAATATCTGACGAACAAACGCTGTATTTTCGCGACCGTACGTTATATCAGTATCGCTTCGTTGATAATACCAAAGACGTCGCCGAGAAAACATGGTATGCTGAGGACCTAAATCTTGACTTCCTCGCCCAGCAAACTCAGAAGCTACTCTTCTTTGGGACGCTTTTCGGTTCAACTCGCTTAAGACTACAAGAGGATTTTCACCGAACAATACGCAAGGAGATACGTGAAGCAATGATGATTATTCATCCTACCTTGGAACAAGTATCTGAGTCGGTCTTTAGGGCACTCGGGGGTGCCTACCTTGCCATTCATCTACGTGCAAGTGAAGCCAAATTCAGAGCATCCAGCAAATTGAATGCCCAAATTCTCTGGCGATCTCTGCTCAATTGCTTTTTCAATGTAACCTCGGTCGATGTACTAAAGATGGAGGAACAGACTCAGTGGACCACCGAACAACGTGAGACAAGTTCTAGAACAGCCCCTCACATACTCCCACCAGGACACTGTATACCTCTGGATGACAAAGAAAAGTCCCATTTGGCTTTAGTTTCCCGGTTGAGATGTCACCCATCAAGGATAAATTCTTTCAACATAAGCTCGCTCGGTCCTCATACCCCGATCTTATACGTGGCGACGGATTTAAAAAATCCACATCACCAACCCCTTCTTGATCCCTTCCGGACTGTTTTCCCTTGCATTTTCACATTGTCTGATTTTAAACACAATCTGGCTCCCTTGAACCAAGTCATCAACAGAATTGATGGTGTACCTCTCAGGCTTCATCTTCTTCCGTTCGTTGATGCCTTGGTAGCTGGGAAGGCTCAGCGAGTAGTTGGCACCAAAGGCAGCACGTTCAGCTATTATATCGAAGACATACTTTGGAGACGTATTCATGGACTTCCTATCAAGGAGCGCGGATGATCGTACTTACTATAATTGCCCTCTGCAACCAAATTCGAGTATAACTTCTTTCTCACTTCCTTATTACGTTGATTCATTCAAATAGTTTCTCCACGTTCCAGTCACTCGTAGTCAAGAATCCACCAATGAGGATAAACATACCCATATTAGCTACAAGATCAGGCTGAAACACGATACTTTCCCGGAATCACCATCCGAGCACCAGACCAGACTGGGTTAAACACTGCACTACCATCTGGGCTATACCAGATGCGATAATGATTGATCCCATCGCGGAAATTCTGTATTTGCTAAGGCTCCCAATGCTGATGGTCATTTCTAAGTCCAAAACTTTATTTACCTCGAGAACATGCTCGACCTATGATCTTTGATAGGCGCAAATGGTCAAGGCCTCAACAATTTAAGAATCCTGCTTCCTAAGAACTTGATGAAGAAGTAACACTGGTCTTTTTTTAAAAAAAATCAACAATTTGTTACACGGTGCTCGATCGCAGTCCGTGGTATCTAACATCGCCATTAGTGGGTGATCGATGATGTCATTTCCTAAAATTCCCACAAGAGATATGGACCGGACTTACACGCCGCTAGGATGCAATAAGAGGATAAACCTCCCCAGAGTCTTATTATGCATTAGTTTGACCTTTCGACATGCTTTTTCCCGCTGATGGACGGGGTTGGTGGACGCGTCTCTTTTTCGAAGCCAGGTGCCGCTAAAGTGCCATCCTAGCAAGCAAAGTTGAGTCCCGTGTTCATGGCCCACAAGAAATAAGAAAAGTAGCTATTAGAACTGGAGAACAGCAAAAGGTGGGCTTCGACAATGCTTCCGTGGAAGCTGGAATTTTCACTTTGTTAGAGACTAATCTAGCATACCCGCGGAGCTTGAAGCTTCACAAGTGTATCCCGACTGGGAGGAGATGACCTAGTGAGGATGATAGTCTAAGAAGGCCTTGATGGAGTGTTCTTTGTATGCAAGACTGCATTGAGTACATTTGATTGCGTTCTTGCCTGACGCAGCAGACGTAAAATTTTATGTTATAGACCAACACTTGTCGGGAACAGTCTGTACGGTGCCTTCTTCAATGCTGGCCACAAATTGAGCGGCAAAGTTAACCTTCAGTGCAAAAACGTCGGCGGGAGCACATTTGGATACTGTAAGAAAAATGCATTCCAGGATAACAGCATCATTCTTTCCTCCATCCGTCCGGGTAAGTTCTAGCACTTCATCAGGTACATTTTGTTCACGGTCATGAATAGCACGAGCCGAAGAGTGGGACCAAATGACAAGAGTCTTCGGATATCTTATGGCTTGGGAGGCAGTTGCATCGGAAGTATATGACAAATATCAAGACACCAATGCGGTTCATCTCATCAATAGATTGTTTGCCCAATGGACTCAAGAGTAGATTAGGTCTAGGACAGTCTGAATATGAGGGGGACCTTACCTCAGACCATAATGGAGTGGAATGATTCTGGGTCCGTGACCACAAGAATCTGCAAAAGCATTATGGCAAATGTAGGTAAAGGTAACATAGCGAGCACCAAGCGTATGGTGTGCTCGAATAGAGTTACCCAATTGATGAGCCCTGGAAAATTACTTCTGCATGGGCACACCTAACTAAAGATGTCATACCCTTCAGTGCCGATGAGACTAGCAATCTTGCCTTCAGTAATAGAGGTTTTAACCTCTTCGGAAGTTGTCGCTGACTGAAACGTCTGTAAACGAGTACATCGGCGAGATTTCTATAAGCTTGAAGCGCATTACGTCGAAGTATTTTTGCAATGAGTTGACGTACAACATCAATCTGTTCGAGGGTATATCTGCGACATGACGATAGGCTTTTATTTTGATCCGTAACCCAAGTTGCATCAAGGAAATTTCCTCCCCATCAGGATCGGCACACCCTACATATACTAGCCTGCAAAACTCCACGACGGCGTGTAGTCCGTTCACTAAATCACACATTGTTTAGACTTACCAAAAGAAGCCCCCTATACTCAATCTTGGAATATTCTACATGTCCATAAGTTGGCCTCCCTAGGAAATTTCGCAAATTGCAATGGGTAAATGGGTAGGTCTAGATGACCGTTTGGCCTCGTTAACGAACATTGTCCTTGCTTCTAACTCACCGATGAGACCATCCCGGAACTGTTCAGAATCAAGAAAAGCGTACGAACAATCGTCGGTGTCTGCTGCATAATGATTAACGCTGCCTTGTATGGGTCCCTCGGCATCAGGCCGACCCAGGGGGCTAAATTATCGCTCAGCAATTGCGTGAAGGATACTAGTGCAGTGAGTCGGTATTGTGCACAGTAGCTTCTGAGCCATTTCTTCCAACCAACGGCGGTCGCGAGTTCCCAGTAGCTCCGGGTACGGGCGAAGCTTCATTTGTGCATCGTTGGGTGGTCGGTGAGGACGGTATGCTATTTTAGTGGTGCGAAGAGCGACGTGTTGTGTGATTGACATGTTCAGAAATTCCTAAAAGGAATCCGACAGCATTTCGAGAAGCTAGTATCAGTATTAGAAGTCAGGGTAGGAACTCGGTTTTTGGTTCGATTGCCATGGGCCAGACTACTATTCCAGGCAGACTGTTGAAGACGTTGGGCGGCAGGGATGTGAGACCGACGCTGAGACGTGGAAGAGCCAACGGAACTTGAGTCTTTCTGAATGAACCATATCTAGGAAACGCTACTATCGATTACAGTGCAGGTACAGTACAGCTGTGCCAGTTCAGCACCTCATCCTCGAGGCAATGGTGCACAACACATTTCTAGTTTTTTGAGGAAGATAGATGAAAACGACGGTCATTTCAATGCGCAAACATAGCGCCCGAGAATTTTGTAGATGACGGGATTAGAATACATGATTCGGATGAAAACAATATGAACCCTAGTGTGGTACAGATAAATACAAAGAGCAAAGGAAATGCAGTGGTAATAAGAATGTAACATTTTGCGTCCTCATGCCTTCAATTTGCCAATGACAGCATCAGGTGCGTAACGTGGAATGACTTTAGGGTCATGGAGCATATTGAATTCTTCTGTGGCATCACGACCAGCGTAGAGAAGGATGGCCTTCTCGCCTCCTGGGTGGTCTGGAAGAAACTGAGTCACATCGAGAACTTGCCCATCGATGACTACCCAGATATCGTTCTTGGATTTGTGTTTTTGAACTTCTTCCATTGTGAACTCGCCAGAAGTGGTTTTGCCGACGGGAGTGGCACCAGGGGCATCAGGAGTGGAAGCGGCAACGGGGGTTGAAGAGCCTGTAACGTGTCCAGCGATGGCACCAAGTCGGCCACCGGCTTTTTGTACGCTAGCAGTGGTGGCTCGAAGGAGGTATGCGGCAGCAGTGTCGCCAGAAACACGCCCAAAGACAACACAACCAAGAAGCGAGGAACCACCGAGACGGTTGGCACCGTGGACACCACCAGCAACCTCGCCGGCGGCAAAGAGGCCAGGAATGGGCTTGCCGGATTTGTCGATGACGCGAGCCTCGGGGTCGATCTCGAGACCTCCCATGGTGTAGTGAAGAACGGGGGTCATCACAGCCACGTGGAAAAAGTCATCAAACTTCCACTCGCCTTGGAAAAACTAAAAAATCAAACACGACTTGAGTTAGGCAAAAAAACGGGAAGACAAGATCATACACACCTTCTTACCGAAGAGGTCCTTCTGGGTGCGAACGGAAACGTTGTAGTCGTCGAAAGTCTTCCTCAAAACCCCGGAGGCAACACCAAACTCCTTGGCAAGAGCCTCACCACTGTCAAGACGTTTCATGAGACCACGACCGACATAATGCTTGCAGTGCCATTCAATTTCTTTGGAAGCCTTTCCATTGAGAACGAGTCGAATGGGGAATTTGCCATTTTCCCAAATCTTGCCCGTAACATAGTCGCGATGTTGTAGCTCGTCGACAAAACGCTTGCCAGTATTGTCGAGGAGGAGGCCACCAACACCTCGGAGAGCCTCAGCAGCCAAAAATTTGACTTTGGCATCGGCCTCCTTAGGGTCAACGAGACCAGTAGGATGAACCTGAACCTTTTCAAGATCAACAGCGCTTGCACCAATCTCTAGGGCAATCTTGTGACCATCACCAGTGGAATGCTCGCCATTGGTAGTAGGAAGGTTGAAGTATTCAGGGCGATACTTTTTGAGTAATGAATCTTCGGTGAAATCGGCGGCATAACCGCCCGTTGCAAGGATGACGGGACCGTATGCGGTCTCAGATTTGCCGTTTACTTCGTATTGGGCCCCAATAACAGCACCAGAGTCATCTTTGACAAGTTTTGTGACACGAGCCTTCTTGATAATCTTGATGCGCTCAGGGCTACTGACTGCAAGGTCTTCTAATCGCTCGAGTTGGGCGTAGGTTATGACCTAAAGCAATGGTAGGTCAGTTGTGAGAGCGCGGGGGCGAAGATTGATAGATGCAAAGCAGATACAAGATAGAATTTGATTGAGGAGATTGATAACATTGCAAACATACCATGCCAGGGAATTGAGCATCACCTCGATGTGTGCGGGGCTGGTTATGACCGCCGAGACGGGCAACTTTAGAGAGGTCTAGACCAAACTTGTTCTGGAGCCAGTGTACAGCATCAGCAGAACGGCCAGTAAGGACACGGATCAAATCATCGCGAGCTAGATCACGAGCCTGCATGAAGATGAGCGGTCAAATGGAATCCACATTGTAGCAGGAACCAGAAACTGACGGATTTCTTAGTATCCTCAAAGAAAATCTTAGCGGAATCAGGAATGCCAGCATCTTGCTGGGTCTGTGTACCAGCACCATTGATACCAGATGTGGCCTTCGTGGAATTCCCACCCATAAAGCTAAAATGATATGGGCATGAAAGAAGAGAACGCGATGATCTAGGCACTTACGGTTGTTTGTCAAGGACAAGGACATTAGCACCGCGCTCGAGAAGTGTGTGAGCAGCAGAGAGACCAGCAAGGCCACCTCCAACGACAATGACCTGAGCCATGATATACTGATGGAGGAAGAAGTAAACAGGAAAGACTGTCCTTATATCACGGGGTAGCCCAAGTCACTGCATGTGATTTTACTACCCCGCATGTGATCTTCGGGCCGAGAGAGGAGCAGTCTCAAAGGAGCTGCTAGTTTTGAGTCATGAAGCCTCGACGGACAAAGCC
>Ga0153924_1001067_pt1 | contig 15148 bp, 20 predicted proteins | sample TSNJ008MetaG_FD_104709 | JGI IMG/M metagenome (GOLD analysis project Ga0153924, IMG submission 104709) | Attine ant fungus gardens microbial communities from New Jersey, USA - TSNJ008 MetaG | ecosystem: Host-associated > Fungi > Mycelium > Unclassified | place: USA: New Jersey, Wharton State...
AACGATTCCAAGGGCGGTAATGGCAATTGAAAGTGTGATAAATTGAAATTTTGGGAATCCGGGAACGAGCGCAAAACCCGCCAGCACTACTCCGCCGATCACCAGGGCCTTCGGTATAGCAAAAATCTGTTTAAAAATATCAGTACCCAGACCCGCACGCTCATCTGAGCTGACACGAGTGGTGATCATAGCGGCGGTGATCGATATGAGCAGTGCTGGGATCTGGGATACGAGTCCGTCACCAATGGTCAGTATTGAATAGGTAGTGACTGCCGTGCTAAATTCCATGCCTTTTTGGGCGACTCCAATACAAATACCGGCGGTGATATTGATAGCAACAATGATCAGGGACGCAATAGAATCGCCTTTGACGAATTTCATGGCGCCATCCATGGCTCCGAAAAGTTGGCTTTCTTTTTCCAAAATTCCACGTCGCCGCTGGGCTTCTCGAATATCAATGACATTTGCACGCATGTCAGCATCGATGCTCATTTGTTTACCAGGCATGGCATCTAAGGTAAATCGAGCTGCCACTTCTGCCACACGCTCGGCACCTTTTGTTATGACGATAAATTGAATGATGAGAAGAATCAAAAACAGAACCGTTCCGACCACAAAATTTCCACCCACCACAAAATTTCCAAAGGTGAAAATAATTTCACCAGCGGAGGCATCCATAAGAATCATACGAGTGGAGGTAATATTAATCGCCAGGCGAAAGAGTGTCGTAATGAGAAGAATGCTGGGAAAGGTGGAAAAGGCTAGGATCCCCGGCATGTAAATAGCCATCATAAGAAGGATCATGGAGATCATCAGATTGACTGCGATGAGAGTATCTAGGAGCCAGGAAGGTACGGGAACTACGAGAAGCGAAATGACGCATACAATGATCGCGGCGATGTAAATGTCGCTATAATTGCGGCGCTTACCGCTTCCCCCCATTATAAAAGATTGTGCTTTCGCCAGTAGTTTGTTCATAGAGTTGTACTCATTTGGCTCCGCTCCAAAATAAATTGAGCGCTACTGATTTCAGCGTCTAAAAAGCGGCCTAACTTATGAAACACAAAACACAGGATGAGATGAGCAACAGCTCTCTCAACCGGGGAGGCCGCTAATTCTAATGAAATTGAGGCAAATTGCTCAGCTTCTTCAGTGGCACCATTCGTCAATAAGGCCAGGGCATAGCTCCTGTGAAGACGTGCGGAGCGCGGGCAAAGAGAAATAAGAAATTTCAGATAAACGCATGCTTGGTGCACCTGACCGTATTTAAGGTAGAGATAGGCTAGCAAATCAAGGGTTGCGATTTCATCCTGACTCAGAGACTTCGCTAGGGTCCTATTGGGTGAGTGAATGTACATAACGGTGGTGAGAACAGTTCTTGAAGCTAGAGCTTAATTAATTCAAAACTATTGGATTGAGGGCGATTCACTGAATGGCAAACTGTATGCCTGGCAAAGTATATAAACACCTAATACACAACCGATTCTATGGTCCGATCTGTTTTTGCCGTTCTCCCGCTATAGTCTCTTGTCTATCGTACTCTTCTCGTAAAAGTGATAAGAACTCCGTATCTTTTATTTCTTCGTCCTCGGATAAAAGTTTGAGTAACCGCTTGAGGCGATCTTTTAATAAACCTTCTTGTGCGAAGGATTCTGGTAAAAGTGAATTCATCAAAAAATGTTTGAGCTGATAGGTGTGGAAACTCTTTGCCAGAGCAAGGGGGAGTGCCTCTTGAGTGCCGGCAGGAGATCTGTCTGAAAGAGGATTTCGAATCTGTTCAGACTCCTTGACAGAGATACTTTCCAGGCCAATGGAGGGATCAAAATGAGTGGGAATCTTCATGCGGAAATTTTTTCGAGTTCCTTGGTCAGTAGTTCTAAATTTCGATAGAGTCGATCGGGTGTGGTTTCATGCTCTGAAAAAATAAAGCCATAGCCGATTCGGTCAGGTTTCTGAAACCAAGGGCGTATGGGTGGTGCCGTAAGATGGCGGTAATGGGTAGCAGCTAATAGGTTTAAAAAAATGTCTTTGCTGAGCCAGGGAACCAGCTTCGTCAGCCGCATGAGGCATCGACCATCTTCATGGAAAAAATCCAGATCTCCCAAATTTTCCATATTGAGACGTAATAACTTACCGGATGGACAATAGAGGTCTCGCATCCCCAAGAGGTTTCCGAAATCTTTTAATAACTGTTCCATGAATCTGATTTGCTTGGAAAATAATAGAAATAGCGCACAAGAGTCACTCTTCTGAAATGATCGCGGAATCCAGAGCGTCTTGTATTGTGTAGAGTAATTCTTCCCTACGATCCGAAGATTTGAATAGCCTGAGAGGAAATTCGTGAACTTGCTGGTAGAGTTGGGTAAAAAAATAGATACGGGCTTGGGGGTGGGAGGGTATTTCAAGGCGATCGGCAAGTTGCTCAAAACCGCTTGTGGTAGGTGTTTCATCCTTCAACATCGCAAGAAGCTCTCGAATCAGAACATCCGCGCGTGCAAGAGAACTTCCTTCTGGGATTTTCCATGTTTCCTCTGAAGCAAATTCGCTCATTTGGGAGGAGGAGGGCTTTGATTACCAAAATGGTTCTCAACAGTACTTAAAAAAAACCGAGCGGATTCTAACCGTTCCACTAGGGATCTCACGAGACAGAGCCGATCGTTGGCTACATAGAGAAAAGCTGGCTCCTTACTTGGAATAGGCGCATTCAGATCTTCAGCTAAAGCTTCTAAAAGAAAATCCACGGACGCATGAATACCCTCGAGGACGGTGTCCTCCTGTAAAAGGCTGTTTTCGGGGTCTCCGGCCGTCCCCTGGGAAACTGCTTTATCTTGTTGGCGGGGTAGCATAAATAATAAATTTTCTGCTCTCCGGGAAAAAACAAAAGCTTTCTGATGGCGTAGAGGCTACGATATTTTTCCAATGCCTATTCCTCCTCTTCGCCGGAATCCCAATCTTCCCAAGCAGGTTTATTTCTCTTTTTCGTTTCCTTTTCGCGTCCCTTACGGAGGAGACGGCGAAGGCGTACAGGAAGCACATGGACCAAGAACTGGTAAATTTGTTCTTCGTTTGCGTCGGAAAGGAGCGTTTCTCGATAGGCATCGCGTAGTGCGCGAAATGTTTCTGAGGTGCCTCCAGCAAAAAGCTCGATGATAGGGTTGATGTTGTATCCGGCACGGATCGCTGGTCCATCTTCTTCCATGAGATTCTGGGCAAGGTGATAAAGTGTCTCGGCCAGGTCATCCTGATCGCCCATTTGTTTCTCCATTTCGGCAGCAGCTGTGATCGCAGCGTGTCGAATGGAGGGGTCGTCAAAATATTCCTCGGCTAAGTCTTGGAGATCAGAAAGAGTAGGTTTACGACCTCGTTTTTGGAGCGTTTTAAGTTCTCGCATGAAACTGCGGAATACTGCTCCATACTCTTCCTCGAAATCACTGAGACGCTGCGAAGCGGTTTTTTCGGCCCTTTGGCGGATCAAGGTAGCTTTATCCAGTAATACCCCTTTACGAGTTTTTTCCCCAGATTTTTGTGCTATAAGGACATTGGCTGTTCCACTCCTGAGATCAAAATTTATGTCGGATGCGGCATCTTGAACAATGCCGCCTCGAACTTGGACGCCTCTGAAGGAGCCCCTTTGTTGATCCGTAGCTTGAGAAATACGAGTAATGGAATGAATTGATGCCGGTGAAACAATTTCAGCCATGGGGGCAGTCTGAGCGATTTTTGCAAAAGAGAGCAATCGCATATTTAGACGGTTGAGTGCTCCAGCTGAAAATCTTCTTAACAAGGAGAGAGCATTTTCTTAGGGACACCGGGTGGCTCGCGGCGTCCGAACCAATAAATTCTTTTGATTTGGGGGCGCCGAGCTGTATTTTATTCAATCGAAAGATAAATCATGAATCTTACCATACGTCCTCGCCGAAATCGAAAAAGTTGTGCTATTCGCTCGCTAGTTCGTGAAACAAGATTTTCCGTATCCCATCTGATTCAGCCTCTTTTTGTGTGGGATCAGGGCGAATCCAGAGCGGTGGAATGTATGCCCGGTATCATGAGATTTAGCATAAGAGACCTCCTTCGAGAATGTGAGATCCTACTGCGTTTAGGAATTTCTGCTATTGCAATTTTCCCTTATATCGAATCGCGTTATAAGGACTTTAAAGGTTCACACGGATTAGACCCGGATAATATCCTGCTCAGAACATTGCGGACTGTCAAAGAAGCGTTTCCCGAACTCACGTTAATTGCTGATGTTGCTCTAGATCCCTATACTGACCATGGCCACGACGGTATTATAGACGCTGAAGGAAAAATTCACAACGATTCAACCGTGGAAATTCTGTGTCAATTAGCCGTAGCTGAAGCCCAAGCAGGAGCAGATATCCTCGCTCCTTCGGACATGATGGATGGGCGTATTGGAGCTATTCGGGGCGCTCTCGATGAGGCTGGATTTCAAGATACTTCGATCATGAGCTACGCCGTCAAATACGCTAGCGCATATTACGGACCGTTCCGCGATGCAGTAGGGAGCAAAATTGGGAAAAGCGCTTTGGATAAAAGCACCTACCAAATGGACCCTGCGAATAGACGAGAGGCTGTGAGAGAAGCTTTATTAGACGTCGAAGAAGGTGCTGATATACTCATCATCAAGCCGGCGGGAGGCTATTTGGACATCATTGCCGCCGTGCGCGAATGGGTTACACTCCCAATCGCTGCTTATCAAGTATCGGGTGAGTACGCACAAATACATGCCGCTGCACGACTCGGTTGGCTTGAATATGAAAAGGCGAGAGATGAGTCACTTCTTGCAATCCAACGAGCAGGAGCCGACATGATTCTCACATATTTTGCTCGCGAGATGGCTGAAGCAAATTCTCAGGGGCTGCATTAGTTCAGTGGGAAGCCAAAATTACCATCGATCGCTCCTTTTGATCTGTTCAATCACTCAGGTCAGACCAACGACAGCTATCTGGGCGGCATGCTGGCAGATTTTGCAGATAAAATAGGAAAAGAGATATCATACTTGAACTGATTGGGTTAGTCCGAAAATCAGCCTTGGCAACGACCTGTCGCATTCCCTATAAGGATGTCATTAACCCCCCAGGGTACGATGGTCTTGATTTTGTCAATTCATTTCACCAGGAAAAAGTTTCTGGGAAATTGGGATTTTGGATTTTGGAAAATTGAGGACGGCGGGTTTCTAAACGCAACCCCTTTATAAAGCAGAGGCAATGAAAATTATTGTTACAGGAGCCAATGGTTATATCGGTAAGCGTTTGATTCCAGTGTTACTCGATCAAGGTCATACACTTTACTGTTGCGTCCGAGATCAAGCCCGCTTTAAATCGGCAAATCGTCATCTCAACCTCCATATAGTGGAGATCGATTTCTTATCAAATCGTGGTTCACAAGATTTCCCACACGAGGTGGATGTAGCGTTTTATCTGATTCACTCAATGAAAAGGTGTGTGGGAAGCTTTGCCGATGCAGAGAGTCGGGCGAGCAAAAATTTTGTTGAACTTTTAGAATCCACTACTTGTCGTCAGATTATTTATTTGAGCGGGATTGTTAATGAAGAAAAACTCTCTCCTCATCTTTCTTCGCGTTTAGCTGTAGAAAAAATTTTGCGTAAAAGTCGAATCCCAACTACTATCTTACGAGCAGGAATTATTGTGGGATCAGGCGGAGCATCCTTTGAAATCATTCGTGACTTAGTCGAAAAATTACCTCTCATGGTTGCACCAAGGTGGTTACAGACAAAGTGTCAGCCTATTGCTATTTGTAATGTAATTGAGTTTCTTACTGGCGTTATATTAAGATCCTCCACTTTTGATCAAGATTTTGATATTGGCGGACCGGAAGTTTTGACATATCGGGCGCTGCTTTATCAATATGCCGAGGTGCGGGGGTTGAAACGCCTGATTCTTACCGTGCCCGTTATGACACCACGTCTCTCTTCCTACTGGCTCTACTTCATTACTTCTACCTCCTATGTGCTAGCGAGAAATTTAGTTGATAGCATGAAGGTGAATATTGTGGGAAGGAAAAATAATTTAGCTAGGGAATTGGGTATTCATTTATTAACTTACAAAGAGTCGGTGAAGTTGGCTCTAGATAATATTGAGCAATCTAACGGATTCAGCAGTTGGAAAGCGTCTTTTTCTTCCTCTGGAGCAAAGCCCAACTTGATGAATTTCCGACAGGTGCCTCAGCATGGATGCTTTCAGGACGTTTGCATCAGAAATATACAAGGAAAAACAGAAACCATCTGGGAAAGAATTTGGAACATCGGGGGTGATCATGGATGGTATTATGCTAACAAGCTGTGGGAGGGGCGAGGTTGGCTAGACAAATTGGTAGGAGGGGTGGGCTTGAATCGAGGTCGAACTCGAATTCATGATATCGAAGTAGGAGATGCCTTAGATTTTTGGAGGGTATTGATTGCTGATAAAGAAAATAAACGACTTTTATTATTTGCAGAGATGAAAGTGCCTGGTGAGGCCTGGTTGGAATTTAAGGTGGTTTCTACAAAAAATGGAGACGAGTTGGTCCAAACAGCTACCTTTCGACCTCGTGGCCTCTTTGGCAGGTTGTACTGGTATGCTTTGTTCCCGGTGCATCATTTTATTTTTAAAGGCATGATTCGTGGAATTACAAAATAACAATTACTTGATAGAAGTAACCAAAAATTGTTTTGCTCTGGGTTCTAAATAGACAAAATCACCAGCGAGGTATAAAATAACAGTCCAGGTCGTTCATTGTTTATAAAGACGGATGTTTATAAAGACGAATAGCTTTTTCTTTTTGAATAGAATGATTGACCATTGGGGTTGGATATTTTGAAGGATTGCGATTTGCATGAGCTTGATGAAGGGCTTGTGCTGGCACATCTCTCAATTCTGGCACATAGGTTTTAATGTATGTGCCTTCTGCATCAAATTTAAGGCTTTGAAGCCAAGGATTAAAAATGCGGAAATAAGGTTGAGGATCGCAACCAGTAGAGGCAACCCATTGCCAGCCTCCGTTATTTGACGCCAGATCCCCATCTAGAAGTTGGTGCATAAAGTACTTTTCTCCCCATTTCCAATCAATCAAAAGGTCTTTTACTAAAAAAGAAGCCACAATCATGCGGACGCGATTATGCATCCATCCCGTTTGTACTAATTGGCGCATTCCAGCGTCGACTATAGGGAATCCTGTAGTTCCTTCTTTCCATCTGGAAAAAAATGAACGATTGTTTTCCCATTGTAAATTTTCGTACTGTGGTAGGAAGCTTTTGTTTTCGACTTGGGGATGATGGTAGAGAATAGAATAATAAAATTCTCTCCAAATCAGTTCGTTAAGGAAAACATTTCCCCCATTTTGAGTTCCTAAATGAGGATGATTTAGATGCAAAAAAGATATTATTTGCGGAACGGTTAAGCTTCCATTTTTTAAAAAAATGGAAATTCTTGAAGTTCCTAAAATTGCTGGAAAATCTCTTTTTTTATTATAATCAAGAATTTTTGATTGAAAAATTTTTAATTGTTTGTAAGCAGCTAAAAACCCGGCGTCTGGTATTGTGATTGTTGTTTTCTCGCTATTATGTTTAATAAATGTTTCTAATTTGTCTACAAACGGGGGCTGTTCTTTGATGTTCAAATTCGACCATTTTATCTTAAAGATAAAATTATTTTTTTTAAAAAAATCTGAAGTTCTTATAGGAGAATAAATTCTTTCTTTTCCAATGGGACGTAATAGTAACTCATGCCATTTTCTATTAAATGGAGAATAAACTTTGTAAAAATCTCCGGATTTGTCATTCTTTAGAACTTCGTGAGGCTCAAATAAAAGGTGATCTCTCAAATGAAGAAAGGGAACTTTCAAATTGCTAAGTATCTTTTCAATAGCAGCATCTCGCGAACGGGCATAGGGTTCATAGTCTCTACCCCAAGTAACTAAAGAAGGAGGACTTATTTTATGCCTTTTACAGTGATTTAAGAGGAGAGGAAATGCCTCTTGGGGCAAACAATCTATGACAAGCAAATCGCCGCCATGATCCTTCAATTCATTCTTTAAGGAAAGAAGAGTTTGCAGAAAAAAAGCAAACCGATTGTGTGAAAAATCTGAACGAGAAAGAAATTTTGAGTCAAAACAGAAAAGGCCTAGCGTACAACCATTGGTTTTTTTCGCATTCTTTTGAAGAGCAATGTTTCCAAGAATTCGAAGATCTCTACGAAACCAATGAATACCCCACGGGTTTTTCATAAATTATTCATTCAATAATTTTAAAATTTGAGAACAATCAATTTCCATTAATTAAGCAATCCTATACATTTTCGTATGTAAGAATTGTAACGAGGAAACGGCCGCTGTAGAATGTGAAGGTTGTGGGAGCAGCCAAGTGATCTGGAAATGGTGGCGGAGTGTGAACGGCCTGAAGGCCTGGCTCTTTGTGCGACGGCTCCAGCCCTCCCCTCCCATGCCAAAGCCGCCACAAGACAACTTCAAGTGAAGTGCAAAAGAAGCATAAGTTATCGGATCCCAGCAAGCTTTTTTTAAACAACCAGTTGAATTGTCGTTATTTGCTAATGACTCCGGAAATTTTTTCGACCTCCCCCCGTCCTATCTATCCGTGCCGCCAAGGACACAGGGAAAAGCCACAGAACGAAGAGTGATGTGGAGAAGGGATTTTTCTCTGGCGGTCGCCCAGCGATCTGGAGCTAGCTGAGCAACTTTGGATCTGAGCCAATTTCCTAATTTTGGCAGGACGTCAGTAAGATAGTTGCGAAGAAAGATGTGGCAAATTGACGGCATGCCGTTGGCTCTGTAAATGGGGCAATCCTCCATTTGAGCATGGTATTTCATAAAGCCGAATAAATGAGTTTTATAGCCGCCTCATCACTGGGAAATGGCCTCGGTTTTTTGGTGATTTTCCGAATCCGCATGTTCACGTTTTCCAGAGTGTTGGTCGTGTAGATCATGGTCCGGATTTCTTGCGGATAGTGGAAAAATGGAATGACTTCCTCCCAATTTCTCCGCCAGCTCTGCGATATCATCGGATATTTTTTTCCCAACTGACTTTGGTCAAATTCTTCCAATCTTTTTTCCGCCATTTTTGCCGTGGGACTCTTATAAATTTCTTTAAGTTCTTCGGCTACCAATTTCCTTTCCTTCCAGCCGCAGAAGCTCAGGCTGTAGCGGATAAGGTGCACTAACAGGTTTGAACTTGGGTTTCAGGAGATATCGTCTTTCTATGGCTTCAGGAAATCCTTTGAGTCCATCAACTACATTTCAGTCTGCTGCCTCACTATTCCCATCAACCCGTCTATCCCTTTTCTTAAATCCGTGTTGCTTGCCGCCAAATATATTTGCTGTCTGCTTTTCCCAATATTGATCACTTCTCGACTCTCCCATCCCTTGCAAGCCTTTCATAGTTGCTTTCCCTAAACGGATACCATGCTTCGCATCGCTGTTGGCGAAATAGCCACCATGCAACGGGAGTAAGATACAGAATGTGGCACCGCTCATTGCAAGTGAACTCTGCATATGGGATATTTCACAAATGCCAGCGATTCTCCCATTTAATGAAAGGAAAGCCATTGAGGCTGCGGCCTACATCTCGAGTTTGCTCAAGGAAGGCATTCAATACAAAAGGTTGGTGCTACTTCTCTATCTTGCGGATAGGCGAACGCTGATCATATTTGGTCGTCCGATTACGACAGCTTCCTATATTGCCACAGAAAAAGGGATAGAATTAAATAATCGAATCCCTGTAATCGAATTCAAGGGAATGGGCAATGAGGCGCATTTGGTACAGTTAGATAAAGAGTTCATATGGGAAGTTGCTTTCACTGGATTGGATCGAGAGGAAGCGCTGGTTGGATCTATGGAACTCTCAGGGGCAGAGGGGATGATCCTGGAGGAAATTGTTGCTGAATATGGTTCGCTCTCTTTTGTAGAACTATTTTCTCTTGTACAGAAATTGCCGGAGATGCAGAAAAGTGGCCCAATCTATTACAGGGATATCCTAAAAGCTGCTGGGAAGCCTGAGGACGCCATTGCTGTCATTGAAGAGGAAATGAACCATATTACCTACATGGATGCCATTTGGAAGCGCTTGAAAAAACGCCAGAAGGCTTTATGCGGCCGAAACGAGGATGACGCCTCGAGAAATCTCCTCAATTGAAGAGATGAAGATGAGATATGTGGCAAAGGAATGACGCAATGAATTGTCAGGTGTACTAGTTCATGTCAGGGAAATCCGGCCACGGCAATTTTTTTTCTGCATGTAGTCCTGCAACAAGCCGCCGCCGCTCTTTGTAGAATGCACTCGCCATTTTAGGGACGTTTTTGCCTTTCATCTTCACTACTTGTGCGAGAGGGATGCCGACATGTTTTTCCAATCCATTGGTCCCTTCTTTTTTAGCAAGGTCATCAGACGTGCACTCTCTGCCCAGGCATCAGCTCAGTCGGCAGAAATCGTCGAATTTTTTTCCGGCCAAATGGGCTCGTATTTCTAATTTCCACGGAGCAGTCGGATTAGCAGGATAGAGTATCACAATGAACGGCTGCTTGGTAGAATTGGGTGCCGACGAATATACCCAATCGTCCCGATTCTCCGAAATACCATGAAAAAACCCAATAAGTAGATCCCCGTAAGACCTCTATTTTACGTGATTTACAGGTGTTTTTCAGAGTGCCGGCGGCGGGACTCGAACCCACACATCCTTTTCAGGATAAGGGATTTTAAGTCCCTAAATTTACTCAATAAAAAGACTCTGTTGTCCATTGTTGTCCGGTATTGAATCAAAAATTATAGTTCAGACTACATTTCTTCGAGTAAACCGCAAGGGAGTCCGGCTGATGTCGTATCGATTGATTTATAACTTGACTGATTCTGGACTGATTTCTTGGAGATGCCGTAATACGTTCAAAAGGTTACGCTATCATCGATTTCCAACAATTGGAGCACCTGTTGCAGGAGCGGGTTCCGATTTGTTGCGCAGGCGTTGCCATTCATTGGCATAGATTCTAGCAACTCGCGGTTCGTCCTTGATGATCAACAAATTTTCGGTGTTACGCTTTTCTGCCGCAGACGTGAAATTGTAAGAACCGGTGATCACATCCCGACCATCAATGATCATCACCTTGTTGTGAGCAATGGCATGAGCAGTGTCGATGAATACGGGAATCCTGTGACTCTGTAGATAGTTGATGACCGAATAACGTGCAGTTCTGTGGCTTTTATCGAGGATCACTTAACAGTGCGAATACCATTATTAGAGGTGTTACTCTGGTGCTTGCTGCTGTTGCTATTGCGTGGATATTTCGAGAATCCGGATTGCCTACTATACGAATTGGAGAATAATTATTCGCTGATGCTATACCTTGCACAGACGTTGTCCAGTGACTGGGCGCCGTTTGTTGGAACAACTATGGATTGATTCTGAAAATCCACGTTATAAACCGGTTCTTCAGTCAGTATGCCAAATTTGCTAGTCCAGTGCTGGTTCGAGAGTGTCCAGTGGTGGTTCGAGAGTATTTAAAAGGAAAGATGGATTATTTATGGTTATAACGGCAGGAGCCGGATGTATTCTCTCTTGAGCGTTAAACCATGATTCTTTTTCACATACACTTACTGCATTAAACCATTGCTTGCTGAGTGGCGAATCCCGATTTATTTTGAGCCCTCTGTCGTCCCATTTTTGCATTTTGTCGTTCCATTGTTTCCCAAACTCTTCGATTGGGCATATAATTTTGGCCCAAGCGTCGACCACTATCGCGTTCTTAGGCCAAGCGGAAAAATTTTGTGGATATGATCCGTCAGCATTTTTCTTTGGAGGGTTAATAACATTAAATACATGAGTTCCAGGATGTTCTAATATAATCATATCATGAGAAACGTCTGAAGGTAGATTATCGCAAAGAAATTCATAAACTAAACATGCATAAGAGTCACAAACCCCAGAGGCTTTATTTCCGTAACTACGAATAACTCTGGCGCGAACTTCGGGATTGAGCCTTGTGCCGAATAACTGACACATCGTACTGTACGTGTCAGACATTTTCTGATAGGAATCGTCGCGCATCTCGAGGAACCTCGAAGAGTAGTTCGACCGTTTTTCTTTAGGAATAGGATCGTATTCTTTATTAACTGCCTTGCCGGGCAGATTTTCTCTCGCATAATCTAGCGCCTTTTTTGCTACGTTAAAAAGCTCTCGCGATTCCGGTATACTAATTGCTTTTATAGCTCTCACGCATGGATTTTTGGCATAAGAAATGCTTTGATATCCATCCTGTTGTGACCCGATAACGGATGTTGTACTGGATTGTACGTCGGCGCCTCTAGCTCTCACACTCGGATTTTTGGCGAAAAAAATGCCTTTGAATCTCCGATATCCATTTTGCAGCGATGTTTTAACTGCGGATTTTGCGTTGGTCACCTTAAACGGCATATGCTTATTTTGTTAGACTAGAGTCTCAAAACATTTGATTTTTTCCGCCAATAAAAAATTTGCGTATTCATTGCGGATTGTGGGGCACCCGGCTTCAGAAATTTTGTTCCCAGTTATCCCGCGAATTCAGGGCAGTTATCGTCGCAATGAAATATAAATCAAGCACGCGCATGCTTCCTGCTGCGAGGCTGTCTCCGAATTTTTAGACGGGGATCAAATTTTTCAGCTAAGGCGATTTTAATCAAGGATTGATACGGCACATCCATTTTGTTTGCCTCGATTTTGATCAGTTCTAATAAAGACAAGGGCATTCGAATTGAAATTTTCTCTGTGGACAGCTTGAGATTCGGGAAATGTGCTGGAATAGCTTTGGATAGATCCAGATGATCGGTGCTGTCATCGGACTCATCCGGAACATAAAGTTTACCGTTTTTTCTGATAGCCATATATTTTCCTCTCTCGTTGGTTGATGGGACGTGCCGAAATGACACGGATATGATTACTACGAATAGTAAAAGTCACGCTCAGCAGTCGCTTTAAAGAAGAAGTCCCGAGCGCATGATATCGTTGTTCGCGTGATGAATGTTTTGTATCCTCTAGAATTCTCAAATCGGCAGCGACAAATACCGACTCGGCTTGCCCACATTCTACATAATATTTGATGGTACTCTTGAAATCATTGCCCTCATCCCATTGGAATCCAAGTATTGAGGACCAATCAAACACGATAAATTGTATATATTTGACATAATACATTCTTATCAACCCTTTGAGGCTGCTCGGGCCGGAAGAGTCAGAGAAAATTTGGAGCTATTGAGGTGGGAGAGGAGGAGGATCTGATAAGAGTTTGCTCCTTGCCTTTTTCTTTCTCGAGAAGTGGAAGATGACTCCGAGTGGTGAAAGAATCACGATGATAATAAAAAGCCCTGTGCAGATATCATTTCCAAAAAAAGCCCCAATGGAAACGATAAGAACCGTCAGCATGAATATTAAGGCGGCGCATCCGAGTAATGGATTATTTTTCTTTTGGAGGTCTGCCTTTCGAGCCAACCTGTTTTCCTTTTCCTCTGCCGTTTCAGGATAAAGATTCGGATGTAGGTCGTATTTTTCAATGTCCCAGTCGACCAGTTTACTCTGAGATTCAAAATTTAGATCTTCTTCCATTTCATCGAGGATCTCAGCAGCCTTGTCCTTTGTCCGCGGAACCTTGCAACCCATGTATTCTAGCTTGGCGATCTGCTTTAGCGTGGGCTTGTCGATGTATGCATCGATTAAATCCGATGCTTCTTCCATTGTGCTCGGAATCTCTAGACCCCACCGTTTCAGCATCGCAGTCTGCTTGGCTGTTGGCTTGCCACTCTGCGCATTAATCAAATCGGACGCCTCTCCCTTTGTTGCGGGTATGTGGAGGCCCAGCTCTTTCAATAATTCTTTCTGCTTTGAAGTTATAGGATCATCGCGCCAATCGTTCATAAAGAGTGAGATGGAAGATAATGAATTGGCGTCGATCAAGCTGAATAAATAGATAAACCATTTTTTACAAACGAGTAACGAACAATTGGTTTTGACGCCGCAAGGAAAGATCGATAACTGTTCATTCTGCAATGGTCCCCCTCGAAATTTCTTTTTTCGCGATGAAATTGAATTTGTTTAAAAAATTTCTTGACCGGTAGGGATCCAGGTTTTAGTAACCTACCCATCGACAATGCCGAATCAGCATAAAGCAGACAAAGAAGTCATTGGGTTTTATATTTCCCGTGAGTTGTCGCAAAAAATTAGAAAGGCAGCGAAGCAACGCGGGCTGACGATTACCGCATTTGTCGAGGAAACTCTAACCCATGCCACACGCAAAATTGCCCTCATGCCAGAAGATTATCGGCAGATCGCGGAAGCAACAGAAAGAACTCTTCGTAATCAGGCTACCAAGAACTCTCGTTCAAAGAGTGAGGGTGGCAGCAAAAAACGCACGATGTCCTCTCAGTAAGCAAATAGAAATTTTTTTAGGGAAAGGTTTTAGTAACCAGTTGCATAATAGCAAACGTAAAACCTTAACAGATACACGAAAATCCTACGCAACAGGGACTCGCAAACCTAAACACCAGGCGAAAATTGTTATTTAACAGACAGGCACACAATGAACAAATACGAAGAAATTACCGTTCGAGAAGCATCGCTAATCAGCGGTTATTCGGAATATTGGCTGAGAGTCTTGATCACAGAATACAAGGCTTTTTCTGCCTGTAAGCCGCATCGGAGACGTGGATGGCAAATCTGCAAGCCTAGTTTTGAGCGGTGGCTCCGCGATCGTAGACACAAAACGACCAACACAATGGTAGGGGAGCGGAGGACCTTCAGAAAATAGAACAATAGAAAGCCCCTCTGGGCCACGAATGCGAAATCCAACGAAGCCAAGTAATACCAAAGTGAATAAAGATAAAACTACTTGATCAAATGAGAAAATCATTTTTGACGCCGTTTTGCTGCTTTCTGAATAACGCCGGCGATATCGTATTCGATTTTACTAAGATCTTCCAAACCGACAGAAACCGCCAGACGAATGATTTCCTGCTGGGACATGCCAGTTATACGAACTGCTTCGTCAATATCATTGATCACATGATCGGAAAATCGAACGGGTATAGTCCTACTAGTGGCACGGGGTACGGATTTTTTCGTCGACTTCTCGCTCATCTAGAAAATTTACCGTGTATAAAAAA
>Ga0153924_1001070_pt1 | contig 15123 bp, 10 predicted proteins | sample TSNJ008MetaG_FD_104709 | JGI IMG/M metagenome (GOLD analysis project Ga0153924, IMG submission 104709) | Attine ant fungus gardens microbial communities from New Jersey, USA - TSNJ008 MetaG | ecosystem: Host-associated > Fungi > Mycelium > Unclassified | place: USA: New Jersey, Wharton State...
ATAGATGGGAAGCAAAACCTTGATCCTGGGGATTTCAATATAAGCCATCACGTCCGTGACGTTTAAGACCTCCAGATAATTCCGGGGCAGCTGGACTCCGCTTCCCGGTACAAACGGGTCTTCTACCGGCTGACCGGTCAGCGCGTTATTATATGCCTCCGCTTTCGCCCGCTGCTCCTCTTTCTCTTCTTTGGACAATGCGCTTACCTGCTCTTCATAATCTCCGATCCACAGAGCCGCCTGCCGCTCATTGATCCAATTACTCACAAAAGGGTAGGAAAAAATGCCAAGTCCCGCCACAAACAGTATCGGTAAAAGAAAAAATCCAATCCTTCCCCTCACACCCCTTCTGCTCTTTTTCATTCCTTCCGTCCTTTCTCTTTCCACATGATTCCATTTTTATTGTGCCGTTCTTTTCTTCTGTTATTCAGGAGCAAAAGCAGAAGCATCAGGCTGATTCCGGACAGACAGTAGAAAGCAATCCTGAAGACCAGGGCATCGCCGCCGCCAACGAAAATCCAACGGAAGTAATAATTGTTCAGCCGAATCTGCTTTACCAGGGTGGCAACATGCTTTCCCCTTACCAGGAGACGATGAGAATTGATCCCGTAAGGCGTGCAGGTAATCAGGGTGACGTAGTCTTCGTCTTCCACGACCATCAGCTCCGACACGTCATCCGGCGTCGCTACACGGATCTGGTCCACCTGATACACCAGCTCCCGGTTCAACACCCGAAGATTGAACTGGTCTCCTTCAGACAGCTGAACCAGGTCCGTAAACAGCCGTGCGTCAGGCAGGCCGGTGTGCCCCGTCAGCAGTACATGCCCATTCTTGCCGCCGATCGGCAAAGCGGAGCCTTCCATATGCCCGATCCCTTTCTGCAGCACTTCATCGCTTACGCCATGATGGATCGGAAGGGTGATATTGATCTTCGGGATTTCAATGTATCCCATCACGCCGTTGATGTTTAATATATTCTTATAACCCGGGGGCAGTTCTTTATCTGCCGCCACGGTGAAAGGGTCATTGATGGCCGTCCCGCTCAGAGCCTTATTATATGCCTCTGCCTCCCGCCACATTTCCTCATAAACTTCTTCCGGAATAAGATTTACGTCATTTTCATAAGTTTTTACCGTGAGCACGGACCGTCTGGCCGCCTGCCACTGGCTGACGGACGGATAAAGGAAAATGCCCGCTCCAATAAGAAATACTGCCGGCAGTATGAAATGCTTTTTTTTCATGTTCAGAAACGTCTCCTTTTGCTGCCGCCATCATACTTCCATCCTGTCACGCAAAGGGGGAAGAGCAAATAGTTGCACCTTCCCTCTTAAAGCGTGACTCTATTCAGTTTTATAACCGGGGTTTATGCCCCTGCTTTTGCTTTTCTGGATTTCACAAATACGACTGCACATCCAAGCATAATGATGGTACCAATCACATAGAACAATACGGTTCCCGTACCACCGGTTAACGGCAATTTCCATTTAGACGGGATATTAGGATCGTCCGGCAGGAAGTTGTTTATGGTTGCCGTCTTTGACAACGTTGCGGTTGATCCAAAGTCTACTTCTATCGGATCCATGTTGCGGACATATTCTTTTTCATCCGGGGCCGTACCAACAGTTGGCGCCGTAATCTCAACCAGGTAAAATTTTAATTGTGAAGTAGTAACCGGAAGACCTGCAAACATTGCCCATCCGTCTACTGTATTTCCTGGGGTTATAATATGGTTTGCAGTAGTTACGATTACATCACCATTTATATCTGTAAGGAATCTTCCGGCTTTGGCGTCTGCTTCTGTTAATGCAATCTTGAATCTTGCACCATTCAGCTTTTCCTTGGTGGTGCCGTCTACTTTATCTATTATGAGGTTGTATAACTTTGCTACCGGTTTGTCTTCTTCATCAATTTCATATGGGGTTTGTGCAGTTCCTTCAGAATTTTCCCATTCTAATTTACCACCATTGTTAATCTCGTTAGAACCGGCTCCATAAGCGGAATTATTGACCGTGGTCTTAAACGCTATTTCAAGTCCCGTTGCCTTCGCGGCTGCGAGTTTCCTAATACCTGCTTCTGTCAATGTCCATGTAAGGAGATGGGAGTTTGCTGTATATGTACAAGTCACATCTGTTCCCAGATCCAGGGTTATGTTTGTACCTCCGCTGACAACGCCTTCCACGCTCATCTTTCCTGCTGTTGTTATATCATTAACATCAAAGTCAAGTCTTGAATCTAATGCATCAGTGATACTATAGGTTCCAAATGCCTCAGGAGTAACCGGAGTAGTCGTTGTATCCTCCGCCTTATAAAGCGCCGTAATATTTACCTTGCCTGTAAATTTCCAGTCAACGGTATCGCCTACAGCGTAACCTTTTTCCGGTAATACATTTTCTTTTACAAGTTCTTTGTCGCTGACATTTTTAGGGTATACATGTACATTATAATTCCATGCATTATCGTCCACTGCATATGGCACCGCAATGATTGAATCAGGACTTGGCGAATAATTATCCGGCACCGTACCCGCCGGTGTTGATGAAACATTATTTTTGTCCTCTACCAATACATAATAGCCCACTGCAAGGCCAGCCCATTCTATATCACCATTTTGATCCGTCGCCTTTTCCGAAACTAATGTGGCACCTACGAGAGCCTGAGCTACAGTTGTTGCCTCCGTTACTTCGGAAAGGTTTACTTTATACAGCGAAAACTTGATTCCGGCTCCTGCTTTTTCTGCTGCTGCCAAAGCGGCCGCTTCCTCTGCTGAAAAGTTAGGGTCAGTTGTCGCCAATCCGCTTCCTGCCACGATCGGGTCCACATTGCTTAAATATTTATGAACTGTAATGCTGCAATCCATTCTGCTATAATCTACCTCATCATTATTTGTTGCCAGTGCCGATGTCATCGGTGCCAGTGCCAAAGCTACCGTTAAAAACAGGGCACTGATTTTTTTTAATATCTTTCCTTTTTTCATTGTTGTTATTTCCTTTCATTTTTATTTTTCAATTTAATTATCACAAGTTTCTTTAAAACTTTTGTCTGTCCCTCCTTCCACTTCCTTTTTTAGTAATAATTTATTTATTTTAATCTTCCTCTTTTGAGAGAAAAGAAGAAAGACGATCCCGGCAGCCGCTGCTGCCATAATACCCAGACCTGCTATAAGATAATTCAGGATTCCGCCAAAACCGGTCAGAGGGAAGAACTTTCCTTTCATGTTTGGCAAAATGTATTTCCCGCTGACATCAGCAAATGCCGGCGGCAGAACACTTCCCTTTCCAAGGATAGTCCAATTGCCGGAGGAGTCTGCTGTTAGTCTCCATTGTCCCATCGGTCTGGAATATCCACTTGGTGCTTTTGTTTCTACCAACTGATAAACCTTGTCCTCAAGCAATCCACTAAATACCACCTCTCCTATATTGGTACCCGAATCTGCACTCGTCTGTGTATCAACCAATTCCCAGTCACCTGAAGTTATCGAGGCATTCTCCATAACATCCGGGGCCGTCCCGTTCCCCTTCCATATGTAAATCTTAAATTCCGCACCCGCAAGCGGTGCTTCTATATCCTCCGCTTTTACTTTTTTGAAAGTAAAAGATAAATAGGAAGTCTTCTTATTTGGCAGAGTCCGATCACCACTACCCCCGGGTAATGCCGGAGCAAAGTTCGGTGGTGCTTCTCCCCCGGCTTCGGTTATTGAAGAAATAGACCCAAGCACATACTCTCCTGAAACCGAGCTCAGTGTGACTGTGAATCTCCACTGTCCGGCAGGTAATTCGTAGCCTTGCGGAGCCTTCTCTTCTACAAGCTGATATATGCCTGCGGTCAGCCCGGAAAATGAGATCAGCCCATCCACGTCACCGGATATCTGTGTTTCTCCAACTTTGTTCCACTCTGTACTTCCCGCCACAACGATGGCATTCGCCCCCGGGGATGAATTCTCATCATTCCATTTATAGAGTATGAATTCTGCCTTTGGCAGTGCTGCATTTGTTTCATCATCAACTTTATTAAAGGTAAAGCTGATTGTTTTTACCATTTTTGCATAGATATTAGTTTCTTCAATAATTGGTGAATTAAAATCATATACTTTGATTAAACCGGATGTTTCATACCAGTCAATAAAGTCGGCATTGGTTACGACCGGATCGGCAGGCTTTACTGCCTTGCAGTACTGGGCTACCGTCTGTTGGACATCATAATGCAAAAATGTGCTTAAACTGTCTGACGAGACCGGAGCATAAAAATCAACCGTATAAGTAACGACATTTATGTCATCGTTGTTTACAGGCAGAACACGGTTTGTGCCCGTACCCACAACAAGCGAACTGGTATAGTTGGTTATCGTCGGCCATATTCCTGTATTAACAATATCCTGATCAGGCGGATTGTAATTTACCGAAGCTGTATTGCCGCTAAAGACTACGGCGGTTTCCACCGTCAGGTTGGTATAGCCGTCTCCCGCCTTAGTGGTATAGATTCCGCCTCCGTGTCCGTTTGGGGCTTTGTTCCCGGTAATGTTACCACCAGCCACTGTCAACACACCATTATTTACATAGCATCCGCCGCCATCGGCAGTTGCTTCGTTATATTCGATAATCCCCGCAGTCATACTAAGGTTTCCTGCATTTACATATGCGCCGCCGCCATTGACGACTGCTGTGTTAGCACTTATCTTGCCGCCTTCCATAGTAAAACTGCCATTGTTCATATAAACGCCGCCGCCGTTATTAGAAACTGTATTAGGGTGACTGGAATTTCCTATTTCGCCGCCGCTCATCTTGACAGCACAAGTTGCATTTTGCAAAAAAACGCCGCCGCCATTATTTGCTTCATTGCAGATAATAGAACCTCCTGTCACTTCTAAATAACCTCTGGATTGTACGCACATCCCGCCACCGTTCGCAGCTGCCTTGTTGTAGTTGACAGTTCCGCCTGTCATAGTATATGTACCGGCAATGTATGCACCTCCGCCATTGCCTGTTGCCACATTGTAGTGATCGGCTTTCCCAATTGTACCTCCGCTCATATTAACCTCAGAATTTGCGCTTGTATTGATGCCTCCACCATTCTCTGCACTGTTTTTATAAATCTCTGCGCCATTCTCAATTTCGAGGTAAACTTTTTTTTCAATGATTCCACCGGTTCCACCGCCATATAGCCATAAACCACCACCTGAAAGTAATGCAGTGTTATTATAAATTTTTACCTTACGCAAGGTGAGAGTATATGCTGATTCTACCATCACACCGGCACCGGAAAGTGCCTCGTTTCCATAGATTTCGGCCTCTCCATCTATCCAGCCTTTTCCCGATTTGGTATCGGCATCGCTGCTGTATCCAACACGACCACTTAAATAGAGACCACCACCAAGGTTTTCATTTCTGGCTGAAATAGCCTTATTGTTACGAATCCGAACCTTTCCGTTTATTTCAAAATCTCCAGAAGTCGCTACATAGATACCGCCGCCGCATCCAGCACTATGTTCGTCCTCATTTGGAGATGCCCAAACCCCTGTAGCCTTATTACCCTCAATCAGGGCTTCACCTGTAAGTACGCATGTGCTTGGTACTAAGTTATTGGTTCCTTCAGTATATTCATCTATTAATACACCACCGGCATCTCCATACGCCGTATTATTTATAATATTTCCTCCGTTCATATAGAAATGGGAACCCCGTATCTGTACTCCACCAGCTCTCTTAGCCGCTTCGCAGTTTTCTATAGCAGCATCATCATTCATATAAAATTTACCTAATACTACTAATACACCGCCTCCATTAAATGCATAACAATTTTTTATGACTGCTTTACTATTCATGGTAAATACAGTATCGGTAACTATCTTATTATCTTTCTTCGCTGTCTCCACGCCACCGCCAGAGCTTTCCCCATCCAGTACAATATTTTTCAAAGTAAGATTTCCCTCTAACAGGAAATGCCTTGTTTCGGCTGCGGTTTGTTTAATGGTGCGTCTCGGAAGTCCACTTGTAGTGTAAATAGAAATATTTGCTCCGGCAGGAATTACAATCGCAGATGCTATTTCAAAAGAAAGATCTATCTCTATCTCATAAAGCGTTCCATCCGTCGGTGCACTTGCAATGGCATTTTTCAGCGTACTTTCATCCCAGGCTGTGGCATTAGCTGCTAACGTTGACGCACTTGGAAAGAATGTGTAATAATTTGCACCGAAGATTATATCTCCTGTTACCATTTGGCAGTTATATCCGGATGGCATCAATGAATCTATGACCCGATATTGCCAGCGAGGTTTTTCTACTGCAATTGCTGCCAAAAATCCTCCGGTCGCCATTTTTTCAAGATATTTAGACGTATATGCGTCTATCGCCGCCTGAACATCTGCTATAGTCTGGGGCTGCGGATCATATATAACGCCAATTTCTTCATCTTTACTTTCGGCAGACTCAAAAGACATCTCATTTGTCTCGTTTTCCAAAGGATTGGCGAGTATCTCTTCTGTTTCTTTAGACGAAAGAATATCCTCATTCTTTGCAGCGCTTACCACTCCAGACAGCTGCCCCATTAAAAGTACCAGTGCCAGTATCAGGCACGCCCCTCTTATTCTTTTGTAATGGTGCATAGAGCGCACTCTCTTCATACTATGGATTCACTCCTTTCATTATTTACTTTTGCAGCATAGGAGTATTAGAATATCACCTCCTTTTGTATAAGACTAACACCCTGTGATTATAAAACTATAGCTATAACCGGGATACTATCCTGTTTTCCATCTTCTTTTTGAATCACTTTAACCTCTGCTCCTCTTACCAGAGACGCCCGGTCTGCGAAATCATACAAATTTAAAATCCATACACCACTATTTTTTACCGTTGCCTGCAATTCTACCCCGTTAGGTAATGTTACAAAAATTTCGGAACCACGGGCAGCAACACCATACAACACTCCAGTACCGCTGATTTGTGCTTCACCCTCATATATCTCATCCACTTCCGGCTGACAAGATCTCCAGACACCATATAACGTAGTGTTCGTATTTACGGGAATTGACTCCCCGGCAAGGTACTCAACCGCTCCATCTTCCCGAGTACTCCACCCCAAAAATTCACAGGAGTGAATTGTTCCGCTATAACCTGGAAATACTTCATCCAATTGTTTTGCCACTATGCTGCCCGAATTATAAGCATAAGACTCGGATGCATCCAGATCGTAGAAAGTCCCTATATTATGATTAAAATAATAATGAATGTCATTATTGAACACATAAGTCAAGTTGACCTGCGCCTTATAATAGAAGATAATGACGTTAGAGTTGCCGTCTTCCACCAGCGTCATGCTCTGCGGTGTTGTACTGACAAGGTCGTATCCCGTGATATTCTCTGCATCGGCGGTCACTGTGTCGCCTACCTTACCACTTCCGGTTTTATCAGAAGCCAATTCTGTATTTGTTCCTTCTTCCAGATAACGTATTGTATAAGTCGTCTCTTTTTTCGTATAGTAGAAAGTGATGACATTCGCTCCGCTATTCGCCACAAGTGTTGCGCTCTGCGGTGTTGTGCTGACAAGATCGTAACCTGCGATATCCTTTGCATCGGCAGATACTGTTTCACCCGCTAACCCGGGAAAGCTTTCCGAAGGCGCCAATTCGATATCTGTTCCCTGCTCCAGATAGCGTACCGTGTATTGTGTTTCCTTTGTCTTTTTGCCATTCCAAAGGCAGACTTCATAACCGGAATATTTGCAAAGTTTATATACCTTTCCAAAATAATACTTGTCGGCATTCATAGTTCCACTGCAATGACTGTTTCCAACATAATTAGTAGCTTTGAAGTAATTGTTAAACGAGGTAGCACAGCACTTGGAAATACCGCATACATGATAGTTCCCATACTGATTTGGGTCCTGACACCATTCGTAATCGGGATTTTCCAGCACATTTACGCCGCCGGTCGTTTTCGCCGAATTCCAATATTCCGTACCATACACCTTGAAGTCTATGCTTGTGTAATTGCCCAAATAAGCCGCAAAAGAGAGACATGTTCCGGATTTATTATCATTGTAGAATAAAACCCGCTCCGGATTATCATAAATAACTGTACTGCGGTATGTCTCCGTACAGCCATCAACGTATAATACATAATTGCAGCACACAGCTGTATTCTTATTCGCAATCAAATCCAAAACCGCACCATCTCTAACTATCAGGTTGCGTTTTACCCACATCAGATCCGTTTTCATGGCGCCGTAAGAGTTCACAACAAACTTTGCATTTTTGTTAATTTCTATATTGCCGTGGTATGCTTTGACAACATGTCCACCGGTAACAGCTCCTGTTTCAATATTTACCGATGCATTTTCACCTACACTTATATTGCCTTTGTAAGACTTCATCACATAATCACTTGCTACATCCCCGGTTTTAATGTCAACAATCGCATTTTTTCCAATGGCTATATTATTGCACGCATACATAACATAATCCTTTGAAGTTCCATTAATGGTAATGCCGACATGGGAACCATTACCGATATTAATGGTATCCGAGGCTTTAATCACACGCTCGCCAAGACCATTGTCAAGGGTTACATTAAATTTTGAATTTGTTCCCATAGTAAATGTCTTCAGCTCAATGCTGTCTTCAAATAAATATTTACCCTTATAAGTAAATTCGGCATCGTTTCCGATTTTGAAATAATATGAATACACGGATTCAATAAATCCGCTTTCGTCGCAGGAATTGGATTTATGATTATTGGTAACTTCGATATTTGCACCATCTTCTACTGTGATTCCTGCACCCGTTTTTTTCAGCTTAAATATCTCTTCTTCATAGCTATCATGATGCATTTTTGTGATTTTTACGTTGCCGGCCAAAATTACACTGTTAACTTCTGCTACTTGTCCGTTATAAGAGTTATTGTATTGTCCTATATGGATTTCACTATCTTCTATACGAACCGAGCCCTCGTTGTTATCTACCATTTTGGGACCATAATAGACAACGTTTTTGAAAATCTGATTTATGCCTTTTGTGGTATATATAGTACCACAACCATTTTGTCCGGTAATGTTCATGTTCTGAATTGTGATGGTATCAATTGTTGTTGAACTTGTTAAATAAATACCATATGAGGCGTCAGATAGCTTTGTATATCGTTCTGTAAAAGTATGACCATTCCCATCAATAATTAATTGAGAACTTGTTCTTTTGGCAGCAATTTCCATTTTCGATGTTGCGGCAATATCTTTATTAAAGATAATTTTTTCTACCGTTTTATCTGCCAGTGCACTTTGTAATTCAGCAGAATTTGATACATGTTTGGTGATGCCTGAATCTGCGAACGTTTGAAATGGAATCATCATCAGCATCAGTAACATGCTTGCTATTACTATCGCTGCCTGTTTAAACATTGTTTTTTCTCTTACCTTTTCTTTACTCATTCTAAGTATCTCTCCTTGATTATTAATTTTAATACTATATTAATATTTGCTTATCCATTGATTGAACCTTTAGATTTATACCTCCTCTCCCTCAATTTTGTTTTATGAAAAGTGTTCTAGAGTATAACGAAAGAACCAAAGCACAACATAATTCTGATTATGTTGTGCTTTGGTTCTCGTCTAATAGTAAAATTAAAAATTCTCATTAAAATACTGGAAAATAATAATTTTTTTTCATTATACAATTAGATATAATTTAAAAAAATATTAAATTCATATTTTTCTTGCAAAAATTTCCAAATTATGGTAATATAACTCCATAGTGATTTATGCTGTTAATATAAAAGCACTACATAATCAGAATTATGTAGTGCTTTTATATTAACAATCCCAAACAGGAAATTTGCCTTTCATGTTCTTCTCCTGTACTCATAATATAAATTCTGGTTGTTTCTATACTGCTGTGTCCAAGAATATCTGCCAATTTCATGATATCTTTTTCCGCCTTATAGTAGGTTATCGCAAACAAGTGACGTAAATTATGCGGAAACACTTTTTCTGCTGCAACTTGAGCCTTTTTACAAAGTCTTTTCATTTCCGTCCATATATTGCTCCGATCCACCGGTTTGTTATTTCGTGTAACGAAAATGCAGCCTTCTTTGATCCCTCTCTTTATGGCATACTTTTTCAACTTTTGACATAACTGTCCGGGTATAAATATAACGCGGCTTTTTCCTTTACTATAAACTTGTATTTTCCCTTTGCGTGCGGCTTCTACCGTAAAATACTTAAGCTCCCCGATACGTATGCCCGTAGCGCATATCGTTTGCAGTATCAAATGGATACGCTGTGTCTCTTTCTTGTCCGATATCTTCAGCAATCGCATATATTCGTTTTTTGTCAGCTCTTTCTCTTTGCTTCGGAATATCTCCCTTTGTATTTTTAATAACTTGACATTACAATACGGAAATCCCATAAATTCTATAAAACTGTTTGCTGCAGTGAGCATTGAGTTGGTACTGCGAGCCATATAATTTTCTATTAATTGTTTTTTATATGCAATCAACACCTCTTTGCAAATTATTTTGTCCTCAGCAAGATAATTATATAAGTGGTAGATATCCCTTATATACTTCTCAATGGTTGCGTCACTTTTTTCTTCTTTAATCAAATGTTCCTTATATGTCTGTATATCTTCCACACACATTTTAAAATCCATCTGCATATTACCCCTCCTCTTTGTATGTGCTTCTATAATCATCTATAATAATAGCACTAACTTATTACCGCAACAACTCTTTATTTGTGTATGTTTTTTCCATTATTGGATAATTTACCCACACTGAACAAAGATGCTGCTCTATAATTAATTATAATAGCACATTACCTTTTAATTGTCCACGTTTTTGCTGTAATTTCTTTTAAATTTTTACAATTTTTAATAAAACATGGAGTTTTCCAGGATAATACATTAACTTACTATACTTTAGTTAAAATCCCTCCTACATAATTTCAATTAATCTTAGAAATTATATTTCATCCAGTATCTCGCAAACGCTTTGTTACACTTTCTTTTCCAATATCTAAAGCCTTCTTATGAATCTCAGCAAGATAAAGTTCTTCTAACGTCTCGCCAAATTTATCTGTGGTGAATTTTTCAGATACTTCGACCGCTTTTTCTGACATCCTCTGCTTGTTCTCCGGATTCTGTAAGATCATTGAAAGCGCCGCTTGGAATTCCTTGTAATTTTTATATAAGAAGCCATTTTTTCCATTTTCAATTACTTCTCTTAAGCACAAATCTTCCCGGCAGACAGCCGGCAGTCCACTGGCCAGAGCTTCAATATAAGTAAGTCCTTGCGTTTCACTGTTAGATGCACATACAAACACATCTCCCAGCTGATAATATTTATATACCTCTTTTGGATCTACCATTCCTGTAAAAACCACTTTCTTTTCGATTGAACAGGATTTGACTAATGCCCGGATTTCTCCCAGATATGGTCCATCCCCTACAATCAGCAAGGTCATATCCTCCTGTTCCATCCGTTTTACATAGCCGACTAACTCCTGTATATTCTTTTCCCTGGCTACTCTGCCTAGACTAATCAGCACCCTATTGGCCGGGGGGATTCCAAGCTCTCTCTTATATTGAATAATTTCCTCCGGACAAATTCTTTTTCTATAAACTTCCAGCCTGATTCCGGAAGGTATGGTATATATGGGCTTTTCAACACTATATTCGGATAGTAAGCTGCGAATTTTTTCCGATGGTACCACAACAGAATCTACTTTACTCAAAAGATGTTTGGACCATACGGCAACAGCCTTTTGCCCCATCGTCTTATTAAAAGAAAAGTAATGGGTATAATCTTCATAGATTGTATGATATGTATGTATTAATGGTGCCTGACATCTTCTGGCAACTTTCTTCGCAAATGGAAAACTTATTAACTCACATTGTGAATGCACAATATCCGGTTTCCATGTAATGATTTCATTCACAAATTTATCATAATAATGGTAGGTTCCCCTGGCATTGGGATAGATCTTATTGATATTAAAAGATCCAATATAATAAACATCTCCCTCATGCTTTGAATGTCCATCCTGTGACAAGGTCAATATTCTTACATGATGACCCCTCTTTCTTAATTGTGTTTCAAGATTCACTACCGACGTAACAACTCCATTGATGGCTGGAGCATACCAATCTGTTGTAATTAATATTTTCATTAATAATTCCCCCGGTCTTTCGTTCCGCTGCCGTTTTGTTTTCCTCTATAAAAAGCGGATACTTGCAGCCTCCTGTCAGCTTCGCTGAGATCAGGCAAGCAAATATTTATACAAAGCACAAAAAACTGCATATAGAATCAGGATAGCGATACTTATTTCCAGCCACTTTTTATCAGATAGTTTTTGATAGAGTCTATCAATTCGAGGCATTACAATACTTACTCCTATTACGGATAAGGCACCCCAGGCAAAAGAGGACAGGAGGCAGATACGTCCTTCAAAATTCATAAAATTCGTGGAGTAATCCCAGTACCGCGTGTTTAAAAGTGATGTGCACATATAACTTCCCACTAGTTCCAGCAGCGTCATAGTCATCATCCCCATGATAAAAAGCGTCACCGGCCGATCCTTCTGATGGCCAAAAAGCACTGCCATAATAACACCCCCAAATCCATAAAGCTCTATGAAGGGCAGACCCCATATCATAGGGATTTTTGAAATAAAGGGGACACTTCTTAAAAATGAAAAATAATATGAAAATGGCTGTTGTACAAAGAAGTATCCCCTATAGGTAAATCTGCCTTGCCCAATCCAAACATACATTGTTTCAAAAATCCAGCCAAGGAAGCCAAAAACCAGGAAGTATGCAAATACCTTATGCAGTTCCAGCTGAATTATTTTGTCTTTGGTTCTTTCAATAAGCAAAATCGTCTCTCCTATGCATTAAAATTGAAGGTCTGCTATTTGGCAAACTCAATTTGAATCTTTCCTGAAGTTTGGTCTATATTGATGTTATTTTTCGAATTATTATTGTCCTTAACACTTCCCGATTGTTTTTCTCCATTCATACTGATACTTCCATCCAAAGTTTTGAGATTGTAATTATAATCCGTATAGCTTCCGGATAGAGACAGGTTCGTCCTTCCATCTACATTTGATAAATTGCTATTCCCATTAAAATCACCTGCGAGATCAAACGTGGATGAAAATCCGCTTCCCTCCAGACCGTTCGTCACAAGATCTGTTCCCTTAATAGCGATATCGATGGCTTTCATATTTAAATATTCTGCCGTTACATCATTCAGCTCCACTTTCCCCGATCCTACATCAATTTTGAATTCCTCCATAATTTGCATATGGTTGAAGACACTTTTTCCATCTGTATTTGAGTAAGTGAGCTTATCTGCCTTAATATTATTTAAATATACTGTAGTACTCCATGGTGATAACGTTATTGTTTCGGCCTCAATATCCGTCAGTTCCAGATAACCATCCACGACGGATAAATCAAATTTATCCGCATTTATTTCCGATATGCTTACATTCCCGGATGTGACCGAAAGATCCACCTTTGAGAAATCACTGTCCTTAGGATAATAGACAACTATTTTTGTGCTTTTAAAATTAAAGGTAAATAGATTAATGGAAAATGCATTGGAAGGCTGAGTAATTAAAAGAATGTCATTAACCACTTCCACCTTTGGTGATTTGTTATTCGTACCATTTTCATAGCTGATTCCATAATGATCTGATGCGCACAGCGTGACGTCTGCACCTGCATAAGTCACATCAATTCCCTTAAAATCCGGTAAATCATAGGCATCGGATTGATTCCCTGAGCCTTCAGCATACGAATAATGGATTCCTGAAGTATCCAGATATGCACCGATTTTACCCTGGGTAGCTATAAATGCTATCGTAAACAGTATAAGTCCCAACACCATTAGTATGATTGAAATAAAGGTAAGTTTCTTACTTTTGAGTTTCATGATACCGTCCTCCTTTTGACCATTTTGGATACTGACTTAACAGTCCGGCGATAAGTCAACTTTGACATATTAATTGCCCCAATTGTTAATAGATAACCAGCCCCTAAGCTGAACATTCCGCCGCCAAGCAGAGCCACAGCATTAAAGAAGTGTACAAAAACCATTGGAACACTACATACAACAGAACAGATTCCCACTGCTGCAAAAGCAACACCACAGATTAGCAGGGACGCCAGTAATGCAAATACGCAGATGAGCAATGAAACTGCAACGATGACTGCTGCACCGGCGAGAGGCAGGGCAATCGGTGATGCAAAAATTGCTAACGCCACAATCTTAATGGTGGAAAGACCTGTTTTAACACTATTGGGACTTTCCTTCGCAGTATTGATATAGTATTCCGCTTTTATCTGCGCTGCCACTTTTTGCGGATTACCTAAGTTAATTAATGCCTGCTTCTCATTTTCCTTTCCAATATCATCAAAATAATCTTCATAATACTGTAAGGCCTCGAGAATTTCATCCTTGGGTAATTTGCGCAGGTTATGTTCCAGCTGATTCATAAAATCCGTTCTATTCATTATCAATGCCTCCTATCATAATTTTATCCATCATGTTTTTGTAATCGATCCATTCTTGAACATAACTTTGAAATTTTTCTCTTCCCAGCTTTGTAATGGTATAGTATCTGCGGTTGCGTCCGTCAAAGGGACGTTCATAAGTTTCTACATAACCTTCTTTTTTTAATCTCCTCAATACAGGATACATGGTTGAGTCGGAGATCTCCATTACATTACGTATTTCTTGTGTAAGACTATACCCATATTGGTCATTTCTTTGTAATGCCGACAATACGCAAGCATCCAATACTGACGTTCCTAATTGAAAACTCATACCTTCACCTCACTTTTATTTGCGAGTTTCCGAATACTTTCTATTGTTTATGATATTATAACTCGTATAATATCATATGTCAATATATATATGAACAAAGATAGTATGAAAGTTCAAATAGGTAATGGGTGTTTTGAGATTATATTAGAAGTGTTGGAAGAGGGCACCAAAAATTATGGAAAGGGGACGCCAAGAATCCCTGCCAACTATCTTATGCGAACCGGACTCCTTCGGCGGTCGTTCGGAGCCCCTTAAACCAGTCATCACTCGGGAATGCCCTCGTGACTCCTTGGGTCTCCTCTCTCCC
>Ga0153924_1001072_pt1 | contig 15088 bp, 15 predicted proteins | sample TSNJ008MetaG_FD_104709 | JGI IMG/M metagenome (GOLD analysis project Ga0153924, IMG submission 104709) | Attine ant fungus gardens microbial communities from New Jersey, USA - TSNJ008 MetaG | ecosystem: Host-associated > Fungi > Mycelium > Unclassified | place: USA: New Jersey, Wharton State...
AACACCCATTACCCTTATACAAAATAATCCCGACCTTCTGATACCGTCCGGTCCCTATGCCGGGCAAGACTTAATCATCCGTTTTCAGGATGAAAAACGCCGGACCGTTTCCATAAATGGATATGCCTATCCCCACATTCAGATGAACATACTGGAGCGTGCGCTCCCTTACCTTACCTATTTGACCATTTTCGGCTATGGTTTTACCGAAACCGGTGAGCTGATTACCATAGATGACCAACCGCTGATAAATCTGGCATACCAGTATCAGACTGCTCCGGTAATGTTGTTATCATCCATTACAGAAGACGGCAATTTTAGCAGTGCCCACGCCAGCAGGCTGTTTCAGGATCTGGAACTGCAAAATAAGGTAATTGATAATATTATCACTGTTATGCTTGAAAAAGGATATCTGGGACTGGATATAGACTTTGAATACATTGAGGCTAAAGACAGCGGCGCATATATTCGGTTTCTCCAAAATATTACGGATCGCCTTCATGCGTATAATTTTTTTGTCAATACGGATTTGGCGCCTAAAATTTCTTCCGAACAAGAGGGGCTTCTTTATGAAGCACATGACTATGGTCTTATAGGCGCTATTGCCGATACGGTATTGCTGATGACTTATGAATGGGGTTACACCTACGGCCCTCCTATGGCGGTTGCACCGCTGAACAAAGTCAGGGAGGTCGTCAGCTATGCCGTTACCCAGATTCCGCCCGGTAAAATTCTGATGGGCATTCCAAATTACGGCTACGATTGGCCGCTTCCCTATGAACGTGGAATTACCATGGCCACAAATATCGGCAATGAGGAAGCAATTCAAATCGCTGACCAGGCCAATGTCCAAATACAATTTGATACAACGGCCCAAAGTCCATATTTTGAGTATTGGAACAATAACCGGGAACACATCGTATGGTTTGAGGATGTGCGCAGTATTCAGGCAAAGTTTGAACTGATGGATGAATTTTCCCTGCTTGGCGCCGGGTATTGGAATCTTATGCGGCCTTTTTCACAAAACTGGGCATTTATCAGTGCTTTATATGAAGTCCGGAAAATCGTTACACCATGATAATGCTCTTTTACAAATAGCTGATTTTGTACCTAATAGTCTTTGATTAGAACAAATCGCACAGTCACATTGGCAAACTATTTGACAATTAGCATTCTCGTTGGTATGATTTTACCAGGAGGTGATTTCAATGCAATCTGATATGATAATAGAAATAAAAAAGCGGAAGGGTTTGGATGAAAAATGACGGCGCCTATAAACTATACAGCGGCAATGCTGAAAGACAGCAATAAAAGAAACATCTTGAATTGTATCTATTCCCTGAAAAGAACCACCCAGCCGATTGTTGCTCAGAATTTGAATCTTAGCCGTCCTACTGTCACTCAAATATTAAAGGAATTAACGGAAGAAGGTCACATTACCAAAGAGGGCTATGCGGAGTCCACCGGTGGTCGGAAAGCGAACATTTATACGTTTAACAGTGCAAGGAAAATTGCAATCGGTTTGGAACTCCTCATTGACCGATACGAAATAATTGCCATCGACCTGTACGCAGACATGCTGAAATACGAAAAAAAGACCTGTTTGTTTTCAAATACGGATGCTTACTTTGAAACCGTTTCGGAATCCGTAAATCAATTTATTCAAAGCCTGAATGTTCCAAATGACTCGGTGCTTGGTGTGGGGATTGCACTTCAGGCATTGATCTCTTCCGATGGTAAAAGCATTATATATGGAAAAATATTGAATTGCACCGGACTAAATATTACACAATTTACCAAAAGAATCCCTTACAGGTGTATTTTCAATCATGATGCGGAGTCTCTGGCAAACACAGAGCTTTGGGTGGACACGACAATAAAGAATGCTATTTTTTTTAACATAAGGGATAATCTGAGTGGAGCGGTTATTATTGATGGGGATTTTTTTCGTGGCGGAGAATTAAAGAGCGGTGTTTTTGAACATATGACAATTGTACCCAACGGCCGCCCCTGTTATTGCGGAAAAAAAGGATGTGCGAATTCCTACTGTTCAATTTCTGCTTTTTTGAAACCGGAAGAAGACATAAAATCCTTTTTCCAAATGCTCCGTTCCGGAGACAAGACATATAAAAAAAATTGGGAAAGCTATCTGGAGCACCTTGCCATGGTGATAGATAATCTTCATATGTTTATTACGAGTGATGTTATTTTGGGAGGTACCCTGTCCCGGTATCTGGTGGAAGAGGATATTGAGAAATTGCAGCTCATGGTTCGAAAACGTTCGGCTTTTCCAAGTCATGAAAGATATATTAAAATGAGTAAATGCGCAACATTTCCCTTGTGTCATGGAGCCGCGCTTCCATTGATTAAAAATTTCTTAAAAAAGATTATGAAATGATGAAAAGCGGGAAGCAGTCCGGTGAAACCCCGGTGCTTTCCCGCTTTTTTTGGTGACTAGTATAACTCAAAGTAAATAACATGATGTTTCGGTGAGGATGATTTTTTGAGAGTGCAGGTGTAAAAACGGAGGCGTAGCGGGCTACGCTGAGTATTTTACACCTGTGCTATCGGAAAATCAGACCAGCGAAACGTTAGGTTATTTACTGGGAGTTATACTAGCTTTTGACAGAAGAAATATGAGCAAGTTCTAATTCATTAATTCTGGCTACTTTAGGAGCGGAACCCCCGCCGGCGAATTCACACTTCAGCCAGATATCTACCAAATACTTTGCAAGCTCCGTCCCAATTACCCGTTCCCCCATGCACATAATCTGTGCATTGTTACTTTTTCTTGCTCTTTCGGCAGAAAAAGGGTCATGGCAGACGGCAGCCCGGATTCCGGGAACCTTGTTTGCACATATGGCCATGCCTATACCGGTACCGCAAACCAGAATGGCGCGGTCAAATTTACCTGCGGCTACGGCATCTGCTGCCGAATATGCAATGTCAGGATATAAGACAACAGCCCCGGCATCTGCGCCAAAGTCAGACACTTCAATGTCAGGATATTTTTCATTTAAATGATTTTTAATGACGAGCTTTAAATCATATGCCGCCTCGTCACAGCCGATGGCTAATTTTAGTTTCATGTCAATTTCCTCCTCAGATCAAGCTGCAATCACTTCGTTGATTCCGTCGGCCATTGCGGTAAGTAATATGCAGCAGGAAACCGCCCCGGCATCCAAAACACCCCGGGAGCGTTCGCCCAAACGGCTGGAACGTCCATATTTTGCAACCATTTCCTTTGTGGAATCGCGTCCCGCTGCAGCTGCCGATTTCATGTTTTCCAAAGCCTGAGGGAGGGCAAGCCCTTTTTCCCCGGCATCCATTAAAGCATCTACGGCAGGGCTCAAGGTATCAACCAATGTTTTGTCCCCAACCCTTGCCTCCACAATGTCCTGCAAACCATCAAGCCCGGCCTTTAACATATGAGCCAGATTTGATACGGTAATTTCCGTCAGGTCTTCTCCCGCCTCTGCAAAGTCGGTCAGAATGGTTCCGTAAATTGGTCCCATAGAGCCGCCGATTTCTGAAAAAAGAATGGTTCCGAGGGAATCCATCCCCTCCGTAAAAGAAAACTCTTTATCTGTGAATCGCTGCTCGAATAAAGAGAATCCCTTATTCATATTCATACCATGATCCCCATCTCCAATCAGACCGTCTACCTCACCCAGATATGCCTTGTTCTCCTGGATGGCTCCAACCATTTTTAATAAGATGGGTTTTCCATCTGCATTTTGAAACGTATTCATATACGAAGCCCCCTTCTAAACCTGCGTCAATCCCATAGTTGTTACAGGGAGGTCAATGAGTTCCTTTAATTCCTCGTCTAATTTCATCACGGTGAGAGTGGCTCCCATCATATCAAGAGAAGTAAAGTAGTTACCAACGTATGCTTTGTATGTTATAATGCCCTTTTGCTCCATGATTTGGTGGATTTCATTATAAAGGACATAAAGCTCCATGACCGGAGTCGCGCCAAGTCCTGACACTAATACGACAACCTCGTCCCCTGCTGTAAATGGATAATCGGGCAATACAATATCCACCATTTTCGCCGCCATTTCCTTTGCGGATTGGAGCTCTAAGACTTCGATGCCCGGTTCTCCGTGGTGTCCGATACCCACCTCCATGGTGCCGTCCTTGATTTCAAAATTAGGATGCCCAACTGCCGGAAGCGTACAGGGAGTCAATCCGATGCCCACACTTCTTGTATGGTCAATTGCTTTTTGTGCCGTGTCAATGACTTGCTCTAAGGTTCCGCCTAAAGCAGCTTTGGCTCCGCCTGCCTTCCACATCAGAATCTCACCTGCCACCCCCCGGCGTTTTTCCCGCTGGTCCTTTGGAGCAGAGGCTACGTCATCATTTGCCACAACTGTTTTTACAGTAAGACCTTGCTTTTTGGCCATCTTAACGGCCATTTTCACATTCATGTTATCGCCGGAATAGTTTCCGTACAAGCATGCTACGCCCTTTCCCTGATCGGCGGCTTTAAACGCGTCTAAAAAAGCTGCCGCCGTGGGGGACGAACATATTTCCCCGACTGCGACTGCATCACACATATTTTTGCCTACATAACCGATAAATGCCGGCTTATGGCCGGAACCGCCTCCGGTTACTACGCCAACCTTGTCAGGAGGAATATTCCTGGCTTTTACGACACGCGGATTTTCCGTGGGCACTACAATATCCCGGTGGGTCTTTAAGAAACCCTCCAGCATTTCATCTACGATAAAATCGGGATCATTTAATATTCTCTGCATTTGTTTATTCTCCTTCCCCGGGCTTCATATCGGGCACCAGTATTACTTTCAGCGCACCGTTTTCTCCGGTTTTTGCGATGTGGAATCCTCTTTCCCAATCCTCTAATGAGAATTTATGTGTCACGACACCATCTGTGGGGAGCTTCCCATTATTAATCCAATCGATGACAGTGTCATAGCAGAAGGGACTCAAATGGGAACCCAGCAAGTCCAACTCTTTCCGGTCTGAAATAATGGACCAGTCGCAGGTTACGTCTTGTGCAAAAACGGAAAATTCCACAAAGCGGCCCATTTTCCGGATAGCCTGCAGGCCCTGTGTAACACTGGTGGGATGCCCGGTTGCCTCGATATAGATATCGCAGCCATAGCCTCCGGTCATTTCCTTAATCCTCGCTGCAACATCTTCTTTCCCAGGGTTCATAACAATGTCTGCGCCAAATGCTCTGGCTTTTTCCAACCGCGCATCATTCATGTCTAAGACAACGAGGCATTTGGGGTTGGCTTGTCTAAGGGCGCCGACCATTCCCAGTCCCAGCGTTCCTGCTCCGGAAAGAACGACGAAATCCGTGGGAGTTACCTGTGCCCTTTCCACACAGTGCCAGGAGCATGCATATGGCTCTATGAGAGCTGCCTTTTCAATGGGCATATCTGCCGGTACAAAATAAGGAAGCGCTTCCTTTGTAAGTTTGACATATTCGGCCATGCCTCCGTTTACATTATTTTGAAAACCAAACAAATCGTGCTTTTCGCACATCCAGTGACGACCTGTCTTGCAGAACAGGCACTCACCGCAGGGGACGATTTGCTCCGGACAGATGCGGTCACCCAATTTCCAGTTGCCCTTTACCTTAGCCCCTATTTCCACAACCGAACCAACAAATTCGTGTCCGGGTATCATCGGGGCTTTTATGTAGGCCGGCTGCCCGTTCCCTCCCCAAAAACTTTCAGCCCCGGCAAAAGCCTTTGTATCGCCGGCGCAAATACCGCAGGCCTCTACCTTTAGTACGATTTCGCCTTCTTTCGCATGCGGAGTATCGACAATTTCAAAACGATAATCTCCTGGTGCATAAGCAACAATGGCTTTCATTTTTTCTGGTAAATTATTCATAGCTGCACTCCTTTCTTTTTTGTATGACTGATATGAAAATAATACTTATGTAAAAAGCATTTACTAAAGTTTATATTCTATTGTGTCTTCTGTCAATTGTAAATAGTAAATAAAAATTAAGGTTTAAATTTGTTTCACTTGCCCAATTATGCGAGATAGTCAACAAATTTTATGTTATAAGAATGCTTTTGAAGTAAATTAATTTAATAATTATAAAAATAGTTAGGTAAAGGTTAATTAATTAACAATATTCCCAAAAATTATGTATAATATAAACAAAAACATGACATGTTAACTCTTTATCATAGTGCATTAAATAATAAAATATATTATATTAATCCATATTTTATGAAAAGTGCACAAAAAAGTTATTGAAAAATATGATATAAATACAATTGACATAACAAAATGCTTTCAATATACTTATATAAACATCATTTACATAACAATGTTCAGAACAAAGGATGATTTCTAAATAAGGAGGTATCTGGAATATGCAAAACGAGAACATCCTGGAGATGCGAAAAATCGATAAAGTTTTTCCGGGAGTAAAAGCTTTGGAACAGGTTGATTTTTCTGTAAAGCGGGGAGAGGTTCACTGTTTGATCGGGGCAAACGGTGCAGGAAAATCTACATTAATGAAGGTCTTATCATCGGCCTATACGGAGGATGGCGGCGAAGTGTTTTTTGATGGTAAGATTTTAAAATCTCATAGTACGGACGAAAGAAGAAAAGAAGGAATTGCTGTTATATACCAGGAATTATCGCTTTTCCATGAGTTAACCGTGGGAGAGAATGTTTATATGAATTACTATCCAAAAACCAGATTAAAATGTGTGGATTGGAAAAAATTGTTTCAGGATACACAAGCGTTAGCTGACAGTCTGAATATTAAAATAAATGCAAGTTCACAGGTATCGGAATTAAATATTGGCCAGCGTCAGCTTACGGAAATCATGAAGGCTCTGGCCTGCAATGCAAAGTTGATTGTAATGGATGAGCCGTCATCCACGCTCTCACAATCTGAATTCGAAATTCTGGTTCGGGTAATTAAAGATTTAAAGGAAAAGGGGATTACGATTATTTATATCTCGCATCACCTCGAGGAGTTATTTACAGTGGGTGACCGCATTACGGTATTAAGAGACGGGAAATTCGTGACCTGCAAAAATATTGATGATATCACAGAGGATCAATTAGTGGAATATATGACAGGCATAAACATATCTCAGATTCAGAGGGATGAGTCCGAAATTCATGAGGTTTCAGAGGATAAGGTATTGGAATTGAGTCATATGTACAACCATAAGGTTTCGGATATTAATCTTTCCCTCCATAAGGCAGAGGTCGTTGGACTATATGGTTTGGTAGGGGCGGGGAGGACGGAAGTGCTGCAGTCTATCTTTGGATTAGCTCCTGTTACTGCCGGAGAAATAAGGATTCACGAAAAAAAGGTTACTATCAAAAACCCTCAGGATGCCATTCGTCACAAAATCGGACTGACCCCGGAAAACCGCAAGACCCAGGGACTGGTGCTGATACTGCCGGTATGGGAAAATATGACGCTGGTGTCATTGGCAAAGTTCAAAGCGGGCGGAAGAATAAATTACAGAAAAATCAACGCAGAGTGCGATGGTTATAAAGAGAAATTAAAAATAAAAACACCATCCATACAAACAGTTACCCGGAATCTTTCGGGCGGCAATCAGCAAAAGGTGATTTTATCAAAATGGCTGATGCAAGACTGTGATATTTTGCTCCTGGACGAACCAACGCAGGGGATAGACGTTGTGGCAAAAGAAGAAATATATAATTTGATTCGTGAAATGACAGCCATGGGTAAAAGCATCATAGTGGTGTCTTCGGAGTTGACGGAGCTTTTAAGAATTTGTGACAATATTCATGTTATGTATGATGGAAAACAAATTATGTCATCCAATAAGGCAAATTTTAATCAAGAGCAGATATTACACGCATCAGTGATAGGAAGGACGGTTTGATGAAAACAAAAATGAATGTAAACCAGATTATAAAAAAGTACAATTTAATATTTCTATTAGTGGTATTTATCATTATTTCTACGATTTTATCTCCCAGCTTTTTGACGCTGAATAATTTCCTGAACCTGCTGCAGCAAGCATCTATTCCGGGGATTGTGGCTCTGGGAATGACTCTTGTTATTATATTGGGTGGTATTGACCTTTCTGTTGGATCCGTGCTGGCTTTTTCGGGAATGATTGTATCCATGGTGGTGTTTCGGTTTCAGGGAAGCGCGGTGGGCATTCTCGCCGGCTGTCTGACCGGCTTGGTGGTCAGTGCCATTATGGGTCTCGTCACAGGAGGCTTGATTTCCTATTTTAAGCTGCCGGACTTTATAGCTTCGCTGGCAATGATGGAAATAGCGAGAGGTGCCGCTCTTTTGACAACCAGCGGGAATCCGGTATTTAATCTTGGAGATGCGTTTCATGTCATCGGAGGAGGCTTTGTCTTTGGGAAACTGGCAATCAGTGCTATTTTCTGGGTGATACTAACCGTAATCCTGGCACTCGTTTTAAAATACAGCATATTTGGCCGAACACTATTTGCCATTGGCGGAAACCGTGAAGCGGCCAGACTTTCAGGAATCAAAACAAAACGCAATTATGTCGTAACCTATGTGCTTTGTGCGATGTTATCCGGATTTGCCGGGATTTTGACAGCCTCGTGGATGTCTACCGGTCAGCCGACCGCCGGTACAGGATATGAATTGGATGCAATTGCAGCAAGTGTCATCGGCGGCGCCAGCTTAAGCGGTGGAGTCGGTTCGGTGACAGGAACCTTCGGCGGAGTATTTCTACTGCAGATATTAACAAATATTTTCAACCTGGTAGGGCTTCCTTCTTACTATCAGCGCATTGCCAAAGGTGGAATTATTATACTTGCGTTGTTGTTAAACAAATTTGTTTCCAAAAGCAAAGTGAAATAGATACTGAATGAATTGCACAGGGACGCCTGTTCAATATAGACAAGATAATAGGTACCTTATAAACTTAAAAAATGAAAGGAGATTTGTATTATGAAAAAGAACAAATTAGTAATGACACTCACATTGGTTTTGGTGATGGTGATGATGCTTTCTGCCTGCGGAAGTGAACCCTCCGATACTGCTGCCAATAATGGCTCATCAGGAACGGAAGGAAGTACAACGGGAGGAACGGAAGGCGAAGCAGAAGGAACATTTACGATTGGATTTTCCAATTGTTCGCAGGATACCCCGTTTTTTGCAAATATGACACCGATCATAGAAGAATATGGGAAAGGAAAAGGTGTTGAGGTAATTTCTCTGAATGCAGATAACGATGTTTCGAAACAAAATAAGGATATTCAGGATTTATTGTCCAGAGGAATCGATATTTTGATTATTAATCCGGTGAATGAGGATGGCCCTTCCGCAGGAATTGAAGCCTGTAATAATGCGGGTGTTCCGGTTGTAACCGTAGACAAAAACATAAAGAAGGGAAATGATGCATGGGTAGGCCGTGACAATAAGGAAATGGGAAGACTGGTAGGAGAACGCTTAATCGAGCTTTTGGGTGGAGACAGCGCTGCCGGCACGATTCTTGAAATCCAGGGTACCGCCGGATCAACTACGATGATGGACAGACGCGATGGCTTCCATGAGGCAATTGATAAGGTGTCCGGGTTGAAAATCGTACAATCATCCTACTGTGATTATGACCGTTCAAAAGCGATTCCGGCAACACAGGATTTGCTTCAGGCGAATAAAGACGTAGTTGCCATATTTGGCCACAACGATGACATGGCGATGGGTGCAGCACAGGTTTGTAAAGAACAAAATTTTGAAAATGTACTTGTATGCGGCGTAGATGGATTGATGGAAGCCGTACTGAAAATAGAGGAAGGCGGATACGACTGCACAGCATCGAATGACCCGGTTCTTTTAGGTCAAACGGCTGTAGACACGGCACTTAAAATCCTCGGTGGAGAAAAAACAGAGGCGTTTGTGGATGCCGGTACGGTTGTAATTGATAAATCAAACGTAACAGAATATGCAGATTCAAGTCTTGACTTTGCAACTATGGTGAAATAGTATTACAAATAAAGCAGATGCATCCATTTTGTGTGGTACATCTGCTTTATTTTTTAATATAAACTTCCAAATTTAGTAATATTGCTTATTGTAAAAGTACAACGTATACTAAGTATAAATAGTAATACTTGCTTGACGGGCAAGATAACGGTTTTTCAAGTATAGTATCTTCCCGTATTTTTATTCTCGTTTTGTTGCTACAGATTGACATAAAATCCATTCGCATTTAAAATCCATATTCACGTCCTTATCCATTATACTATTTTCATAAACAAGTAGCACATTCAAAAGCAAGTTCCACATACTTACTACAATTTGTAGTACCATAATCAGTCAAGTCTCTCGGCTCCCATCTTTCTGAATCCAAATTATCGGCACCGTATAAAAATTGAATAATAGGAATATTTCTAAACTGTGCTATCGCATAAACCGCAGAACATTCCATTTCAACAACCAGACAACCTTGTCTTTTGCGTTCTTCCAGAATTTTATGAGTTTCCCTGTAAATAGCATCTGTCGTCCAAGTTTTCCCGATGGCATATGAAAGACTGCATTTATCCAAACATTGCTTAAGTATATTTATAGAATGTTTATCTGCGTATATTTCATCGTTTGCCGGAATGTAATGATAACTTGTACCCTCATCTCTAATAGCAGATGAAGGTATTACTATTTTATCTTGCACGGCTGATTGATTAAGAACACCACAGCAACCAAAAATTACGATTTTTTTTGCACCTAAAGCAATTATTTCTTCTAAACCTGCTACACAGGCAGGAGCACCTACCCTTGATAAAAAGAACGCAATTCTTTTTCCTGCATATTCGATTTCATAAACAGGCAGCGTTCCATTAGCAGAGTATAAATATGCTATTCTTTTTACACCATCTATTTCTGCAATTTTTTGTATAATAGTTTCTGAAAAAGTTGTAACACAAACTTCTGGAAAAGATGAGTCTTCATCCATAATGTCATTTGGATTTATAAAAGCAGTTTTTGCATTATCAAAATTATGAAATATTGTTGTCATGGTTATTCCTCCCTTACTAATAATTTTCTTATTTCTTGAATAATTCGTTTCGGTGTTTTTTCATCAATAGGCATAAGTTTGCTGTACATTCGTACTCCTTGATAAGAAAATACTATTAAATCAAAAATTGCTTCAATATCCACTTTGTTAAATTCTTCTTTATTAATTCCATATTCAATCAATTTTTTCCACATATCTGATGAAAAAATATATTGATTATATAACGCATTTTCTTCGGAAGCTATTTCTCTACTGCTATAATATTCATAAATTGCTATGCTTAATGAAGCATCACTATCAATCATTTCATTTTTATAACGTTCTAAAACGTCATCTAAGATTTTTGTAGCAGATAATCCTTCTTTTATTTTAGAACTAAATTCTTCATCTTGATAATTCATTAAATCATCTATTATCTCTTTAAATATTTTGTTAGTGTTTTCATAATGACAATATAATCCTCCACGACTTAATTCAGTTACTTCACATACATCCGTCATTGTAACTTCTTTAAAACCTTTTGCTGCAAACAACTGATAAGCTTTTTCTTTAATGAACTTTTTTGTTGCGAGTCCTCGTTTATTCATATCTTACCACACCTTTCCGACACGTGTGTCTGTAAAATCATTATACGACACGAATGTCGGAATGTCAATAAAAAAATATTCAGTTTACAATTTTCCACGGCCTTTTACCATTCGGGAATGAAATTGTTTCCATACCCCTATTTTTTGTTCGTGCCATGTGCCCTCCTTCCTATCACATTACACCTATATTATACCAAGGAATAAACCTGCAAAACAGGATGTCACGACTTTTATATTGGTGGGAAAGGTGGTAATAACAAAACACGGTGACAACCTATCCAATGATATAAAACCATTCGATAGCGTAAAATTTTGATAGCTATTTCAAGTAGTTCATCTTTTCTTTCAAAAGCCTCAATTATTTATTTTCCGATAATTCCATACAAAAACAGGTGATGAATATGCTTAATTTTTTCAGATATATCATCATCAAATTCTATTTTACTACCCATAATATTAAGCGCTTCTATAAAATTCAAAAATGTTTCAGTTGATATTGTGGTGGCAATCACTTTTTCCTGTTTACCTAATTCGATATATTCTCGAAAAATTGTGTTTTTACTCTCGTTAATGCTTTTAGTAAGTAAATCAATTAGTATAGGGTCATTTAGCGCTTCTTGTGTAAAATATTTTGAAATAGACAGATTGATGTTTTCTGTGCAAAGCAAAAGAGCCAATTTGATTTTTTCCTCAAAATCCATGTCTTGGCTCAAAATGTCTGCTGCTTGTTGTAAGGTATCGCTCATAACAATATTAGCGCACTCTGCAATTAAGGCTTCTTTACTTCCAAAATAATTATAGATCGATACTTGCGACACATGAGCAAGCGCCGCAATCTCTTTAATGCTTACACTGGTAAATCCCTTATCTTTGAAAAGGGTCAAAGCAGCATTGATAATGGATTTCTTTTTCTTTTCCGTTGTTAGCTCATATTTGTTCATTTTCTACACCTCATATTATTGATAGTATAGCATATAAAAAACAAATTTGAAACTGGGAAATAAATATTTCAAAGTTATTGACAAAGAAGGGATAACCCAGTATAATAAGTTTGAAATATCAGTAATAATATTTCAAACTTATAAAAGGAGCATCTGAATGCAAAAATTATTTTCCAGCGATGTATGGCCTGCATTCAGTGGTGTCCGCAAAATGCAATAACACACCCTGCCTTAAAAGTTCACCGAAAACTATACACTCACCCGGATGTATCATTAGAACAACTCTGGAGGAAAAAATGAAGGGAAAAAAGAAATTGAAAACTTGGCTAATAGGAATAACGGCAGTTGTAGCAATTTGTATTGCCCTATACCAACCTTTAGTAAATTATTTGTTGCCACAAGCAAGTAATCCAAATGGATTTTTAGGGAGAATTACAACAAAAATATGGACTACATATTTTCAGGATTTGAGCAGATGGAGTTTTACGCATATCAATTTAGATGAACATGATACAATATTGGACGTTGGTTTTGGAGGTGGCTCAAGTATCAGATATGTTAAAGAACAAGATACAAAATGTATAATTTATGGTGTTGATATATCGGAGGAGTCTGTCAAAACAGCAACCGAAGTTAATCAGGAATATGTAGATGCTGGTGAAGTCATATTAACTCTCGGTGATGTAGTAGATTTACAATTTGAAGATGGTTTTTTTGACCTTGTTGTTGCCAGCCAAACACATATTTATTGGGATGAATTAGAAAATGGGCTTTTAGAGTGCTATAGAGTATTAAATCATAATGGCATACTCTTAATTACGAGTGAAATTGATAAACTTGAATACCATCTTCCAGAATATGAAAATCCAGATGCTTTTGTGGAACTTCTATATAAAATTGGGTTTATTGAGGTTGATGTAAAGACCAGCAATAATTACATAGCATTTATTTGTAAAAAATAAGCACTTCGGGCCACACTGTCCCGAAGTTGCCGGAAAGAATTATGGGGTGATATCAAGCGGTTGTCTAATTACATATGACTACGACGAAAATTAATATTTTCTAATCAAAGAGAACATTCTTTCGAGGTGTTCCCTTTCAAAAAAGTATTTAGACAATATATTGACAAATAACAAAGCTGTGATATATTATGTTTAGACAATTTATTGTCCCAATTGAGAAAGGGGAGGTTTGAGGTGGCCGATACACATGAAATGTTTCTATGGACACAAATTTACGCAACGTTATTTTCTTTATCAAACAAGCTTCAAATACAAGGGGATAAGTATCTCGGTACATTGACATCCAGACAGTTAATGACTATGATTGCCATTATCCATTTGCCTAAAGAACAAACATCTCTCAATGCCATAGCACAGAAATTAGGAACCACAAAGCAAAATGTCAAACAGTTGGTTACAGCACTGGAAAAAAAGAATCTTATCACCATGAAGTTCAGTAAATCAGACAAACGCGCATACACAGTTGAAATAACGGAACGTGGCAAGGAAGTTTTATTTGAAGGCAATGAGCTGGGAATGTCTTTTTTTGCAGAAATATTTAGAGATTTCTCAATTGATGAATTGGAAATTTTTTGGGGCTTTATGAAAAAACTGTATCGTTACGACGGTGAAGAACAAGACGTTTTTGAAGAAAATGCAACACTAAACTAATTAAAAAGGAGATTAACTATCATGAAACAAATTAATGGAAGAACTATGATGGAAAGTAAAAAGAAACCTTTTATCGAAAGGTACATAATAGCAATTTATTTTATTATTACTTTAGTAGCCACTTTTGCTTTGGTCGCAGCATACCTGTTTACGGAGAATGAGTTTGTTTCACCGCAATACGCGCCTACAATCGGATTGGTCCTCATTTGTGTAATGTCAAAAGATTGGTCTGCTTGGAAGAAGATAAACTGGAATGTATTAAATAATCTGTTATGGGTTTTTATAGCACTGTTCTTGCCAGTTGCAGTAATCATGCTTTCGTCTTTGATTATGTCTTTTATGGGAACTCAATTTGTGGCTTGGCACGATACCACAATAGGATATAGCATTACAATCTTTATCAGCATACTCGGATGTGTTTTTGAGGAAATCGGATGGAGAGGATATCTATTGCCAAAGTTTGCGGAGAAACACAGCATGTTTTACAGCGCGATTGGCGTTGGTCTGTTGTGGGGAGTATGGCATGTTAAATTTGCATATGGAATACTGGGTTTTATATTATTCGTAGCGTTGATGGTATGCTTTTCAATTCTAATGACATGGTTATACATAAAAACTAAAGGCAACTTATTGTGTATGATTGTATTTCACTTTGGAGTTAATATAGGTTCTGTTATGCTTCTTCAAAATAGAGAAGGTGTTCTGTTTTACAGTTTATCAATTATTATTTGCGCATTGATTTGTGTCCCAATAGTTATGAGAAACAGAAAACTCTTTTTTAAGTAGTTGCTGATTTTATCCATATAGTAAACTTTTTTGATAAATTTGGTGTCATCCAGTTGGCTCTCCAGAACTGGCAAAATCGAATATGGTTGAAAAGTAAAATTGTAATCTCT
>Ga0153924_1001073_pt1 | contig 15079 bp, 15 predicted proteins | sample TSNJ008MetaG_FD_104709 | JGI IMG/M metagenome (GOLD analysis project Ga0153924, IMG submission 104709) | Attine ant fungus gardens microbial communities from New Jersey, USA - TSNJ008 MetaG | ecosystem: Host-associated > Fungi > Mycelium > Unclassified | place: USA: New Jersey, Wharton State...
ATGTCTGAGGATAAACCTCAGACTTAACAACATCTTTTGCTACTGTCTAAACTTCACTTTTTTGAGCCTTTTGATTATCAAATCATCAACTCACAAATCAGTATGTGGCCATTTGTGATAGTTAGGTACCACTGCATTGTTGGTACATGTGGGTTGAGGCACTAGGGGGACAAAGTTGAAGGTTGGGTCACTCTAGACCAGAGATAGAGAGGGTTGTTAACCTTAATGTCCATGTTGTTTTGCTTGGCAATTTGCTCTGTGTAGTCTATTTCAGACAGGGGGGAGAAGTCCATTAGGGAGGAGAAGATGCTGTATAGACCTCCTGTGCTTACTCAGGACAAAGACCATCTACACTGTATGTTGACAGCAGTGTTGGCAGGTCCCTCAGTGGTGCTATCAAGGTTAACAGGGTGCATGATGATATCTGTGTTCATAGAGTATGGGTTCACTACACTACACTTGGGTGCTACCATTGGTGATGGAGGTAAGAGTGCAAGAAGTGGTGTTTCTATATTGCCTTCTTTTTCTTCATTGTTAATCAAGGATATGAAACTAGTAATTAGCCCAAAAATTGGGAGTTTTCTGGATAGTATATCTCTTCCTTTTTGTTGGTGTAGAGTTTAGTCACTTGGCCATACGAGGACCCCTCTATGTTATTTTAGACTAATATCGGCATTTTTCTGCACTTATCTAAGGCTTATATAATAGCAAGTCCCCGGAAGTGCGTGACATTTGAGACAGTGGACAACCAAGTGACAGATCAGTTGACAGCATCACGCGACTGGACAGCTGATTGTCCGCCGTGACATGACGAAATTGTGGAGTGATGGCAACAGAAGAAAGTGATGCTAGACCGTGGAGGTAGCTAACTGGGACGGCCCACTTCAACGGGACGCAAATGTCATGTTTTTTAACAGACAACATAATTTTATGTATACCACAAATTCCTATGTCAAGCAATCTGGATAGTTAAGAGCTTGACGACGCCATCGATGGCAATCCCATGGTTGATTCTGAAAGGTGCTTCAGTACATTTCCAACAAGAAATTCTGGACCTACCCATTTGCACCCATGGGTAGTAATCCGTCTAAATCCTCGGAAGTCGTGCTGTAAGTCACTCCTCCAAAATTTCTACTGCCAGTGGCGTTGGCGACAAAATTGTCGCGACCTGTTTTTAGACAATGGTCAGGTCGAAGCAAAGCAAGGCAGAAAAGATGTACCTAGGTCGTATCCATTTGGTGAAATAGTGTGATTTTCTGTGGCAGGCTAAGATTTCGTTCTCAGAATTCGCAGAATCTTGTTGGTCATTGAAGTGGACCTACCTCTTCCTGTGAGACACTATCATGAAAAACAAATTGAGCTTTTGGTTTTGCTAACTGATGGGTACATACGCTAAGAATAACGCGCCTGTACGTGCACTAGGACCATTTTGCCTGAAAACTCTGAGAGGAAGTCAAAAAAGAGGGCAAACGTAAGGGAGGAGGAAATAAACCGAAAATGATTTCCTCCGATCAGGCTCTCGAGACAGGTACCCAGGTTGGGGTCACCATAGTCCTGGCGCAATTCGAGCTGGAGGATGATCAGATGGACCGGATAAAAGGTTATATCTATTGTATACTGTTTGATTCTGGGGACCGTTCCCATCGCCCAGATTTGCAGATTGGGGATCTCCTAGGTGAATACCCAGACACTCTGTTGAGCTTAGAAAACCTTTAGAAAAAGATGCTTTCACAGCTAGACTCAGAACACCTACAATCCTATAGCTTTGGCGAAGTTTAGGATCCCAGAATCGGTGAGCACGTCGGGCGAGCTAAGTCCCGAAATGATAACCTAAGAGTAATCGCTGTGGTGAGCAAGTGAACATGAACAAAGCCAGAGAATTTCACATTAAGAGGCTCTCCTAAACCGCCTCCAGCTGATGTCATGGAATATGAGAAATTGCTTTATTCCTTAGTTGACGCACACTGACCATCATCGAGCATGGAGCCACCATTGGTGCGCGGATCTGCAAACGAGACTGTCTGTCTTGGTCTGCGGTCTGGTAAAGCACAGATAAGAGAGACAAGGGAGAAAGCTGTGAGATACTTGAAAAGCATGGTGAGGGAAAAACGGTTGTCGCTAGCGAAGCCATGAGTGTTTTAAAGAGTGAGCTTGAGAACTCACAGAGCACTTTTGATGTTTTAAAATACATAGACTAGACATCACATGGCTCCTTCATCAAAAGATGTTGGATTCTGGATCTCGTGCGAGCCTACGCGATACACATGATGAGATCAATTTTATTGCTTCATACTGTGATATTGGCAGCTACGTTACATGATGAAGATACAGGTAGTGTAATTTGTATTCACTATCTGTTTGTACCCCCCCGATCGTTTTTCAACAAAAGATATGTACAAGCATTTGGACTTGGCTCAGGAGCAAAAGAATTCGAGCCCGGGTAGATGTTCTGCAAGTGCTTATTGTGTGGATTCGCTGGCACAATAGATGTAGCAATCCGATTTTCCTCACTCTTCTTTCTGACTTTGGTAGCGGTATTTCCCGAAGCGCCTTAGGTCTTGAATTACCTATTCGAAGATGTTCCTCAGCCTGGCAGTTGTCGTCAGTTTAGTCACCTTTGGTTTATTTGCAACATATGACAAGATAGAGGATCTGCCCAATGTAGACTGGGATTTCATCGTTGTTGGAGGTATTTGTGCTGGCACGCCTGAATAGCGGAGTGATAATGCCGATCTGGCAGGTGGCACAGCAAGATCAGTCAGGTGGCACAGCAGGATCAGCAGACTGACAGAGAACCCTCGCTTTTGTGTTCTTCTCCTCGAAGCAGGACCAACGTTAGTGTGCTACTGTTTCGCTCTCGACTTGTAACCCTGTCCCAATAGCAATGAGGGAGTGAATAACTCAATAATTCCAGGGCTTTCACAAACACTGGTGAATACTCGCTACGATTGGAGCTATACTACTACTCCTCAACTTGGTCTCAGTAATCGCTCTTTGTCTTATCAGCGAGGCCATGTTCTTGGCAGAAGTAGTTCTGTCAGTGGGTATCGATCTGTATGAACTGGACCATCGTGGAACCCAGGCTCACATTTTCATCAATAGATGCTATGGTCTACACACGAGGCTCTTCTGCAGACTACGACCGTATTGCAGAATATACCGGGGACCCTGGATGGAGTTGGAATAATGTTCAGCAATACTTCCAAAAGGTTCTTATGATTTCATATCCGAGTCACTGCGCGACTAAGAGCACCTACAGCTCGAAAAATTCGAGGAACCTGTAGATCATCACAACACCACGAACGAGTATAATCCTGAAATACATAGCACCACCGGAAAAGTGCCTATGACACACTCTGGCTTCTCCTATCCTCAAATTGACAATCTGGCAATACAAGCAGGTGATCAGTTAGGTGGTGGCTGGCGGTATAACAAGGACATAAACTCGGGAATGCCACCGGGTTTAGGTTTGCCTATGCACGTCATCCAGCTAGAGAACATGACAATCATCTGTCGATAGGTTGGAAGCAATCTACAATTGGGCATGACGGAACGCGAAGTAGTGCCGCTACTGCGTACCTTGATGATCGTACAAGAGCTCGCAAGAACCTCCACATCGTCACCAATACCCGTGTCACTCGCGTCCTCCCTATGGCCAGCACGGGAAGACCGACCATTCATACCGTCGAGGTTCGCGTCTCTGAGTCATCAAGGCCCGTCAACTTTACAGCATCTAAAGAGGTCATCTTGTCTCATGCACTCCGGGATCGCTGATGCAGAGTAGCTTGAAAAGTATGGCATAAATCCACTTCTAGACAACCGTAGTGTTGGACATAATCTGTCAGACCACGCTGGTGTCGGAGTATCTTTCAATACAGAACCGAATTCTTTGGATTTCGGTCCATGGGGAAAGTGAGTTATGAGATTTTAAGAGGATAGTTGGCTATTTGCTGATGTGGTCAACCTGTTTACTGACCCAGCACTGTAAAGAGAGGCTCTCCAGATTTGGAACAAGAACAGAACAGAACCCTTTTCTATCATCGCGCCAATCCCCCTCATGGCCTGGAAGCGTGTTGTGCAGAACATTACTGAAAGCTTCGGAGATCCTTCTTCGGGTTTCAGATCTCCGCATCTCGAGTTTGTCTTCGGGGCAGTAAGCATCTTTTTGTTTGCTACTTTCGAGAAAATGTAATTGATGCTGGTGTAAAGCTCTCTCCCGCTGCTTATGATATATATATCTTCTTGGTCAGTCCTGCATCTCGTGAGCTATTCCATTAAGTCTCCCATAAACCTTTCACGAAAACCAAATCAATGTTTCAGGTGGAACTCTGACAATTGGATCAAACAATCCATTCGACGACCCGATGATCGATCCCGCAATCCTGACGACAGAGTTTGATATCGTAGCCATTCGTGAAGCGGTCAAGGAGACTATCACGTTCTCCAGGGCTCCGGCCTTCCGTAACATCATTTCTGGTGTAGCAGCTCCATTTACTAATACGACGACGGATAATGAGATCGATAACTCAGTGAAAAATATCGCATCTTTCGGTGCCCATGCCGTCGGAACTGCTTCTATGTTACCCAAGGGAGCAAGCTGGGATGTAGTCGACCCTGATTACCCGTTAAGAACATTCGGGGTTTGAGAATAGTCGATGCTTCAGTTTTGGCAAGTATTGCCAATTCTTCTGGTTGTGTATTAGGGCTGAACAGTCTTCCCAGCCATTTATGCCGGGTGCTCATAGCCAAGCTATGACTTACATCGTTGCTGAGAGAGCTGCCGATCTGATTCGTGATTCTTGGGAGCAAACAAAAACAAAGTCCAATGCCTATCGTCATTTCTCCATTTTATATATGTTTGAATCTTTCATGTCCAAGATGGGCAAGAGGTGTGCATCCATGATAGTATGGTTGTTGGAACGAAGGCTGCAGCAAGCATGGTAGTGTGGACAACTGGCAAGCTTACTCACCAGATGTATTGAAATAGAATTTCTTGTGTGGAGAGCTCAGAGATGTAGAGCTAAGAGTTTCTGACCCTTTTAACATCTACTCAGTTTGCATATAGAACATACAACTAATCCTAGTGATTTTTTCTGTCAACTTTAACCTCATGCCATGGGTCATGGACATTGGGCGTCCACCAAGAGGTTCTCAATTGTAGAAAATACAGAAGTGGGTGGACTATGAATCCAACGTCTTTTAAGTTCAATGTTGGATAATCCCCCTTCTAGTACTCTGAAATGCAACGAGAAACTCAGAACAAAAACAGAACTCCACCCTTTTCTGGGAATAGCCTGGAATAAATCTGCTACTTAGATGAACTTGAACGCTGGAAGTAAAGACCAGTTTGACACTGTGTGATTGTATAAACTTATTCCTTTTTTCATTGATATAGTAGTCCTACTCCTCAGCTAACCTGCCATCCAAAACTTTCACTTTATTCTACAAAAAGCGTCTATGATGCCAAACAAAAGATCGAGTAAAGAGCTTACCTCTAAAGAAAACAAATAAGAATCGTATGACTCAGGGGAGAGTTTTCGAACGGAATCAGCTAATTTGTACAGATATTCCTGCAGACAGGTGTCATTGAACATCTACGAGGAAGCAAAGTCACCTGCTTTGTTAGGGCCTGACGGACCGACTGTGCGCCATATTCTGTGCGCAAGCATGTCAAGGGGTTCGGACCCGACTAGATTAGCACATGAGTTGGGAGCTCATGAAAGGAAGACAGCGACGTACTAAATGAAGGGTTGTCGTTACGTCCGACATAACACTGCTGTAGCTTGAGGAATCATCATCTCCTAAAGGATAAAGAACATACGAATGCCTATTCGGCTGTAGACATCCAGCAATTTAGAATTCAAGAATCACGCACATTGTGTATGATAACCCGTTCTCTACCATCTATAACTCCGTATATATCTAAGGTTTCCATGGTGTATCCGTCCTTAAAAGTATTGAACAACAGAAATAGATTTGAGGGCTAGAAGGTGACCTTTTCCCTGTAATCTGATATAGACGATGTGTTCAGTGACAATTGTGGGCAGTAAAAAATCATCATTTGACCTAAATAGTCTCTGACTTCTGCTTCATATGCAGGATCAATGGTATATGCAATTCCTGCAGAAGCTGGTGAGGAGATAAAATGGGTTAAGAACAATGTCAACGCACCCCAGACGACGTCTTCATGTGGAGATACGTCCTGAAGTTCTATTCAGCTGTATGCTAGAATTTTTCAATCAAATGGGTCGTACAGCTTCTGAGAACTGATCCCAGTCTTCCTTGTGTACCAGAGTCACTACCCTTCCCGGATTCTATAGAAAGATCAAATTCTAGTCTCACGTATCTCTGACATATATATCGAAGACCTCTGGAGTTCCGCGGTGGTCGTGAGACGATTGAGCGAACCTGCGCACGTAACCTCTGAGATATCCGGGAACTAGAAAGAAGAATTCACATTGGGCTGAAGTCAAACTGCTCCAGTACCTTGTGTAGTCACATGAGGAGGAGGCTATGTGAACGGTACTCATGAGCATCTCTTTTCCCAGGTGAGGACTATCTTGCCTTAAATATAAGAGAACCATAACCAAAGACGACGAACAGGGGGTTAGGATCAAAGGCCATCGACGAAACCCCGCTCAATAAATGATTTACTAAGAAAGACGGATTCGCTGTGCCGAGCGGCACGCATTTCCCACAACTTATTTTCTGACGGCAAATGTCTGCCTGCCGCATCTTGTCCTTTCATCCACGATTCCGTATATTCCGTTGGGCTATCGGCTTTGATATTATGTCGGGGCAAAATCGAGCTTGGAGAGCCAGAGATGCACCTGCTAGTGAGGTTGAAGCCCAAGTTAGCAAGAAGCCACGACTGGAGATCCAGGAGAGTGTTTCCTTTACTTCTTCCTACAGTGCTGGCGAAACTGGTGCGAAGCAACAATCCGGAGCTGACTCCAAGAGGCCTAGACGAAAGCCTAAACACAAGAAAATCAAATTGCCAGAACCCTGTTCACCTGAGGATGTGCTATGGCAAGAAATTAAATACGTCCTTGGAGCGGAAACTGTAGAGAAAGCTATCCAAGGTGGCATCGAGTTTGATTCACCGTTCTTGCCTCAAGAGGAAGTTGAAGTAATAGTGAAAAGTCTAAGCGCAGGGGGTGAGTCCCTTATTCTTCGACTATTCGATAGTTGAGAAAGATTCAAAGGGACTACCTATCACAGGTGATGCTGTGGCAATTCCTGTTGATGAAAAGTACTGCAACACTCCATGGGCCATCATCGTTCCCTTTTCGCTCCCCGGTGAGATTATCCGCGCCAAGGTGTACCGAAACGCGCGGATGCATTCCGTTGCCGACTTCGTAACAGTAATCAAACCAAACACGGAGATCCGTGACGACTCTCGGGTACAATGCAAGTATTTTGGAAAGTGTGGAGGTTGCCAATATCAAGTGCGTTCATGCACACGTATCAATGCTACTGAAGCATATGTATAAGACTTAGATGCTCTCATACGAGACTCAGCTTTCGCTCAAACGCGAGGTCATTGTCAAGGCTTATCAGAGATTTTCTGGTTCGTCCCTCCTCAATCGTGGAACAATTGTTCTTTATGATGATTTGTAGGCTTGTCACAACCGTCTGTACCTCCTGTACTCCCTACAATTGGCTCGCCTCTGAAATACGGCTATCGGACGAAGATAACACCCCATTTTGAAGCCGCCCCAAAGTCTCTGCTCAAGATAAAACAACAAGATAAGACTGACAATGAAGTCAAGGAACAGCCTGATTGGTTGAAAATTGGTTTTAATTTAGTCGGCACTCGAAAAGTTTTGGACATTGAGGAATGTCCAATCGCGACACCAGTCATCAACGAGGCCCTTGCCATTGAGAGAGCGCGGGTTATAAGGTACGTTGAATCCTTTCTGGGAATGCTTTCAAGTTACTTATCATTTCACAGAAGCGCTTACACGTTCAAACGTGGTGCATCACTCATTTTCCGCGATTCTCTCGACCCTTCTATGCTACTACCAACCAATGTACCATCCGAGGCGGACGTTGAGTCATATATTTCGGACGCGCTCACGAAGCACGTCTGTGTGACTTCACATAAAGGCAAGATACGCGAAAAAGTCGGCGGATTTTTGTTCGAATATCCAGCATCGTCATTCTTCCAGAATAACAATTCTGCCCTTGTACCTTTGACGGATTATGTCAAAGATGCCATCTTCCCCCCAGGAGTCGAAAACTCCCGACCAACTCATCTCGTGGATACTTATTGCGGTTCTGGGCTTTTTGCAATCACACTTTCTCCTTATTTTGATACGATCTCTGGAATTGAACTGTCAGCGGATAGCATTCGGTCAGCACAAGAAAACGTAACACTCAATCGTTCTTTACGCGCCATACCATCTTATAGCAATTTCATCTCATCACCCTCTATGAGTACTTTGTCAAAGGAGATACCAGATATCACATTCAGATCTGGGACTGCTTCCGACATTTTCTCTTCTGTTTCCTCCTTTCCGCGCCTCAAAACTGTGGCTGTCATTGATCCACCTCGCAAAGGTTGTGATGAAAAGTTTATCCAACAGGTTGTACAGTTCCGACCGGCTGTTTTGGTATACGTCAGCTGTAACGTGCATACCCAAGCACGAGATATTGGAATGTTGCTACGTATGGTAGAGAACAGTGGAGAGACGAGGGGGAAGTATCAATTAGAAAGCTTGAGAGGCTTTGACTTGTTTCCTCAAACCGCTCATGTGGAGAGTGTTGCGGTGTTGAGACTCGTTTGAAAACCGGTTGGATGGTCATAGTTTGACTGCAGATATTGCAAACGCCTCGGCTGAGGCCTCTGCTTCGCAAGTCGTGTGATCTGCATTGAATACATTTTCATACAGGATTCGATATACAGACCGATAAAGAAAAATCAACCAACACATCATGTACACAAAACACTCCAGTCTCGGAAAATGATTTTACCAGTCTGGATGCTGGTGATCATCTCAAACATTCCTCGTCCCACCAATCCCAGGTCATCCTCTGATACTTGAGGGAATAAGAGATCACTTCCATCCCAAGCAATTTTATTTACAGGTACGATGATTGCAGCAGTCCCTGACACGAAAAACTCGGTTACTTTCCCATCAGAGTTCCACGACAATAGCTGTGAGATTGGGACTGGTTCTTCCCGAGGGTATATTTTGAGGCTGGATGGCACTCCTGGAAGTGTGATATCACCTGAAGTGTGAGCATTAGCAAGACTGAGAGTAGAAGCACGGGTAAGACCAGGAAGGATGGTGCCATCTAGTGACGGTGTTATTAGATCTAAATCTATGAAAAATCAGTAGATGTGGTTGGAGATGAGTGGACCACACTCACGACCGTCATCACGCTTGATGACGACGAAAACATTCATGGCACCCACTTCTGTTATCATGAGTTCCTTCTTCCCTTTTTCACCACTCGGACAGTTGGCCTCCAACAACCACAGGATTTGATCGTATCCTTTTGAAGAAGCATGGATCTGAGGCATGAAGGTAGGCGCATAGTTCAAACCAACTTTGTATGCACCGGTACCTCCTGGCCATGCACGAACGGGGTGTGATACGGCCAGTAGAGAGATTGGATGAAATCCACTTTTGAAGTAGGGCCCTGACGGTGAAAGGATGACAAAAAGAGTTGCACTGTCGGAGTGACGGACGCCAAGACCTTGATGCATAGTGATAGGATAACTCGGGATATGACAAGATGAAAGCTTACTGGTACGAGTTCCAATGATGGTTGGACGAATGTATAAGCTATAGCCTGGTTTCGTCGGTATCCATCGCTTTTCAAGGAGGACCAAACGCTTAATGAGGGCCAAGAGCGCATCTGGATCAAATGGCTGATAAACATATTATTTAATTTCACTGCAGGAATCAGCATGTAGTAACGCACAGGTAGGGATACCCTAGCAGCGGACTTGACCAACCGCTCCATGTTCTTTCCTGGTCTGAAGAGTCGTATATTGCCATCCGGGCCAATGTAAGCCTATCCGCGGCGTGCTATAAATAGAAATGCCAATCCAACAAGGCATCGGGACGTACCTTCATACCCTCAAAAGCGTTAGAACAGTATTGAAGGCACGAACTTGCAGGATCAATATGGAGCGGTTCATACGGTTTGATTTCAGGTGCAGACCAACCATCGACAGGATCAAAATGTGCTACAAGCATGTGGTCTGTTTTTGTCTGACAATACGAGTGTAAGGCATTAACATCGAACATGGAAGTGGGGCGAACCTCGCCGAAAATCAGCGACCCAGGGTCTGGGATTTTTTTTGGCTTGTCGACAAGGTTGAGAACTACTCGTCCTACCTGAGAAGCTTGTCATTGACATTGATTCTCAAAGGTAGAGGGTTTCGGAACGCACATCAAGCGTAGCGGGGGTGGTTCCACTTCTGTTCTTCCAAACGGTCATGGCTTATTCGAGCGTAGGAGATGGTGGTCCACTCAACTCCTATGTTCAGAGTGAAAATTTGATCTTCTGGCATTTTTTACGGCAATCTCCAAAAGAAAATCTCCCGATGAAGAATTATTACCTCGGGCTGGGACTTCTGTCAAAGACATGTTTTCAATTGTTTATCCTCTGCTCCTGTCTCTGGGCACTCCAGGGACCCCGTACTATGACCCACATAACCACCGCTTCTAATCATCGATTATTCCGAGGATCCTGTCTGAGCGGAGAAATTTCTACTGACATAAGGCTTGTGCGTTAATTTGTAAATTTCTGCTAAAGGCCACTATAGAAACAAGCGTTAGCTTCGTGATCGATTTTTGATTGTTTATATATTTCGATCTTTTGAAGGCCATCGTATTTCTTGTGTTACATGACTGCTTCTAGGCTTCAACCGCGACGCATATCAAAAAAGATTCAGATTTTTTATAAAAAAATAACAGAAGGTACAAAGCCTGCCTGATTACCGCAGTATTCACAAGGGCTGACGTCGGATAGGAGCTGCTGGTACAAGGCTGGCAGTCCAGCTCCTAATGGCTGAGCGCAATTGCTCTATGCCTGCTGTCTCGCCTCACAGTGTTAACGTCGAACCTTCAGGCGGGCATGCATGAGCAACAAGCTCATTGGCACGACCCATCATCCCCACCCGAGTTGCCATTACCAACCCCCGCTCTCGAGAATTCCATTTTCAGTCCCATCTCTTACTCCTCTTCTCGCATCCGTCCGACTACCGTTCACCGTTCCTTCTCTCATTCATTGGTCCCTAGGCCTAGGTCAGCCGCACCTCAACGCTGCATCCGTCCTGCGTCGGAATTCATTCGTTCAGACTTCTGGTTTCATGATGGTAATGTCGTGATCATTGCAGGTCCGGCCGCGTTCAAAGTACATCGCGGGCAGCTTGAAAGACATTCTGAGGTTTTCTTGGGATTATTTGCCTTACCACAGCCACCTCTCCATGATCAAGATACTGTAGACGGTTGTCCGAGTGTCCAGTTTCATGACTCGCCATCGGATGTATTTTATTTCTTGAGTGCTTTATATGACGGATTGTGAGCATAACTTATCATTCATCTGTCCATCCCTTCAGGATCAATCGCTCATGAATTCAATCAGGTATTTCAAAACTCCGCGTGCTAACGATTTTCCCGCCATTGCTGCGGTACTCAGGCTAGCCACCAAATATATGGTAGAACCTCTCCGTGTCAGGTGTCTCCATCGATTGCATCTTGACTGGCCACCTTCACTTCATGGGTGGGACCAGCGTGAGGCTGCCGCGACAGATGAATCTGGTCGGTATTTGCCCCGTGATACTTGTCCACATCCTATTCTAGTCATCCACCTTGCTCTGGAAATGGGAGTGCCAACAATTTTGCCTGCTGCATTCTACGACCTATCACGTTACGGCCCTAGCAAGATTCTCGCTGGCACTCGAAAGCCCCTTGCTTCTTATGATGTCATTACGGGAAATCACCCTGGATATCTTGAGTCTGAATCAGTGGGGCTCAGTGCACCGACTGCGGCCCCCAATTTAACTGGTAACCTTCCTCAGCTAACTGGTACCGGATCTCAAATAGTCCAGCTTGGTCATACTCTTCTCTGCAAAACATTTCGTGGGCGCGAAGCCTCTCAACGATATATAGCCACATTTCTCTCGAGGGAATTATCCAATCGCCAGCCTGCGGCTGACTGCCTGAATAAACACAGTGCAGCGTTACAGATTCATTGCACAGAGTCATTCTACTATATTATGCTTAACGTCTTGAGATCCGTTGGTGGAATTGCTTGTGGTCGTGATGCAGATCCTCTCTTTACGCTTACACAAGCACTAGAGATGTTATCTCGAACGGATTTTACGACTGCTGATACAGCTGGTGGAGGATCAAACGAAGAAAACGACGAAGGAGGTGGTGGCCAAAAGAAATGTGGGTTGAGAATGTGTACTATGTGCAAGGTTGATTTTGCCAAGGCGGTGGCCAACGCAAGAGAGGAGGTTTGGGGACGACTGCCGAACTGGTTCGAGCTATGACTGCCAGCCCTTTTGGTCTGTGTTTGCTATCATCTCGCTGTCGTCGTAATTGGTGCTGGTGAATAATATATCCATTATCGCAAATGAATGGTAATTATTAGTGCATCGTATAGCGGACAATTTTTCTACAAACCTTGTTCTGCCATTTACTCCGGGCATCAGAATCTCTTGACCTGGGTTAAGTCAATGGACACTACCAAAAGCATGAGTTGTGATCTTGAGCGCTCTCCACTGGTCAATACACTCCCCCAGAGGCCAAGACTTATCAAGTTGTTGGTTCCTTCTAAGGCCGCCAGATGGATCACTCGGCAGTAGCTCTTGATGTGATCCTCAGATTTTCATACTTCCATCCATTTTGGCCTTTGGAGCCCAGCAATCTCTCTTAATTTAACTCACAATTAGGACCAATCATAGGTTGTATCATATTCAACTTTAATGAGAAAAGAGAAAATACCATTGTGCCTTCTGCTGGTTCACTGTGTCCTAAGGTGTCTTTCTTAGGTTCGTTTACCTGTTCACTTAGTTCTTCTGTTACCTTGGCCAGGGTCTCTAGTATTTGCTTATCTGATTGGGTCCCTTTGTGGGAGGGGCGTTGGGGGTTTCCCTGTGATGACATTGACTAGATCATCTAGATGAGGGGTTCTGTGATGGAGGAGGTTTTGGTTAGCATTAGTATCTTTTGGGCAGCTACTTTGGCCTCTGATATGCTCCTGAGTTTTGCTGGATGTATCTCTAGCGCTGAACACGTCCATATCTTCGCGTGTGAATTTTGCGCTGATGATGATGGTTCTTGTGAGAGGAGCGCGACTTGACATCAGAATGCCCCCCGTGTTATTAGAAGTTCGACTGTACTCGTTCTATTGCAGATGCCGCCTCTATCACCCATGATGCTCTTCTATTCCAATGTCCATGAACTATCTTATATCCTAATCTTTGGTATTTTGATGTCGAAAACGAAGTGCTCCATTTATCAACATTCCTATCGCTACACATCATGATATCAAGGAGCATACTACCCGTTTTACTGAGTGCCTTGTGCCATTTCCCGCATATGTATATTCTGTCATATGCAAGTGGTCCCAGCACCCGCGGAGATTCTTTCATATGTCACTCGGTCAATGTTCGCCATTTTTCAGGCAGAAGATGGGGATGAGAGAACAGGAGAACTAGAGGCGTCAAAATCAGTGTGCATGTGTCACCAGGAGAGGAGCAGATACATCGATCACAGAGAAACTTCTCTTGTTGGGTTCACAAGCGTGGCATGTGAAATTGATTTTTGATAGATGAGTGGATTGTGTAGAAGCAATGATTTGTATTCACTGTACGCCAACCCGCACGCTCATATACTCACGGTGTCTCCTTCTTTGATATCCAGGAATCAAGTAACAACGATCTTACAATTACTACCATGGGAGGATGACAACTTGATTTTGCTGAGGGATGGATGAGCAACAATCTATGGAGATGAGAATGTATCGGAGATTGAACAAGACATTTCCCTTGCTAACGTACTTGTCATCCTTCCTGTATAGGTTCTCTAATCCAGCGACTTTGATGGCGATATCACGGACTGTGGGATTTGATATCTGATTCAGGTAATGCCAACTCGCTTCCTGGTTCTGGCTGCGGTCCAAAACAGGTTCAGGTACCTGCCAAGGGCATGCCGGTCTCAATCAGCATCAAACAACCCACTCATTCATAGCAGCAGTAAGGGGAACGGCGCCAAGTCCTGCTGTTCTGTCATCAGCACCTCTTTCCTTTCACAAGTAAGAACGGTCTGACAAGGTGAAAAGAACCAGATGATGCAAGAAAATACAATTGATCCTACACGAACGCGTGTGTTTGAAAAGAATCCGACAGTGCTTTGAGAGTCACAGATGCAGTAGCTAGTTCCCTGACTATGTGGCGATAATGGGTTCAAGAAGAATAGTGCCTGCGACGACTCCCACACTGACAGCTTTGCTATGCTTCTGACATGTCTAGATACAGAGTTCCCATCCGAATTTCGTGAGGCAGTGGCAGCTGCTTCGGTAATTACTTGTGTCCCGATCTCGTTCTTGTTATCATCCTAAGCTTGCAGTATCTCTACCCACTCACTCAAGTTGAAATAATGGCAAAACACACTGAATCTACCATGATACGAGCCATCCGAGTTCTCAGTAAGTATTACATTGGCCCAACTGATCTATCAGTGGACTTATTCTCCATTCACTTTCAGAATTCATCGGAAAGTTTGATGATGGTTTTACACGACCACTCATCATCAAGTATTCTCACAAGGCAGACACTCCCCTTCAAACTCTCAAGGACAGATTTGATAACACCAAGAGGACTGAACAGAATTTGAAGCTGGCTCAGAGTGGATGGTGAGATGAGCTTTTAGTGTGTATGCAATCATACATATTCATGTGGTGTAGCATTTTCAAGAAAGGAAGTAACCTGAATATTGAAATCTACAAAAAACATTCTTGACAGCTAAAAGCTATCACCTTTAGGCATGCCTCAGAGGACGAATTCTTCTGTAAAGCTTCTATCAAACTTGATGATTTATGGAAATGCCTG
>Ga0153924_1001075_pt1 | contig 15058 bp, 12 predicted proteins | sample TSNJ008MetaG_FD_104709 | JGI IMG/M metagenome (GOLD analysis project Ga0153924, IMG submission 104709) | Attine ant fungus gardens microbial communities from New Jersey, USA - TSNJ008 MetaG | ecosystem: Host-associated > Fungi > Mycelium > Unclassified | place: USA: New Jersey, Wharton State...
CAAGAAGCAGCAGTCCGAGCTCGCCACCAAGATGGTGCCGGGCGCGAAGGTCATGCTGTCCTTCGGCCTGTACGGCACGCTCCTGTCGGTCGACGACGAGAAGGTCACCGCCGACGTCGAGATCGCCCCGGGGACCGTCGTCACCGTCCACCGTCAGACCCTGTCGCGCGTCGTCGACGACACCGCGTCGGACATCCAGACCGCCACCACGCCGGAGGACGAGCCCAAGCCGGTCGCCGAGCTCAACGGTGAGCCGGTCTACGGTGAGCGCATCGAGTCCACCGAGACCGACGCCGACGCTGCGAAGCGCAAGACCGAAGACTGACACCTCGGCCGCCGGGTCCACCGATCCGGCGGCGACACCTGCCGTCGGTCTCCGCCGTCGGTCCTGACAGAAAGACGAGACGACCGGTGGCACGATCGACACCCGTCAAGAAGGCGATCCGCTCGCTCACCTGGTTGGTGATCCTGATGGCGGTCCTCGCCGGGTTGAACACCGCGGCATCGGTCCTCGCCGGGACCACGAAGGACGACAGCGGCAAGTGGTTCGAAGGGGCCAGCTGGGTCCCTGAACTGGCACTCGACCTGCAGGGCGGCACGCAGCTGACCCTCGCGGCGCAGAACACCGAGGGCGGCTCGGTGACTCGGCAGCAGCTCGACCAGGCCGTCGAGATCATCCGTCAGCGCATCAACGCGACCGGTGTCTCGGAGTCGCAGATCAACACCCAGGGGACGAACAACATCGTCGTCTCCATCCCGGGCAAGCCGGACAAGGCGACGATCGACCGCATCGAGGCGGCGGCGAAGCTGACGTTCCGCCCGGTCCTGTACACCGAAGCCGCGACGAACACCTCCGTCGGCGACAAGGGGTCGGCGTCCGCGTCCCCGACCCCGTACTCACCGCCGGCGTCCCTCGCCGCGACGCCCAGTGCGAAGCCGACGAACGCCAGTGACCTCAACTGGGTGACGCCCAAGCTGCAGGACCTGTACACGAACTACAACTGCTCGGCCCCGGACGACGTCACCACGGCGCCCGACGACGAGCCCCTCGTCACCTGCGACCAGGACGGTGCTGCGAAGTACATCCTCGGTCCGGTCGAGGTCTCCGGCTCGAACATCAGCAACGCGACCTCGGGCCTGGCGACGGACTCGCAGGGCACGTCCACCGGGCAGTGGGCCGTCAACCTGACGTTCGACGGCACCGGCTCGAAGGACTTCCGGACGGTCACGAACCGTCTCGTCTCGCTCACGCAGCCGCAGAACCAGTTCGCGATCGTCCTCGACGGCTCGGTCATCACCGCGCCGACGACGAACTCCGCGATCACCAACGGCAAGGCGCAGATCACCGGCTCGTTCACGGCCGACTCCGCGAAGACCCTCGCCGACCAGCTGAAGTACGGCGCGCTGCCGATCAACTTCCAGGTGCAGTCGAACGAGAACATCTCGGCGACGCTGGGTACGGCACAGCTCGTCGGCGGTCTCGTCGCCGGTCTGATCGGCCTCATCCTGGTGATCATCTACTCGGTCATCCAGTACCGGGCGCTGGCGTTCGTCACCGTGCTCTCGCTCGGTGTCGCGTTCGCCCTGACGTACCTCGTGATCGCGATCATGTCGTGGCGCGTCGAGTACCGCCTGTCGTTGGCCGGTGTCGCGGGGTTGATCGTGGCCATCGGCATCACGGCGGACTCGTTCATCGTGTACTTCGAACGCATCAGGGACGAACTCCGCGACGGTCGTGCGCTCGAGAGCGCCGTCGAGTCCGGGTGGAAGCGTGCACTCCGCACGATCCTCGCGTCCGACTCGATCAACTTCCTCGCGGCGATCGTGCTCTACATCCTCGCGGTGAGCGACGTGAAGGGCTTCGCGTTCACGTTGCTGCTCACCACCCTGATCGACGTCGTCGTCGTGGTGCTGTTCACGCACCCGATGATGCAGCTCATCGCCCGCAGCCGGTTCTTCGGCGAGGGCCACCGGTTCAGCGGGCTCGATCCGTCGGCTCTGGGCGCCGTCTACCGCGGGCGGGCACAGTTCCGCGCGCCGGTCGTGGACGGCAAGCGTCAGCGCAGCGCCGGAGAGGCGCAGCGCCGACAGACCATCGCGGAGCGGAAGGCCCAGCAGGCCTCCGGCGAGAACGGCGCGACGCCGGACGGGAAGGACGACTGATGGCCAGCTTCAGCCAGTTCGGTAGCGACCTCTACACGGGCAAGCGCTCGTACGACATCGTCGGTCGCCGCAAGACGTGGTACCTGGTCGCGATCATCGCCATCGTGATCTCCCTCGCGGTGCCGTGGCTCCGCGGCGGCTACCAGCTCGGCATCGAGTTCACCGGTGGGTCGGAGTTCTCGCTCTCCGACGTGCAGAACCTCGACCAGAGCATCGCCACGAAGACCGTCGAGGAGATCGTTCCCGAGGGTGTCCCGCGTGTCTCGCAGCTCGGCACGCACGGCATCCGCGTGCAGACCGGTCAGCTGACGGACCGCGAGACCACCGAGGTCCAGGACGCGCTCGCCAAGGCGTACGACGTCCCGGACAGCCAGGTCGCGGCGACCTTCATCGGCGCGACCTGGGGTGCCGACGTCCTCGCGCAGGCCATCCGCGGCCTCGTCATCTTCCTCGCGCTGGCCGCGGTGTTCATGGCGCTGTACTTCCGGACCTGGAAGATGTCCGTCTCCGCCATGGTGGCGCTGCTGCACGACCTCCTGATCACGGCCGGTGTCTACGGCATCGTCGGACTCGAGGTCACGCCCGCTGCGGTCATCGGCTTCCTGACGATCCTCGGGTACTCGCTCTACGACACCGTCGTGGTGTTCGACAAGGTGCGCGAGAACACCAGCCAGGAATCCCACCGGACGTTCGTGCAGTCGGTGAACCTCGCTGTGAACCAGACGCTCGTCCGGTCGATCAACACGTCGGTCGTCGCGCTGCTGCCCGTCGCGGCGATCCTCTTCATCGGGTCGTACATCCTCGGCGCCGGGACGCTCCGCGACATCTCGCTCGCCCTCTTCATCGGCATCATCGTGGGCACCTACTCGACGATCTTCATCGCATCGCCGATGTACGCGCACCTGCGTGAGAACGAGCCCAAGGTGAAGCAGGCCGACGCGAAGAAGCAGGCTGCCGCTGCGAAGCGTCAGCGTGAGGTCGACGCGGCGGCGGGCGTCTGATGCCCGCCGAGATCCAGGACATCGACGTCGCCGAGGCACGTCGCCGTCTCGACGCGGGTGCACGCCTCTTCGACGTGCGTGAGCAGGGGGAGTGGGACGAGGTCCACGCTCCCGAGGCGACACTCGTGCCGATGTCCGAGCTGGTGGCGCGGTGGAAGGAGATCGACGGCGGCGACGAGCCGGCGATCATCGTCTGCCACTCGGGTGGTCGTTCCGCCCGGGTCGTCGCGGCGCTCGAGCAGTCCGGTGTCCCGGCGGTGAACCTGGTCGGCGGCATGGTCGCTTGGGAGCAGTCGGGTGCCCCCGTGGTGCGCGACGGCCAGTCGGACGCCGGCACCGCCACCGAGGCCGGCGCTGACGCCCAGGGCGAACCGCGTCACGAGCACTGACCGGGCACGCGTAGTCTTGTCGGATCGACTTCGGACCATGTCCACGGGAGGCGCATCATGACGGACACGCGTGCATCCACGCCCCAGGACGCCCCGGCTCCCACTCCGGCCGACGTCGCCAGCCGTCCTGGTTCGGCGTCCCGCCCGGCGAGCCCCCTCGGCCCGAACACCACCGGCAACCTCGGTTCGCTCCGGTCCCTGCTCCCGCGACTGTTCTCGCGGGCCCAACCGGCAGGCGCCGTCGACACGCTCATCCGGACGGTGCGCTCGCACCACCCGAAGGCCGACGTCACCCTCATCGAGCGGGCGTACTCGGTGGCCGAGCGTGCGCACGACGGTCAGAAGCGCAAGTCCGGCGAACCGTACATCACGCACCCGGTCGCGGTCGCGCAGATCCTCGCCGACCTCGGCATCGGCCCGATCACGATCGCGGCTGCGCTCCTGCACGACACCGTGGAGGACACCGACTACCAGCTCGACCAGCTGCGGCACGACTTCGGTGACGAGATCGCGATGCTCGTCGACGGCGTCACCAAGCTCGACAAGGTCAAGTACGGCGACAGCGCCCAGGCCGAGACCGTCCGCAAGATGGTCATCGCGATGTCGAAGGACATCCGTGTCCTGGTGATCAAGCTCGCCGACCGCCTGCACAACGCCCGGACGTGGGGCTTCGTCGAGTCCACCTCCGCCACGCGCAAGGCGAAGGAGACCCTCGAGATCTACGCGCCGCTCGCGCACCGTCTGGGCATCCAGATGATCAAGCTCGAGCTCGAGGACCTCTCGTTCGCGGTGCTGCACCCGAAGCTCTACGTCGAGATCGACAGCCTCGTCAAGGAGCGTCAGCCGAAGCGCGAGCAGTTCGTGCAGAACGTGATCGGCACGCTCAAGAAGGACCTCAAGGCCGCCAAGGTCCGCGGCGACGTGATGGGCCGTCCGAAGCAGTACTACTCGATCTACCAGAAGATGATCGTGCGCGGGCGTGAGTTCGACGAGATCTACGACCTGGTCGGGATCCGTGTGCTCGTGCCGACCGTGCGCGACTGCTACGCGATGCTGGGCTCGGTGCACGCACGGTGGACGCCACTGCCCGGGCGCTTCAAGGACTACATCGCGACGCCGAAGTTCAACCTCTACCAGTCGCTCCACACGACGGTCCTCGGGCCGCAGGGGCGTGCGGTCGAGATCCAGATCCGCACCCACGAGATGCACCAACGTGCCGAGTTCGGTGTCGCCGCGCACTGGAAGTACAAGCAGCGCGCGGCCGGCCGTGACGTCGACACGTCGTCGGCGGACGACCAGGACATGGCCTGGCTCGCGCACATCACCGACTGGCAGGCGGAGACGAGCGACCCGGGGGAGTTCCTCGACTCGCTGCGCTACGAGATCGGCGCGAAGGAGACGTACGTCTTCACCCCGCAGGGCAAGGTCATCGGCCTGCCCTCCGGCGCGACTCCGGTCGACTTCGCCTACGCCGTGCACACCGAGATCGGGCACCGCACGATGGGCGCGAAGGTGAACGGTCGCCTGGTGCCCCTCGAGAGCTCGCTCTCCAGCGGCGACGTCGTCGAGATCTTCACCTCGAAGAACCCCGACTCCGGCCCGAGCCAGGACTGGCTGACGTTCGTCCGGAGCCCGCGGGCGCGGAACAAGATCAAGCAGTGGTTCACCAAGGAGCGCCGCGAAGAGGCGATCGAGCAGGGCCGCGACGCGATCGCGCGGGCGATGCGGAAGCAGAACCTGCCGCTGCAGCGCATCATGAGCCAGGACTCCATCTCCGAGGTCGCCTCGTCGATGCGGTACGACGACGTGTCTGCCCTGTACGCGGCCGTCGGCGAGGGCCACGTCTCGACGCAGTCCGTGATCGAGAAGGTCCTGGGGAACGTCCAGGCCGAGACCGAGTCGGACGAGCCGGAACTCACCTTCCCGCGTCAGGTCACCAGCCGTCAGCTCCGCAACAGCGACAGCGGCGTTCTGGTGCGCGGTGCGCCGGACATCCTCGTCAAGCTCGCGAAGTGCTGCACGCCGGTGCCGGGGGACCAGATCGTCGGCTTCATCACCCGTGGTCAGGGCGTCTCGGTGCACCAGGCGTCGTGCACGAACGTGAAGTCGCTGATGAACGAGCCGGACCGCATGATCGAGGTCGAGTGGGCACCGTCGTCGAAGTCGGTCTTCCTCGTCCAGATCCAGATCGAGGCGCTGGATCGGTCGGGACTCCTGAGCGACGTCACGCGGGTCCTGACGGAGTACCACGTGAACATCCTGTCGGCGACGGTCTCGACCTCGTCCGACCGCCTGGCGCTCAGCCGGTTCGTGTTCGAGATGGGCGACACCACCCACCTCGACCGGGTCCTCAACGCTGTCCGCCGGATCGACGCCGTCTACGACGTCTACCGCGTCAGCGCGGGCTGACGCTCAGCGCCCATCGACCGCGGCCGCGCCGGACTCCAGCAGCGCGCGGAGCCGTCGTGACGCCTGCCGGACCATCGGGATCGTCCCGAGGCCGCACAGGCGATCCTCGACCTCGGCGACGGTGACCGCGCCGATCGCGATCAGGCCCCGCACCGCCTCCGCCTCGGCGGTCCCGAACGTCCGTTCACCGGTGTTCGGCGTCCGCAGCAGGTCGATGGTGGTCCGCGACGGTGTGGTCACGCGGAGAGGGTCCAACCTGACGAGGTCCGCCGGGTCGATGACGACTTCCCGCAAGAGCACCCCAGCGTCGACGTGCACCCGGGCCTGCGGCGAGATGGCGGCCTCGAGCGGGGTCGGTGGCCGCGAGGTCGCACCCCAGATCCACGCCGCGGTCCGCGTTCCGGCGATCAGACGGGCGTCCCGGAGCGTCCACGCCGCGGCGGCGGCTCGGAGCGACGGGGTCTGCGGCTCGACGGGGGAGGCCCAGCACGCCCCGACCGGGACGAGCTCGCCGGCGAGCACCGCGGCCCGCAGTTCGACCTCCGGCCAGTCGTCGCTGGTCACGAGGCGGGAGCGGGGCACCCGGACATCCTGCCCGAGCCCTGACGGCCCCGACGACCACCTGTGGAGAGCGCCGCAATCAGCCCAGCACGTCAGCGCAGCACGTCAGCGCAGGACGTCGGCGCGGTGCACGAGCGCGGCGGCACCGATGAGCGGACCGTCCTGCGAGAGTCCGGTCGGCACGATCCGCACCTTCGTGACGAAGCCGAACTCGACGCGCTCCGCCACCGCCTGGCGCGCGTACTCGAACAGGTCGGGCGTGACGTGCGAGAAGCCGCCGCCGATCGCCACGACCTCGAGGTCCACCAGGCTCGTGGCGGCGGCGATCGCCTGCCCGAGCGCGCGACCGCTCCGCTGCACCGCGGCGACCGCGATGGCGTCCCCGGCGGCGTAGGCCGCCGACAGTTCCTCACCGGTGGACCCGGCGAAGCCCTGACGCTGCGCCCAGGCGACCGTCTTGGGCCCGCTGGCGATCGCTTCGAGGCAGCCGGTGCCCCCGCAGGCGCACGGGTCGTCGAACCCGCCGCACTCCACGTGGCCGATGTGTCCTGCGTTGCCGGTCGGCCCGCTGACGGTCCGGCCGTGCAGGATCAGGCCGCCGCCGACGCCCGTCGAGACGATCATGCCCATGACGTGGTCGGACCCCTGCGCCGCACCGACCCAGTGCTCGGCGAGGGTGATCGCCAGGCCGTCCATCCGGAGGGTCACGGGCACGCCCGCCGGCACGTGGGCCGCCACCCGGTCGCGGAGCGGGTAGCCGCGCCACACCGGCATGTTCAACGGCGACACGAGGCCGTGCTCCTCGTCGACGGGGCCGGCCGAGCCGATCCCCACGCCGACCAGGGTCGCGTCGGCGGGCAGTGCCGCGAGGGCTGCGGTCACGACCTCGTCGACCGCCGCCTGCAGTTCGTCCGAGGTGCGCCCGGGCCCGGTGGGGCTGCGGAACCGGGTGGCGGGCAGGACGACGCCGGCGTCGGTCACGAGGGCGGCCTCGACCTTCGTGCCGCCGAGGTCGACGGCGAGGGCGAGGGGGGCGGACTGCGGTGCGGTGGTGGACATGCTCGCTCCGATGCGGCGGTCTGGAGGCACGGTGCCGGTCGCGGACGCGGCGTCGCGTCCGGTGGGCGCCGGCCCCGTCGTGATGGGTCGGTTCGGGTGGTCCGGGGCGCGGGCCCCGTGGGTCAGTAGGACGTGGTGTCGTCGCCGAGCGCGGACGCCGCGCCCGTCTCCGCGCGGTGCGCGACCTCGTCGAGGATGCGGGCGGAGGCGCTCGTGCCGATGCGGTTCGCGCCGGCGCCGACCATCTCGAGGAGGGTGTCGAGCCCACGGACGCCGCCGGAGGCCTTCACGCCGGTGTCGGTGCCGACGGTCGCCCGCATGAGGGCGATGTGCTCCGCGGTCGCACCGCCGCCGGCGAACCCGGTGGAGGTCTTCACGAAGGCTGCGCCGGCGGACTGCGCGGCACGGGACGCGGCGACGATCTCGTCGTCGGTGAGGAACGCGGTCTCGAGGATGACCTTGACGACGGTGCTGCCGGCGGCGTCGACCACGGCCCGGACGTCGGCCTCGACGCGCTCCCAGTTGCCGGACTTCGCGGCGCCGATGTTCTGGACCATGTCGAGCTCGAACGCCCCGTCGGCCAGGGCCTGCAGCGACTCGGCGACCTTGGCCTCGGTCGACGTGGTGCCGTGCGGGAAGCCGATGACGGTCCCGACGCCGACACCGGTGCCGGCGAGGCGGGCGACCGCGTGGGCGACGTCGCTCGGGCGGACGCACACGCTGAACACGCGGTACGCGGCGGCCTCGTCGAGCTGGGCGTCGACGGCCGATCGGGTCAGCTCGGGCTTGAGGATCGCGTGGTCGATGAGTGCACGCACTGCATCGGCGGTGACGTGCGATTGGTCGACGGAGAACGCTGCATTGTCCACCCGGCAAGCCTACCCGGAGCCGAGCCGCGTACCGTGCCCCGCATGCACGTCCTCGTCACCGGCGCCACCGGCTACATCGGTGGCCGACTCGTCCCCCGTCTCCTCGAAGCAGGCCACACCGTCCGGGTGTTCGTCCGCAACCCACGCAAGCTGCAGGACGTTCCCTGGAGCGACGACGTCGAGGTCGCCGAGGGCGACCTGCAGGACGCCGAAGCCGTCCGTTCCGCGGTCGACGGCGTCGAGGCGGTCTACTACCTGGCGCACGCGATGGGTGCTGACGGCGACTTCGAGCGGGCCGAGCGCCAGGCCGCCGAGACCATGGCGCACGAGGCGACGCAGGCCGCCGTCCGACGGTTCGTGTACCTCGGCGGGCTGCACCCGGACGGCGAGCTGTCGAAGCACCTCCGCAGCCGCAAGGAGGTCGGCGACGTCCTGCTGCACTCCGGAGTCCCGACCATCGCGTACCAGGCGGGTGTCGTCATCGGTTCCGGGAGCACCTCGTTCGAGATGATCCGGCACGTGACCGACGTCCTGCCGTGGATGCCCGCGCCACGCTGGGTCCGCAACCACATCCAGCCGATCGCGGTCCGCGACGTCCTGTACTACCTGGTCGAGGCGCTCACGATCCCGGCCGACGTGAACCGGACGTTCGACATCGGCGGACCGGACGTCCTCCGCTACGGCCAGATGCTCAACGGGTACGCGGTCGAGGCGAAGCTGCCCCAGCGAGCGATCTCCGTGCTCCCCGTCCTGACGCCGGGGCTCGCCGCGCACTGGTTCAACCTGGTCACGCCGATCCCGCGCAAGCTCGCCAAACCGATCATCGAGTCGCTGCAGTTCGAGTGCGTCCAGCGTGAACACGACATCGACGACGTGGTCCCGCGCCCCGAGGGCGGACTGACGTCCTACCGCCGAGCTGTGCGCCTGGCCCTGACGAAGATGCGGACGGGCGAGGTGCAGACCAGCTGGCGCAACGCCACGCTCGCCGCCACCTCGGCCGACCCCCTGCCGAGCGACCCCGACTGGGCCGGCCACACCGTCTACGTCGACGACCGCAAGCGGCACTCGTCCGCCAGCGCCGAGGACGTCTGGCGCGTCGTCGAGTCCATCGGCGGCGAGAACGGCTGGTACTCCTTCCCGCTCGCGTGGGTCGCCCGAGGCTGGATGGACAAGCTGGCGGGGGGCGTCGGCCTGAACCGGGGCCGACGGGACCCGCAACGGCTCGAGCAGGGCGACGCGCTCGACTGGTGGCGCGTCGAGCGTCTCGAGCGGGGCAGGTACCTCCGTCTCCGCGCCGAGTTCAAGTCGCCCGGCCGGGCCTGGCTCGAGATGACCGTCACCCCGGCCGACGACGGCGGCAGCGACTACCACCAGCGGGCGATCTACTTCCCGCAGGGACTCGCCGGGCGCCTGTACTGGTACTCGATCCTGCCCTTCCACGGGGTGATCTTCCCCGGCATGGTGGAGCGCATCTCGGCCGCCGCGGAACGCGAGTCCGAGCACACCGAGTCGACGGGGCGGAACTGGACCCAGCAGAATGGGAAGCCGGAACCGGCACACGAGGAGGCAGCATGAGCGCGGAACACACCGGCGTCCTGTTCCTGGGCGACAGCATCACCGAGCAGGGGTCCTGGGACGCCTGGCTCCCCGACGAGCGGACGATCAACCAGGGCATCGGCGGGGACACCACCGACGGCGTCCTCGCGCGACTCGACGCGGTGATCGCGGAGCAGCCCGAGGTGATCGTCCTGCTCATCGGCACGAACGACTTCGGCAACCACCGCGCGAGCGTCGAACACGTGGTGCGGGGCGTGGAGTCCGTACTCGTGACGCTCCGCCGCGAGCTCCCGGGCGTCCGGCTGCTGCTCGTGTCGATCCTCCCGCGGCAGGCCGACTACACGGCGAAGATCGAGGAGGCGAACCGGCACCTCCGGCAGTTCGTCGCCACGTGCCACGCGCAGTACCTCGACGCCTGGCCCGCGCTGGCGGACGGCGACCACCTCGACGAGCGCTTCACCGAGGACGGCCTGCACCTCACCGACGAGGGCTACCGCGCCTACGTCGCCGAACTGGTGCCGGCCCTCGAGCGGGTGCGCGGCCTGCCGCCGATGTCCCGCTCGATCCAGGCGATCGACCTCGACGGGGCCACCGCCTGATGGCAGCGCGGAAGGGGCGGCCCGCCGCGGGATCGTCGCTGCAGGGCGTGCCCGCCTCGACCGCGACGAGCACGCCGAAGGTCTCCGGGAAGAAGGAGACACCGCCGTTCACCCGGCCCGCGCTCGCCCCCTCGCTCATCGCGGCGATGCTGCTGCTCGCGTGCGTCGCCGTCATCGACTCGTCCGCGTTCGTGTTCGCGCGGTGGGGAGTCGCCGTGCTCGCCCTGATCGTCCTGGTGTTCGCCGTCCGCGGCCGGACCTGGTGGGCCGCAGCCGTCATGGCGGCCGTCGCCGTCTGCTGGAACCCGATCGCCGTCGTGCCGATCCCGGGCGAGGTGTGGGCAGCGCTGCAGATCGTCGCCGCCGCACTGTTCGTCGTCGTCGGCATCCTCGTCAAGGTGCCGCGCGAGGCGGAGCCGACCCGCGCCTCCAGGCCGTAGCGGAGCCGACCGACGGGCGGACCGAGCGTCCGCGCGGACGGTAGGATCGAGAGGTCGGGCGCAGTGCCCGATCGATCGACCCGAAGGGCATGGATGAGCAGCGAGACCGAGCCGGTGACCGAGAGTCCTCTGCTGAACCCTCGACCGTCCTCCGGCGGTCTCGACCGACCCGACGTCGTCGTGCGCAAGGGCCGTCTGACGCTCGTCAACGGGCACCTCACGCCGCAGCAGTCGATGATCGAGGACCTCCTGTTCCTCGACGACGCCCTCACCGCCGGTGACGTCGACCACCTGCTCATCCGGGGCAACGACCAGCGCCCCGTCATCGCGCTGGACGAACGCGACCGTCAGCGCGCGGAGAGCGCCGTGATGGCCGCCGCCGCGAACGAGCCGCTGTACGCGAAGCCGCCGGGGAAGCCCGCCGTGCTCGTCATCGACGACGGTCTCGCCTCGGTCGACGAGCCCGTGCTGCGGGTGTTCCGACCGCGCGTCGAGCCCCTCGGCCGCCTTCGCTACGGCGCCGAGACGAGCGTGCAGCTCGAGTTCTGGCGGGTCACCGACACCGAGGTGCTCGCACCCGTCGAGAACGCCCTGATGCGCCGCAGCCTGCCGGTCGACGAGTTCGTCCTGGTGGACATCGAGCGCTACGGCCGCACCTGGCGCACCGTCGAGCACATGTTCGACGACCACGTCTCGGACATCCGCTTCCCGATCGACATCGTCTTCTCGTGGGTGGACGGCAACGCGGTCGAGTACCAGCGCGCCCGACAGGCGGCGCAGTCCGGTGCCGTCCTGGGCGAGGGCGACGACGCCCCCGCCCGCTTCCGGCAGATCGACGAGCTGAAGTACGCGCTGCGCTCGGTGCACACCTTCGCCCCGTGGATCCGGCAGATCTACATCGCGACCGACTCACCCGCCCCCGCCTGGCTCGCCGAGCACCCGAAGGTGCGGATCGTCCGGTCGGAGGAGTTCTTCGCCGACCCGTCCGTGCTGCCGACGCACAACTCACAGGCCGTCGAGTCGCAACTGCACCACATCCCGGGCATCAGCGAACACTTCATCTACTCGAACGACGACATGTTCTTCGGGCGCACGGTGGACCCCTCGGTGTTCTTCAGCCCCGGCTCCGTGACGAAGTTCATCCTCGCGACCACCCGCATCGGCCTGGGCTCGAACAACCCCGCACGCAGCGGTTTCGAGAACGCGGCCCGGGTCAACCGCCGCCTCCTGCAGCAGCGGTTCGGTGCCGTGACCACCCGCCACCTCGAGCACGCGCCGACGCCCTTGCGTGCCTCGATCATGACCGAGATGGAGCACGAGTTCGCGGACGAGTTCCGCGCGACCGCTGCCTCTCGGTTCCGCGCTGCCGAGAACATCTCGGTGACGAACTCGCTCTACCACTACTACTCGTTGCTGACGGGCCGGGCGATCGTGCAGGAGAACGCTCCGGTGCGGTACATCGACACGACGATGCTGTCCGGGCTCCGAGCGCTGGAGGAGTTGCTCAAGAAGCGGAACGTCGACTTCTTCTGCCTCAACGACGGCAGCTTCCCCGAGGTCAGCGACGAGGAACGCACGCGGCGTGTGACGGACTTCCTCGAGAAGTACTTCCCGTTCCCGGCGCCGTGGGAGCGGGACGCGGACAGCGCGACCGTCTGACGGCCTGGAGGCGCGGGGCGGGGCCGCCATGCGCCTCCGGGCCGGTTGGTGGAGCGTTGGTGCGGTGTGGCGCCGGTGTGTGCTTGTGCGCGCGGACGTGAGCGTGCGCCTGCGGGTGTGCGCGTGCAACGAGCGACAAGACGCCTGTCGAACGACGACCGCGATGTCGCACCATGCGCCTGCAACTGTTGCGCGTGCAACGAGCGACAAGACGCCTGTCGAACGACGACCGCAATGTCGCACCATGCACCCGCAACCATTGCGCGCGCAACGACCGACAAGACGCCTGTCGTACGACGACCGCGATGTCGCACCATGCACCCGCAACCATTGCGCGCGCAACGAGCGACGGACGGCCCCTGACCGCTAGCGGTGGACGGGGGAGACCGGCACGGAGTCGAGCGTGAAGACCGGGATGCTCGAGGTGACCGGAGCCGGCTCGACCGCGGGGGCGATGGAGACTCCGGCGGCAGCCAGGCGAGCCTCGGTCTCGACGGCGGAGACCGGCTGGCCCACGGTCGAGTAGTGCCCGATCGGCACCACCGAGTGCACGACGTTGTGGCCGTAGACGTGCACCAGGTTGAACGCCTGAGCGCCGTCGCGGCCACGGGTCCCGCCCTGGAACTCGGTGAGGTCCTGCGTGTAGCACGTGGCACTCGCCACCGACACGGGGATGCCCGCGAACACGGCGCTCGTCGAGTAGTGCAGGTGACCGGCGATGATCGCGATGACGTCGCTGCCCTCGACGACCTCGGCGAGGGCATCCTGGTCGCGGAGCTCCACGAGGACGGCGAGGTCCTGCACGCTCGGCACCGGCGGGTGGTGCATCGCCAGGATCGTGCCGTGCGGGGCGGCCTCGGACAAGACCTCGGCGAGCCAGTCGAGCTGTTCGGGGGAGACCTCGCCGTGGTGCGCACCGGGGACACTCGTGTCGAGGGTGATCACCCGGAGGCCGTTCACGTCGTAGACGAAGTCCACGGGTCGGTCGGTGGGCTGGAGGCCGAAGAGCTCCTGCCGGAACGCGCCACGCTCGTCGTGGTTGCCCATCGCCCAGATCACCTGTGCGCCGATGCGGTCGGCCGCGGGCTGCACGATGTCGCGGATGCGCGCGTAGGCGCCCGGTTCGCCCTTGTCGGCCACGTCGCCGGTGACGACGATCGCCTCGGGCTTGGTGCCCGAGGCCTCGATGTCAGCGACGATCTCACCGAGCCGTGCTGCCGAGTCGACGTCTCCGTAGAGGTTGCCGTCACCCGCCACGAGGTGGGTGTCGCTGAGGTGGAGGAGGAAGTGGTTCGGCCTGGGGTGTTCGGCCGTCCGGCTGTCCATCGGGGTCTCATTCCGTTGGCGGGTGCGTGGTGCAACACAGTGCCACACCGTCCTGGACGAGTCCAGCACGTGTCGGTGAACCGAACGTGAACCGCGCACGGCGTGTTCCCGACCCACGAAGAAACCCCCGCCACATCGTGACGGGGGTTTCTTCGGAGTCGGCGACTAGTGGTTGTTCGCACCGAGGGCCGGGGCCTGGTGCTCACCTTCCAGTTCGGGACCGTGGTGCGCGGCGTGAGCAGCCTCGAGCTCGGCCTTCGTGACCGGCGTGATGCGGTCCTCGAAGAAGAAGCGGGAGACACCGGCGCGGAGCTTCTGCACACCGGAGATCTTGCCCTTGGCGTTCGGGCGGATCATCAGCGGCTTGTACTCGTTGAACTGCAGGAGCTTCCAGCGCTCGTACTCATCGAGCTGCTCGTGCACCTCGATGTACTCGCCGTGCGGGAGTCGCACGATACGGCCGGACTCGTACCCGTGGAGCACGATCTCGCGGTCCTTCTTCTGCAGGGCGATGCACACGCGCTTCGTGATCCAGAAGGCGATGAACGGGCCGAGGACCGTCGTCGCCTGGATCACGTGGATCACGTGTTCGATCGACACCAGGAAGTGGGTCGCGATGATGTCCGACGACGCGGCGGCCCAGAGGCTCGCGTAGAGCGTGATGCCGGCGGCGCCGAACGCCGTGCGTGTCGGGGCGTTGCGCGGACGGTCGAGGATGTGGTGCTCGCGCTTGTCGCCGGTGACCCAGCCCTCGATGAAGGGGTAGAGCAGGATCGCCAGGATGAGCAGCACCAGCACCGCGATCGGCGCGAGGATGTTGAACGACACCGTGTAGCCGAACCACACGACCTCCCAGTGCGGGGGCACCAGTCGGAGCGCGCCGTCCGCGAAGCCGATGTACCAGTCGGGCTGGGTACCGGCGGACACGGGGGACGGGTCGTACGGGCCGTAGTTCCAGATCGGGTTGATCGTGAACAGCGACGCGATGAGGGCGAGGATGCCCGCGACGATGAAGAAGAACCCACC
>Ga0153924_1001076_pt1 | contig 15057 bp, 12 predicted proteins | sample TSNJ008MetaG_FD_104709 | JGI IMG/M metagenome (GOLD analysis project Ga0153924, IMG submission 104709) | Attine ant fungus gardens microbial communities from New Jersey, USA - TSNJ008 MetaG | ecosystem: Host-associated > Fungi > Mycelium > Unclassified | place: USA: New Jersey, Wharton State...
TATTTGGATTATATGGAGCATGCTCTACAATGGGTGAAGCATTGAGTCTGGCATCTATGACGATAGCAGGTGGATATGCCGATAAGGTAATCGCAATGGCTTCCAGTCATTTTGGAAGTGCGGAAAAGACCTTTCGATTCCCATTAGGATACGGAAATCAGCGGCCATACTCAGCAACATGGACTGTAACAGGATGCGGAAGTGTTGTACTCGGCAAAAAAAAAGGATTCGGCAGGATAACCGGAATTACAACCGGAAAAATACAAGATTTCGGAGCAAAAGATTCAATGAATATGGGTGCCTGTATGGCACCTGCTGCCGCTGATGTCATCTATCAAAATTTTATGGATTTTGGGGTAGATCAAAATTATTATGATAGAATTATTACCGGAGACTTAGGATATGTCGGTCAGACAATATTAATTGATCTTATGAAAGATAAAGGATTTGATATTACCGAAAAGCATATGGACTGCGGAATTGAAATTTTTGATGGTGAAAAACAGGATACGCATTGTGGTGGAAGCGGCTGTGGTTGTAGTGCAGTTACTTTATGCAGTTATGTATTTAAGCAAATCAAAAAAAAGGCGTGGAAAAAAGTACTGTTTATTCCTACCGGAGCATTATTATCAACTACCAGTTTTAATGAAGGAATGACGATACCGGGTGTTGCACATGGCGTAGTTATTGAGAGTTGCTAGTGAAGGAGTGTAAATGAAATGGATTATGTAAAAGCATTTTTTGTTGGTGGATTAATTTGTGCTATTGTTCAGATTTTGATGGATAAGACAAAACTAATGCCCGGAAGAATTATGGTAGGATTAGTTTGTTTAGGTACGATATTGGGAGCGATAGGCATATATCAGCCTCTGGTAGATTGGGCCGGGGCCGGAGCAAGCGTGCCACTTATCGGATTTGGAAATGCATTATTCAAAGGTGTAAAAGAGGCAATAGACAGTGATGGTATATTAGGGTTATTCAAAGGGGGCTTTACTGCAAGTGCAATAGGTGTATCGGGAGCACTTATCTTTGGATATATTGCTTCCTTGATATTTGATCCTAAAATGAAAGATTAGCATGTTTATATAGACTTACGTTATATTAATCTAAATAGTCAATTTGAATTCATAAAATCATTCAAATTGACTATTTTCAATAAAATCATTAATCATCAGAAGTATTAGCAGTAGTTGCTTCTGTGTTATCAACAGCATTTCCAGAGGTTTCCTCCACCTTAGAAGAAGTCTCCTTAGTGTGATCCGTACATTCTACAGTCGGGACAGCATCCTCAGCGAAGTATTTCTTTATGATTGAAGGGCATGCACCAGAAACGGCAACCTTGCCGGACTTTTCACAGATATCAACACCTATAAATGAATTAGGAGCCATAAACTCAGAGTCGGAATATCCTTTTAACTCATGAATCTGGGTCATAATCTTACTCCATAACTTATTATGCCAAACACCATTCCCAAGGCTTGTATTTTCATCATATCCAGTCCATATTACACCGGTTAAGTAAGGTGTAAAGCCTGCAAACCATAAATCATACTCATTGGATGTAGTTCCTGTCTTTCCGGCTACATGCATATTTTTAATTGCCGCTGCAGTACCGGTACCATTGCCATTTACAACATCCTCTAAAGCCTGTGTTAAGTAATAAGCGGTAGTAGGCTTAATGACCGTATGTGTTGTTGGAGTCGTATTGTCAATCAATACCTTTCCGTTATTATCAACAATCTTCGTATAGTATATTGGCTTGGTATAAACACCGCCGTTGGCTATTGTGGCATATGCTGCACATAGTTCTATATTTGAAACACCGTCTGTAATACCGCCGAGTGCTAATGGTTGATTAATATCTCCAACCGTTGTTCCATCGGCTAACTTACGATTGACAACCAGAGTTGTGAATCCATAATCCAACAGATAATCATATGCAAGTTCAGGAGTAATGTCTGTAATAACCTTAACAGCAACTATATTTATTGAATTGGCAATAGCTGATTTTACAGTTACAGTTCCTTTGTATCCACTATACCAGTTATTAACCGGTTTTCCGTTAGAATAATTATAAGCAGAATCAACAACTTTTGTTGATAACGTATATCCTTTTGTATCTAATGCAGGAGAATACACTGCTAATGGTTTAAAGGTAGATCCCGGCTGTCTTGTAGTATCGGTGGCACGATTTAGAGTTAAACTGGCTTCCTTTTTACCACGTCCGCCAACAATTGCTTTTACTTCTCCGGTTGATTGATCCATTACTGTAAAGGATGCCTGTGGCTGTACGCTATAAGAAAGACTTTCTACTCCGAGTTCTACATCGCCCTTTTTTTTCATTGCTTTTTTATATTCTTCAACGCATTCTTTGGCAGATTCTTTATCCCAGAATAGAAGTTTAAATGCACTTTCCCCTAATACCGTTTTATGATATTTAGAAATACTACTTTCAGAGAAATTTTCTACGGTTCCGTCAGCTCTCTGCACAGACCATGCCCAGTTGACTGACCACTGTATACTTGGTTCAAAGTTTGCATCATCCTGCAGTTCTTTATCACAGATTTTTTGAATAGATGCATCCTGAGTTGTATAGATATTCAGTCCGCCACTGTATAAAGCATTATAAGCCTGATTATAAGTATATCCTTTATATTCCATTAAATCAGTTAAGACCTGGTCGATTAACTCATCCACGAAATAACTGTAAGGAGAAGTCTCTGCTACTAGAGAATCCACTTTTTGGATGCGGGAATATACATCATCCTTTATAGCTTTATTAAATTGCTTTTCTGTGATTTTTCCCTGCGCAAGCATATTGGTAAGTATTTTTTCCCTCCGGAGCGCATTTTCTTCAGGAAAATTAATTGGATTGTACTGATATGGATTCTGAGTGATAGCAGCAATTACAGCAGATTCCGATAGAGTCAGATCCTCTACATTCTTATTGAAATAACGCTGCGAAGCTGCCTGTACGCCTAGTGTATTAGCACCTAAATTAATCGTATTCATATATTGCAGTAAAATATTTTCTTTTGTTGTAACTTTTTCCAGTTGTATCGCTAAGTATTGTTCCTGTATCTTACGTTTAAATAGGGAGCCTAAGGTCTGTTTGCTTTCCCAACCTGTAAATACATTATTTTTAAGTACCTGCTGTGTAATTGTACTGGCGCCTTCTGAAAAATCCCTGGTAGTGACAGCGACGTAGGCAGCTCTTACAATACCTTTTATGTCAATACCCTGATGCTCATAGAATCTTGCATCCTCAATACATACAAATGCCCATTTTAAATATTCGGGTATTTTATCAATTGTGACACTCGTTCTATTAGAACCAGCAGATACTAGCACTGCAGTTTCATTGCCTTCGTTATCATAAATAGTTGTGGAGTGGCCGGTTGGATTGATACTGATATTATTGACATCAGGTGCATTATCAATAATTCCTTTAGCCATGCCAATAACAAAGAATCCACCCACTACAAATACAATAAGAAGCAAGTAAATGCAGACTTTAAATGATTTTACTAGTAATTTAGTGGAAAATTTCCGCTTCAGTGAAGTTAGCTGTGTTCGTTTTTCGACAGTTTTTTTATATCCAAAATTCATATTCATTCTATCCTTTCTGACATTATGGCTAATATGTCTCAAACTTTAACTAGATTATTATAACAAAAAAACCATTGTATTAAAAGGTGAAAATTGTTAATATAGTATTAACATTACTTATATTTATTTTTGACAAATATAGGGAAGTTATACTTTTTGAAGGAAAAGGTATTATGGCAGAGAAAATTAACATCGTTTATCAAGATGGAACAGGCGAAATAGTAGAAAAGAAATCCAGGTTTATTGGGCATGTTCATGCATCAGAAACAGAAGAAGGTGCAGTAGAGTTTATTGACAGAATTAAGAAGGAACATTGGAATGCAGCGCATAATTGCTTTGCTTATGTTGTTGGAGATAAAAGTCAAATACAAAGGTGCAGCGATGATGGTGAACCAAGCGGGACAGCAGGGCGCCCAATCTTAGATATAATTTTGGGAGAAGATATCCGTAATGTAGTAATAGTAGTAACAAGATATTTTGGCGGAACCCTATTAGGCACAGGTGGTCTTGTCAGAGCATATCAAAAAGGAGCAAAAGCCGGATTGGAGAATAGTATTATTATTCAGAAGAAACCCGGATGTAAAGTGTTTATAAAAACGGATTATAATGGAATTGGCAAGCTACAGTACATTACTGGACAGTTGGGCTTACTGGAAGTAGAAACCATATATACGGATATTGTAGAAGTCCATTTGATAACGCCGGAACACCTTTATGATCTGTTTGTTACTAAAGTAACAGAGGCCACCAGTGGGAGAGCAGTTATAAAAAATCTTGGAGAGGTTTTTTATGGGGAATTGGATGGAGAATGTATTGTATTTAAATAATAAAAAGGAACCGCAATGTACCCTAGTCCTTAATATCTTAAAAAAGATTCTCTACAGTAAAATCAATCACATCAAATAAGACAAGGTTTGAATTTGAATGATTTCATGAGTTTGGTACTGTCTGAGCGCAGCGAGTTTGCCAAACTTATGAAACGTATATCATTCAAATTCACCATTTCTAGAAGTATAGTAAGTCGGTTCTGTTTTACATATGGCTCTCGGTACGATGTCCGACCTCATTTAGGTTTTGCCTCTACCCCTTTTCTATCTGCCGGCTCTTTTTCTTGCAGTAGGATCTAACAGTTTTTTCCTGATTCTAAGATTCTTTGGGGTGATTTCCAATAGTTCATCCGTATCTATGAATTCCAAGCTTTGCTCCAGACTTAGTATTTTGGGAGGTGAAAGTTTTAATGATTCATCAGAACCGGATGCCCGTGTATTGGTTAACTGTTTCTTTTTACATACATTTAGTTCAATATCCTCATCTTTACCGTTTTGTCCAATAATCATACCGGCGTATACTTTGTCTCCGGGAACGATAAATAAGGTACCTCTGTTTTGTGCGTTAAATAATCCATAAGTAATCGCTTCACCAGCTTCAAATGCAATTAAAGAACCTTGCGTTCGATATTGGATATCACCTTTATATGGACCATATCCATCAAAAATTGTGTTAATGATACCATTTCCTTTTGTATCGGTCATGAATTCACCGCGATAACCAATTAACCCTCTTGATGGAATGGAAAATTCTAATCTTTGATATCCACCATTAGAAGATGACATAGCATGTAATTCACCTTTCCGGATACTTAATTTTTCAATGACTGCACCGGAATATTCTTCTGGAACATCCACATAAGCTAATTCCATCGGCTCTAATTTGGCACCGGTTTCATTCTTTTTGAATAGCACCTCTGCCTTACTTACGGCAAATTCAAATCCTTCACGACGCATATTTTCAATTAATACAGATAAGTGGAGTTCTCCCCGTCCGGATACTTTGAAGATATCAGGTGTATCGGTCTCTTCCACTCGTAAGCTGACATCCGTATTCAGTTCTTTGAATAAACGGTCACGCAAATGTCTTGAAGTAACAAATTTTCCTTCAAGTCCGGCTAATGGACTGTCGTTTACCATAAACTGCATTGCAATCGTCGGTTCGGAAATCTTTTGAAATGGGATGGCAACCGGATTTTCCGGAGAGCAGATGGTATCTCCAATACTAATATCTGAAATACCGGAAATAGCAACGATAGAACCAATAGAAGCTTCAGTTACTTCTACCTTCTCTAATCCGCTGAATTCATATAATTTACTGATTTTAACCTTTTTACTGAACTCAGGATTATGTTCATTTACAATAACAGCCTCCTGATTTACTTTCAACATACCATTACCAACCTTGCCAACTCCGATACGTCCGATATATTCATTATAATCAATGGTACTAATTAATACTTGGGTATGGGCTTCCGGATCACCGGACGGTGCAGGAATATAATCAATAATTGTTTCAAATAACGGAGTCATGTTAACCGGTCTTCTGCCAAGATCAAGAGTGGCATATCCACCTTTCGCAGAAGCAAATACAAAAGGGCAGTCAAGTTGTTCTTCACTGGCATCTAAATCAATAAATAATTCCAACACTTCATCAATTACAGCTTCCGGACGGGCTTCTGGTCTGTCAATTTTGTTAATGCATACAATTACCGGTAAGGATAGTGCCAGAGCAGTCTTTAATACAAACTTAGTCTGGGGCATAGCGCCTTCAAATGCATCTACTACTAAGACGACACCGTCTACCATTTTAAGAACTCGTTCCACTTCGCCGCCAAAGTCAGCATGTCCGGGCGTATCAATAATATTTATTTTAATGTCCTTATACTGGATTGCAGTATTTTTTGATAGAATAGTAATTCCTCTTTCACGTTCTATATCATTAGAATCCATAACCCTTTCCGCAACTTCCTGATGGGCTCTAAAAGTTCCGCTTTGCTTTAACAATTCGTCAACCAGCGTAGTTTTACCGTGGTCAACATGAGCAATAATAGCTATGTTACGAATGCTTTCTCTTTTCGTTTTCATCTTATACCTCTTTCTAAAATTTACATTTGTTTAGTGTAACACATTTTTCTTAAAATACAATATTTTTTTAATATAATCTTGACCTTGAGGACTTTTTTACATATAATCATAATATATGAGCAGTTTTATGTAAAGTTATATTGTTGCGGTTACAAATGCGTTTGTTACCCTCAGTTGACAAAGTAACACCTTGTGTTACTTTGTCAACTGAGGGTAATGTTAAGAATGAAAAAGAAAGAAATAGGAGTGAATGAATTTAAGAGAAAGGAAAAGTGCAAACATATGAACTTTCACTCTTTAGTTTGCGGCTCAAATGAACATGCTCGCATGTTTGCTTAAGCCTTGGTATCAAAATATGAAATGTCCGTTTTGTGGAGTAGAAACTACCAAAGTAATTGATTCAAGACCTGCTGATGACAATAGTTCAATAAGAAGGCGCAGGGAGTGTGATAAATGTACAAAGCGTTTCACAACTTATGAAAAGGTTGAAACAATACCATTAATGGTTGTAAAGAAAGATAACTCTCGAGAACCATATAACAGAAGCAAGATTGAAGCAGGTATTATTCGTTCCTGCCATAAGCGTCCGGTATCACTGGAACAAATTACTTCCTTGATAGATGAAATTGAGACTACTGTTTTTAATTTGGAAATGAAAGAGATTCCCAGTTCTGAAATTGGTGAGATCGTAATGAATAAATTGAAAGATTTTGAAGCAGTCGCATATGTGAGATTTGCATCTGTATATAGAGAATTTAAAGATATAAATACATTTATGGATGAGCTGAAAAAAATATTAGATAAGTAAGTGCGAATTAGATTCGTACATCGGGAGTAAAGAGAGAATGTTGAAACGATTTTATCCTAGTGAATATGTAGATAGTGTATACTGCATAGATTTTGAACAATACTATAGAATAGGTTATCGAGGACTGATATTTGATATAGATAATACATTAGTCCCTCATGGAGCGCCATCTACAAAAGAATCGGTGGATTTTTTTATCAAGATAAAGCATATGGGATTTAAGACCTGCCTAATATCCAATAATAAGGAACCAAGAGTAAAGCCGTTTGCTGAAATGGTAGATTCACCTTATATTTATAACGGACATAAACCTTCTGTCAAGAATTACAAAAAGGCGATGGAGATTATGGGGACTGACAAAGAGAATACTATTTTTATAGGAGATCAGTTATTTACCGACATATATGGAGCAAACAGGGCAGGATTGATTAACATATTGACTAAGCCAATTAATCCAAAAGAAGAGATTCAGATTGTATTAAAGAGATACTTAGAAAAAATCGTATTATTTTTCTATAAAAGGAGCAGGGAAAAAAAAGGTTGAAATAAAGTATAATTTACTATAAAATGTAATGAGAAAATAGATAAATATCTAGGAGGATTTTTTATGATATCAGCAGGTGATTTTAAGAATGGAATTACATTGGAGATGGATAATAATATATATCAGATTATTGAGTTCCAGCACGTAAAACCGGGAAAAGGCGCAGCTTTTGTTAGAACAAAATTAAAAAATATTATTAACGGTGGTGTTGTTGAGAAGACATTCAGGCCAACGGAAAAGTTTCCACAAGCGCGTATTGATAGAGAAGACATGCAGTATTTATACTCAGATGGGAATTTATATCATTTTATGAATACCGAGACATTTGAACAGATTGCATTAAATGAAGATGCTGTTGGAGATACACTTAAATTCGTTAAAGAAAATGAAATGGTTAGGATTTGTTCTCATAGTGGGAATGTATTTGCTATCGAACCGCCATTACATGTAGAATTGAAAGTAACTGAAACTGAACCCGGTTTTAAAGGTGATACATCAACAGGAGCGACTAAGCCGGCTGTAGTTGAGACGGGTGCAACTGTATATGTACCATTGTTTGTAGATCAGGGTGATACGATAAAAATTGATACCAGATCAGGCGAATATTTGTCAAGAGTCTAGCAGAATTATATATGCTAGAGCACATTCTTTCTCGTCTTATCGGAAAGCACAACATTACGTCCTCAGTCAGATAATGATTCCGATAAGATATAAAAGCAAACCGTAAGGATGCTATAGCAGGAGAGATAAATGATTAGTAAAAATCGACTAGAATCAATAATTATAAAATTTTTATCAGCTTGGCTTATAGCCAGTATGTACATTGCATGTATGTATCCGAGCACATTTTTAAGCTTATCTGTTGTTGGTGAAATCAATCCAATAGTATTTGGACTAATTATGCTTGGTGCCGCAGGATTACTGTTTCTATTGGAGTGGCTTCATAAAGACTGCTGGATAGGAATAAAGTTTTTCTTATTTTTAGTTATCGCATATGCGGCTATGATTGTATATATGAATAATTCACTATATATTGCAATCGGCGTATCGGTGTTGGTTATTCTTACATTTCGCTATTTTATCAATAAGTATGAGGAAGATTTTTCGAAGATAAAAATTGGAAAAAAGACAGCAATTAGTATCTTAATAATATTTATTATTCTATGGCTGGTATTTGTTATTGGTTTAACAGTTTTAAGATATATAGTCTTTAGAACACCTTGTTTTGATTTTGGAATATTTTCGCAGATGTTTTATTATATGAAAGAATACTTTACACCTATGACTACTTGTGAGAGAGGTGAATTATTATCACATTTTAAAGTTCACATGTCACCAAGTTTTTATTTATTATTGCCAATATATCTGATTTTTCCATACCAGATTACATTAATTGTTATCCAAGCAGTATTTCTTGTAAGCGGAGTGATTCCAATTTACTTGCTTTGCAAACAAAAAAAGTTTTCTATCGGTATTATTCTGGCTATTATGCTTGTTTATATATTGTTTCCTGCTACAGCCGGAGGTTGCTTTTATGATTTTCATGAAAATAAATTATTATTACCGATAATCTTATGGCTGTTTTATTTTATAGAAAAAAAGAAAAACGTAGGTATTATAATCTTGACAATACTTACTTTGCTTGTAAAAGAAGATGCAGCAATTTACGTTGCATGTATCGGACTATATTTGATATTACGTAAAAAAGAGATAAAAAAAGGTATTATAATGTTTGTAGTATCAGTTATTTACTTCTTTGGTGTTATATATTATCTAGAGAATTTTGGCGATGGTGCTATGCTGGGACGTTATGCGAACTATATGACAAATAATGGCGGATTACTAGATATGATAGGTACAATTATTAAAAATCCGGCATATTTAGTCACTCAAGTTTTCACAAAGGAAAAAATGGAATTCTTAGTATGGATGTTTGTACCAATAATGGGAATTATTTTTAAAACGAAAAGGTATGCAGATTATATTCTTATAATCCCACTGCTTGTAATCAACCTTATGTCCAATAATCCATACCAGCATTCTATTTATTATCAGTACACATATGGTGTGACCGCAATTCTTTTTTATCTGGTGATTGAAAATGTGGAACAGCTTATTGAGAATCGCAGAAATATTGTCACTACAAAGAAACAGCTTGTATATATGTGCATTGCTTCAGCATTACTTTTTATATCAGCTCTTTCGGGTAAGCTTTATTATTTAGATGAATATAATGCTAATAAGGATGATTTTAAATTAATGAGAGAAATATTAGATGAGATCCCCGAAGAAGCTTCTGTAGAGGCGTCTACATTTCTAGTATCTTATTTATCTCAGAGGAATGTAATATATAGAATGGGTGACACAGAAATTGAATGCGATTATATAATTTTTGATTTAAGATATAAAGAAGAACAAGAAAAATACGCAGAACAGAAAGTATCTATAGAATTTTTAAATTATTCGGAAATTATCAATTATGACAATCTAATAGCAGTATTCTACAAAAGGGATGCTTAAATCCGGTATGAAAGATAACATAAATTATCTTTCATATTTTTTTACAAAATAATAGTTGCTAAAAACATAAAGATGTATTAAAATGATAATACATATATCACATAGAATATGTAAATAATTAATAAGGAGAAAGAATATGACATATGATGAATTTCTTAATTACATACGCGAAAGTGTTGAAAAGATTGTAATCGGAGAGGAGGGAAACAAAAAAGTAACAATCCACAAGGTGCTGAAAAATAATGATATCGTATTGGATGCATTGATTGTTACCGATAAGATAACAAATATATCACCAACAATCTATCTGAATTCGTATTTTGATGAATATGTAGAAGGACGCTATTTAGGAGACATTGTTAACGAGATATATGGATTATATGAAGATCATAAAGACAAGATTGTTTTTGATATTGATTTATTCAGCGATTTTACTAATATTAAAGGAAGAATTGCTTTTAAATTGATTAATAGCAAAACGAATGAAAAGCTATTATGTGAAGTACCATTTATACCATTTTTAGACTTGGCAATCGTATTTTATTGTATAATAGACAGTGATTTAATCGGCAGTGCGATAACCTTGGTCCATAATGAACATCTAGAGATGTGGGCCATATCATTAAATGAATTATATGAGGTTGCAAAAATAAATACACCACGTATTCTGCCTGGTGAGATAAAAAGCATGGATTCTATTATTAAAAATATGTTGATTCATGAATTAGAGAAAGATGAGACGATTTCAAATCATGTTAAAGAAACTGGAGATGAAAGCTATTATGAGACAATAGCCACAGAGAAATTCGATGAAATGAACGGACTTAAAAAAGATATCAAGATGTATGTTTTGTCTAATAAAGCCAGAATCAATGGCGCAGCATGCATCTTATATGAAAATATATTAGATAAATTTGCCAGAAAAATGAAACGTGATATCTATATATTACCGAGTTCAATTCATGAGGTGATTCTTGTTCCTGCAAACAAAGGAGTGATTAAATCAGAATTGAGCTGTATGGTGAGAGAGGTAAATATAGAGGCTGTCGATGAAGGTGAGGTGTTATCGGATCACGTTTATTTATATCGGAGAGATATTAAGCAAATATGTATGTAGCAATAGCCATATTCGATAATTATTTATTAATTAATCTGATTCACTAGCAGTAAAGAGGCACTCTTCAAATGATTTGATGAGGCCTCTTTCTGTCCCGTTAGAGTTAGGCTTTCTATGAAAATTGAAAACTTAATTGTTGATTCTCATTTACTCGTGGAGAATCTGCAAGAATTTGATATACAGCATCCTTATTATTTGTTGAAATTCCTTGAAACTTACCATTGCAGGTTATAAATTGGTTACAGCGTTTTAAAGATACGCCAATTGATTTTAGTATAGCATGGTTGACTGTTCCGAATTTTCTTGCTTTAATAATCCTTGATGCATAAGTGACACCAATTCCCGGGACACGAAGCAGCATCTCATAATCTGCTTTATTTACTTCTACTGGAAATAAATGAAGGTTACGAAGTGCCCATGCAGCCTTAGGATCCATATCTGACTGCAGATATGGACTGTCATCAGGAGTGATTTCATTTGCTGTAAACCCATATAGCTGCATCAGACGGTCTGCCTGATATAAACGTCGCATACGCCATTGGGGTGTGGAAACAGGCTGTAAATCATCATAACCTGCTGCAGGATATTTATATTGAAATGCTGTATAATATACTCGTTTTAAATGATATTTTCTATACAATGTATCAGACAGCGTCAATATTGTTTTATCATCTTCATTCGTACTTCCAGCCATAAGCTGAGTAGTCTGTGAGGTAGCGAAATCTTGAGTCCAGAGACTTTTTTCTGCTCTTGCTGTCTGGATTAGTTCACTGATTTCAGACATTGGGGTGAGTATATTCTGTTTATTTTTATTCCGGGCAATCTTTGCATAGCCTTCGTTTTTAGCAACTTCAATATTTACACTAAGCCTATTGGCATACAGGCCGGCCTGATAAATCAAATCCCGATTTGTTCCGGGCATTACTTTAGCATGAATATAACCATGATATTTCAGTTCATTTCTAATAATCTGTAATGTCTTAATAATCAGTTCTTCCGTGTAGTCAGCATTTTTGTATATTGATGAAGTAATAAAGATACCATGTCCATTTCCATTAGCTTGTTTCACAGCATGTTCAGCCAATTCTCTGGGATTCGGTTCATACCGTCTTTTACATTCATTACTGCTTCGACATCCACAATAAGCACAATTAAAAATACAGTCATTCGTTAAAAATACTTTTGGAACTTTGGGTAGAGGCGGCTTTGACTTAATATCGTCACGAAGAAAGGATAAATCTGACGTATTTTCATCTTCATTATCAGCGACATCAAAACGTGCATCTTCCTGCATTAGCTTTATTTTTTCATCTAATTGTATGCTTTTATTTAGAATGATATTTGCCATGTCATACTCCTCCAATCCACAAACAGGGAGAACAAGTGTTCTAATAAAATTATATCATTATTATTTGCATAAAGCAACTATATTTTTAGTAATTTGAAATTACGTATATTTTAATAATTATAATTTACATTAATTAATAATTCATCCAAATTTACGCATACTAGCATAAAATATTAATTTTAAGAGGTATTTAGTATGGCAGTAGCTCATAAAAGTGCAATAAGTGTAGGATTAATATATGTTCCGGTCGGACTTTATAAAACAAACCGTGATATAGGTGTTAGTTTTAATCAATTAAGTAAAGATACGCATGAGAGAATTAAATATGAAAAAAGATGTCCTTCATGTGATCACCCGCTTAAAAGTGATGAAATTGTTAAAGGGTATCAATATGAACCGGATAAATATGTTATCATTACCAATGATGAATTAGAGAAAATTAAAGACAAGAAAGATAAAACAATCCATATTATTCATTTTGCTAAAATGGAAGATATCGATCAGATTTATTATGCGAGTAACTATTATTGCCTTCCGGAAACGGGCGCCGAGAAGGCGTTTGAATTACTACGTCAGGCAATGCTTGCGCAGGAAGAAGCAGCGATAGCAAAAACAGTTCTCGGAACGCATGAAACACTGATTGTATTATATCCGACCGAAGAAGGTATTATTGCTAAAACTCTATACTACCGGGAGGAGATACAGGAAGTACCTAAATCAATACCTAAAATACAGATAGAAAAACAAGAGCTTGAAATGGCGAAATCACTTGTTTTGTCAATGACACAAAAATTTGATATATCTGTATATCAAGATGAATATCAGGAACGGTTGCGTCAGGCAATTGAAATGAAAATTGCAGGCCAGAAAATTGTGGAAGTGGATACTGGCAAACCAAATAATGTCGTTAACATCATGGAAGCATTACAGAAGTCATTGGAAATGTCACAAAATGATAAGGGGACTGCATAATGGATATATTTGATAATAGAGAAGCTTCACCTATGTTAATTGCTAATATGGAAGAACCTTTCGATTCTGTTGATTATTTATATGAAATAAAGTTTGACGGTTCTAGGTGCCTTGCTTATCTAGATAGTGATATGGTTGATTTACGAGATAAGCGTAATAAAAAAAGACTGCCGGCTGCTCCGGAATTAAAAGGGATGAATCAACAAGTGAAAGGTAAGTGCATTTTAGATGGAGAACTGGTTGTGTTTGTTAATGGTAAAGCGGATTTTTATGAATTACAGAGAAGAGAAATGATGAATGATCCATTTAAGATAAAATTGGCTATGCAAAGAAAACCAATTAGTTTTGTAGCTTACGATATATTGTATCTTAACGGAGTTTCACTAACAGATAAAACATTGTTAGAAAGAAAAATCATTCTTAATGAAACAATAATTGAGAATGATAGCCTCATATTATCAAGGGCATATGAACGTGATGGCAAAAAGTTGTTTGATTTAGTGAAAGAACAAAAGTTAGAAGGGGTTGTTGCAAAAAATAAAATCAGTAAATATTATTTTGGCAAAAGGACAAAAGAATGGTTAAAGTTCAAAGTAATGGAAGATGAGGAATTTGTAGTATGCGGTTATATTAAAAAGGCAAATAATATGACAAGTTTAGTTATAGGGAAATATAGAGGCAGAGAATTGATATATAAAGGCCATGTGACACTGGGAGTCAGCTTAGAGAGATTATTACAATATAAACCAAACATTTTAGATATTCCTCCTTTGCAGGAAGTCCCAAAAGGAAATGAAGATGCTGTCTGGTTAAAGCCAGAGCTAGTATGTACTGTGCAGTACATGGCGAATGAGAAGAATTCACTTCGCCAGCCTGTATTTAAGGGATTTCGTGCTGATAAATCTCCAATTGAGTGTCAGATAGAGGAAAACGATTTTGGTGAGTAATACCTTAATTTTGGGAGATTATGACTATAATATAAAAAAGATTTAGCATTGTATATTTAAGAATAAATATATAGTGCTATATTTTCGGTTTAGTTTTGACATAAATCAATGAACAGATATACACATTCTTAAATTCTATTGAAATATTTATTAAAGAATTTGCGAAACAGCATATATTTTGCTGGATGTATTTTTTTATACCATGCCAGAGAAAATTGAAAAAGGTACAATAGAAAATGGATTGAGTGTAATGCAAAATGTAGGTGTAGATTTTACA
>Ga0153924_1001077_pt1 | contig 15037 bp, 17 predicted proteins | sample TSNJ008MetaG_FD_104709 | JGI IMG/M metagenome (GOLD analysis project Ga0153924, IMG submission 104709) | Attine ant fungus gardens microbial communities from New Jersey, USA - TSNJ008 MetaG | ecosystem: Host-associated > Fungi > Mycelium > Unclassified | place: USA: New Jersey, Wharton State...
CTCGACTTTGGCTATTTTAAGGCATAGCAAAGTGCAGAACTAAGCGAATTGAACGAATAAAAGTGGGTTTGGGTCTCGGGTGAATGCGACACGAACCCACTTTTATTCGAATCAACACCAAGGCGCCAATACTGAGACCGAAAAAGGGAAAGAATCTTTTGAGTAGTGCAACGGTCCGATGGCTTTTGAGGGTACCACTTTGATGAAGGAAGGCAGGTTGTTTTTATCCTGAGAGAATGTGCCGCCATAAGCAAGAAGGCATAAGAAGCAACAATGAAAGCCGGAACGCTTTGTACTGCCGCCGAAGTGCGGACTTGTGCCTCGCCGACGCCCATAATAGTTTTTTCGTCCCGGAAGTTTAACTCAATTTCCCAGCGCCACAAATAGGCTTGCACCAGTTGTGCTAATGGTATCTGGGTATCAGAGCAGATTAAATATGCTGGTTCGCGGTAAAGAAGCCGAACGCCCTTGCGCGGGCGGTATGCCAATGGTCGTATGATGACAACAAGCATATCCCGATCTTTACTGCTTTTCCAACGTACAGGCGTCATTGTTTTTATTTCAAACTCATGGTGTTTCCCAGCCGCAAATGCTGTGACTTTTTGCCATGGAATGGCGTCATCCTGGCGAACCTCTTCCGGAGTAGGCAAACGTTCGCCGTAATACTTCTTCCGGCCACGGGAGATTTCACCAGTTTCTACCGGTGTCTCGAACAAGCTGGCATCTTTACGAATACGCCCAATGAGTGTAGTGTCTTTCGGCATTGATCGGAATACTTCCTGGTTTGTAAACCCACCATCAACCGCACATACGATTTTCCTCTCTGGAATCTGCTTGCGCAGTTCCGCCAGATGCATGGCAGCAACCGCGCTAATCTTACATTGTTTCTGCTGTTTTTTATACTCATCCCAAATCTCAGGTGGGGCAGTTTTACGCGGTTTAACGGCGGATGGTGCATGCTGGAAGACAATTGGGATAGCACGTGCACGGCCTGCAACTTCCAAATCTGGTAAAGCGGCAGATATCTGCAGATACCGCTGCCCCCATACAAAATTAGTATGGAACGAGGGGCCAAGCGGATCCCGTTTCCAGCCTGTTCCAGATACTTTACGTCCACATTTTCGCACTAACGTATCATCAATCATTGTAAATAGCGGTGCCTGATCATCAAGTTCCCCTAATACACTTTTGATTACCGGGGTGAATAGTTCGTGTTGCTTAATCCGTTCTTTTTCAAATAGCCGATAGGCAGCCGACCAATCCTGGAACTGTTTTCCTCCTGCGGATAACATACCTGTGATCGTATGCCTTCCCAGGGCTAACAATGAGCTTGTCGCAAGTTCATGTGCCCGATGGAAAACCCTCTCCTGATGAAATGCTGGACGTGTTTGGGCAAACAGCCTATCGAATTCATCGATAATTTTAGGGTTTTTTTTTGAGAACTGAGCCAGGTACCTTGTGACGCTTCAATGCTAAAGTTCCTTTATCTTCAATAAACCACTCAACTGCTTCACTCTGTTCGAATTCCAATGCCTGTGCCAACTGAGCCGGCACATTAATATACCATTGTTCACTTTTAGCACGCTTTATTAACTGGACTTTTGTAACATATCCCATACTTCACACCTCCATTCATTATAACTAGTTATATAACTAGTCTATCACAATAAATAAAAAATGTCAAGACCACAACGGAATGATATTTTTATTTGTTATAATGTGTTTTAACTAGTAAAAGGCCAAAGTCGAGACGCCAGCCGAAAGGCTGGCGTTTGGCTGTTCTATTAAAATATGTGTGCAATTCCAATTAAGCGTTTTCTTTTAATTGTTGCCGTTTTCGCCATACCAGCAAAGATAGACCAATCAGTATGGACGAAAGCCCTGTTATTATCCATAACATCATATTGCCGCTATCGCCTGTCTGCGGCGAATCAGCCGCGTTCGTTACGGTCATCTTACATGTTGCGGTATAGCCGCCGTCGTCGGTAGTGACGGTAATCGTTGCCGCTCCTGATTTAACACCTTTTACGTTACCGTTTGCGTCCACTGTGGCGACGGTGGTATCGCTGCTTGCCCATGTCAGGCCTTTGTTCGTGGCGTTAGAGGGCGATACGGTTGCGTTCAACTGCACCGTCTTACCCACGGTGAGCGCGGCTGTGGATTTATCCAGCGCAACGCCCGTTACAGAAACCGCGTTGTCCTGTCGGTTGACGGTAAACGAACCCTCCGCGTAGCCCTCCGTGAACAACGCCCGAACGGTGTATGTTCCGTTATCAAGTGTGTCGAGGTAAGAAGGGTACAGCGTAATGATGGTGCTTCCTGCGTTTGTGCTGTAGTTGGAGCCATGTAGCAGTTCGCCGTTTACCTCCAGCCCCGTAAACGCGGAAATGTTCGCGTCGATGACGCCCGTCAGCCCCTCGCTCTGTCCGGTATAGGTTCCGAAGTCCGTGGTGAAGTAATAGACAGTATCCACGGGTTCCCTCACCGTCACCGTGGCGGTATCTTTCTTGGTTGTGTCAAATGTGGACGTAGCCGTAACGGTCAGAGTGGTTGCCGTTTCGTCCGGGCTTACGGAGAGCCACCCCGCGCTGTCAATGGTTGAAAGCGTGCTATTGACGCTCCATGTCACGGTATCATCCGCGCCGCCGTCAACGTTCACGATTGCAGTAAACGGCTGCGTCCTGCCCTTGAGTACGGTTGCCGTTTTGGGCAATACACTCACGCTGTTTACGGCGGGCGCTTCATTAACCGTCAGCGTCGCCGCGCTGCTGATCTCCTCTTGCCAAACAGGATCGGTGACGGCGCAGCGGTACTGATTCCCGCTGTCCGCAAGCTGAACGCCCGTCAGCGCCAGTGTTGTGGCCGTTTCGCCGGTTATATCGCGCCAACCGCCGCCGTTGTTTTCCTGCCACTGGTATGTGAGCGCGGCCGGGTCAGAGCTGCCGGTTACCGTTACCGTAAAGCCGACGTTGCCGCCGACCGTGACCGTTTGGGACGCGGAGTTATTTACCGAATAGGCGGTTGTCGTCATCTGCGCCAAGCCGTTCGGAAGAGCCCCCCAGGCAGCCGGGTAATAAACAACCGCAGTGCCATGAATCGGGTTACCTATCGTAGGCGGCGTAGTCCCTTTGAATACGAAAAAGGTGATGCCTGTTCCGTTAAACGCGCTGCCTCCGATCGATGTCACGCCGGAAGGGATGGTCAAGGAGCCCGTAAGGCCCGTACAGCCGCTGAACGCGCTGTCGCCTATAACCAGCGACCCCGTGGCGGGCAGGCTGAGCGCCGTGAGACCCGTACAGCCCTGAAACGCACCGACGCCGATCGATGTCACACTGGAAGGGATGGTCAACGTGCCCGTAAGGCCCGTACAGCCGTTGAATGCGCTGCCATTGATGACCAGCGACCCCGTGGCGGGCAGGCTGAGCGCCGTGAGGCCCGTACAGCCTCGAAACGCGTTCAGTTCGATCAAGGTTACACTATCAGGGATGGTAAGCATGCCCGATAGGCCTGTGCGGCCGTTGAACGCGCTGTTTTCGATGCTGGTTGGGTTGTTTATGAATGTGACCGTGTAGGTGTCGCCAGGCCCCACGCCGGCACTGTTAAGGGCGTCATTAACATTATTTTGTGTGACCGCGCCTCCGCTGTTGCCGATCATAATATTGCCGAGGTCCGCCGCGTAGGCCGTTGTGGGCGTCACGGGAAGTATCCCCGCAAACAGCAGGGCGCAAAGGGCGATGGCAAGCAGTTTTTTTGGTAAATGTAATTTTTTATATGGCATTATGATACCTCCAAATGAAAGAATCGTGTATTGAAAACGTTTGATAACGCTATTTTACTCTAAAAAGCGGCGTATTTCAATGGTTTTAAGAGAATGATGCAGAAGAAATGAGAAATAAGGCTTTTTTGACAGGTTCACAGCCTTCCTGTCGGCGTTTTGTTTACTTTTCGTTTAGCTGCTTTGCAATTTCCGTAAGATTTTGCAGGGCTTTTCTGTCCAGCTTTTTCGCCTCGTTCATATGCTCTTGTAGCTCGATTGATGAGTGGCAGACAGTATAAGAACGATTTGTCAGATATTGCGGGTATTTTGTGGGAACAGGCTCATCGGGTGAGCTGAAAGGTGAAAATATCAATGTGATATTGGAACGGGCAAGGCGAAAACGGAAAAGGGACGATATGGAAAGATAGCAACTGAATTATTCAAAACGGGCGTTCCGTATGGAGCGCCTTTTTTGCGTCCAAAAACAGACTATTACTGACCATTTAAACGGCTGATTTAGCAAAGGAAATCGAAAGGCTCAGCGTTTACGACAGCTTTACGATCTCTTTTGAATACGGGTATAAAACAATAGGCGACACAATGTACTGCATCGGCTTTCCGTTACCTGACGGATATAGCTTCACCTTTGGTAACATTTCCAATGAACATGCTATGGAGATAATGCAATATCTCTTTTTGGAGTATGGCGCTTTTACGGAAATAACAACGCCCGGTTATGACTTGGCAGCCGATTACACATACAACGGAGTTCTCACACGTTTGAACACTTTCGTTTTTGAAAACGCGGGAAGCCTTACGGAGCGAATACTCAATTATCATTTTAACAGGCTCTATTTCAGCGCAACCGATTTAGGCGGTTTGGGCGGGATTAGGTATAGCAAAACCGATTTGTCACAAAAAATCGGTGACTATCCCATAATCAAAGCCGAAGAAGCCCGTAAACTTTTACTATGGTGCATTCTATGTTCCGGCTGTTCAAAGTGAGTTTTTGGAAAATATGCCGTTATGGGATGGCAATTTTAATTAGAGTTAGTTCTTATGAGGCAGGGCTTGACGCTCTGCCTTGTTTTTTGTTCTTTTCCGTCCGTTCCGACAATCGCGCCTTGTTTTTTGTATCATTTATGGTACTATAGAAGATGGAGTATATAGGCGCGCTGCAAGCGGCGCAGAAAAGCAAAAATCCGAGCGACAAGGAACTTTTTCAGCTTATTGCGGAATGTGAGATTGAAGCCCAAAGGGATTATTGTCGGATGTTTCGTATAGAACTGCCAAAGAAAAACAAAGCGCAGGAACGGTGATTGTAAATGCGGGGAAGCTGTATGGAGGCAGATGCTTAAAAGAACTGTTGGAACGCATTCGTTATAGGAGGCTATATGCTAGGATATATTTCCGAAATAAATATAAGAAAAATTACAGACAACAAAAAAGAATATATAGATTTGCTATTGCTGGCCGACGAGCAGGAAGATATGATTGATAAGTATCTTGAGCGTGGTGAAATGTTCGTTTTGGATGACAACGGCATAAAAGCCGTATGTGTGATCACACAAGAAGGTGTTGGTGTTTACGAGCTTAAAAACATTGCTGTTTTACCTGATTGTCAACGAAAAGGCTATGGAAAAAGCCTGATAGAGTTCCTGTTTTCCTCTTACACAGATTGCAGCACTATGCTTGTTGGGACCGGTGATGTTCCCTCTGCGCTTGCTTTTTATATTAAATGTGGTTTTACGGAATCACATCGGATAAAAAACTTTTTTATAGATAATTACGACCACCCAATGTTTGAAGATGGAAAACAACTGGTTGATATGGTCTATCTGAAATGGGAGCGATAAATTCCTATTTAAATATGTGCAGAAGAAAGAGGTATATTTATGAAATATTATGTTGTTGATGCTTTTTCGGATAAAGTGTTTAAAGGCAATCAAGCTGGAGTGTGTCTCGTCAATCATCCCCTTGATGATGAGACAATGCAAAATATAGCGGCGGAAAACAACCTCGCGGAAACGGCGTTTGTCATGCCAAACGGAAATGAGTTTGATTTGCGATGGTTTACCCCAGAGGTAGAGATGGATTTGTGCGGTCACGCCACACTTGCAAGCGCATACATTCTCTCGACCATTGTTGATACCTCTCTGGATGTGATGCGGTTTCATACCTTGAGTGGTTTGCTGACGGTTTCAAAACGGGATAACCTGTTTGAAATGGACTTCCCTTCGCGCAAGCCCACCCCAAAGCCCGTGGATGCTTTGATGGCGCAGGCGCTTGGTGTCTCTGTTTTGGAGGCGCATTCGTCCCGAGATATGTTACTGCTTGTAGAAAATGAGGATACGGTCAAGACGTTGAAACCTGACCTTGCGCTTGTCAGCCAGATTCCCGACTGCTTTGCGGTTATTGTTACCGCTCCGGGGACAGAGGTTGATTTTGTCTCGAGATTTTTCGCGCCCAATGCCGGAGTACCGGAAGATCCCGTTACAGGTTCCTCCCACTCCACGCTGATACCATTTTGGGCCGAACGGCTGAAAAAAGAAAAAATGGTTGCAAGACAATTATCAAAACGTGGTGGTACGCTCTATTGTGAGAGCTGTGGTGGGCGTGTAAAAATATCGGGGCAGGCGGCTCTCTATCTGACTGGTGAGATTCATGTATAATCAGTCTCAACACCAGTCGCTCACCTTCCCGGAATCAAGCTCCTTCTTTTATGGCGTCTGCCTGTTGGCAAAGCTCTGCGTCCAACTTCAGGTTTATTCCTATGGCCATAATCAAAGTGAGAATAACAGTAAAGGCGTCTACAATGGCCTGTGCGTAAATCACACCATCCAATCCGAGTAGTGAGGGTAAAATCAGGATAACCGGGATAAAAAAGATACCCTGACGGCTTACATTCGATACCATGCCGGGAACTGCTTTCTCTAATGCCAAATATAAAGTGGAATAAGTGAACTGGAATCCAAAGGTAAAAAACATGATGGTATTTGCTCTTAGAGCTTTTATAGATACCTTAGGCTTTCATACGGGGTGGACTGGTGGGGATTTCGTAGAGTTTGAGACTGCAAGCGGTGTGTTATCCCTATTTATGTATAGTAGGAAAGAGTTTGTGAAGGCAATCGGGGAAAGTTATATAGTTATAAGGATGATGATACAGCATATAACACCAGCACCTATTATTAGCCAAATATAGGGTGCATAATCTCACCTTCTTTCTAAACTGTGCGAACATTCAACATCTCAGTTCTGTAATGATAAAGTAATTTTCAGCCATTGATTATCTTTTGTAGATTCAATTTCCGCTGACATTTTCCCTCCCATACATTCTGCCAAATGCTTTGAAATCGTTAAGCCAAGACCTGTACTGCCGGTACTTCGTGCATCGTCAGAAGTGTAAAACCTATCAAACATCCTGTCAATGTACTTTTCCTCAATCGTATCAGTGTCATTTTCAAAGATAATAAGCACATGTTCACTATGTGTTTTCAAATGAATATTTAGTGTTGTTTTGGCATATTTTCCGGCGTTTTGTAAAAGGTTCGTGAATATTCTCTCAGTTGCGTTTGTGTCAACTACCGCTCTAACAGGCTTATCGAGAATTGAAATTGATATATGCAAATTCTTCTCTGACAAATAGGCATAATGCTCCATAATTGATTCTCTTAACAGGCGGGAAATGTCAACATCCTCTAACCTCAATTTATATTCGCCACCGCTTATTCTTGATAAATCATAGAACTGAGTTATCAACCGCTGCAAAGAATACGCTTTTCGCTTAGCTGTTTCCAGTGATTCTCTTTCTTCCTCACTGAGCTTTTCGCTATCAATAATTTTCAAATAGCCTAAAACAGAAGTCAATGGGGTGCGTAAATCATGGCTGATATTTTCAATTTCTTTCTTGAACTCTTTTTCTCGCAGCTTGTAGCTGATAGATTTTTGACGTATTAGTTCCAGTGTGTTATTAATTGTAAGCAGCAATTTTTCCGCTTCTTCATCGGGGGCAGCGAGCTTTATTATCCTGTTTTCCTCAATGTTCTCTACTATCTTTTTAAGCTCAGAATTTGTCGTGCTAATAGTTCTTTTCAAAGAAAAGAAGCGCGCACAGAAATATATAGCGACCGCAATCGCAGCTATCAACAGTATATATATCATCGGACACGCCTCCCCCTCAATTTTATACGTCTTTTTTTCTAATCCCAAGCAAGCCTATTACTATATATGTTAATGCAAAGCCAAAGCCCGCGACTAAACACTTCATAAGCCCGAAAGATGTATTCCAGAGGCAATCATATCCGTCCATATTAGCGATTACCTCGTCATTAAAAAAGTTTACCGGCATCCATTTTGCAATCAGACTAAACAGCTCCAAAGCGAATCCAATCTGATAGAATATTTTCGGAATGATAAAAGTAATCGCAGCCCACCAAACCACTGAAACAATTATATTGTCACATAAGCTTAAAAGAGCAACAGCCAAAATCACCGACGCTAATGCAGAAGGCATGGCAGCTCCTATACCTTCAAGCATTTTTTGAAGCGGCTCTGCGCCCGATCCTTCCAAAAGCAGAAATGCGCTTCCTACATAAAAGACCAGCACTATTATCATGATAATCACGGCCCAAGCCAAACTGATACAGCATTTCCCCCAAAAAATGCTTTCTCTTGAAATACCGTAGGCAATGCTGTTTTTTAATGTTCCGTTTTTTCTGTCCTCCGCGAACAACAGAGCAACGACTAACGCTCCCATGACAAATAGGCCGTAAAGTGAGTTTGTGAGTGTATTCAAAGAGAATGTTATACTTGCATATGGAAAGTTTATATCCCCCTGTCTGACTAAGTACAATACAACGTTCATCGCGACTGTCAGCGCGGATAATATTGCTGTCATTGCGTATATCGTTTTCCCTCTTGCTATACGAAACCATTCGCTCTTAACATAGTTTAGCATGATGAAGCGCCCCCGTTCTTCAATGTCATGTAATAATTCTCTAAAGACATTTGCTTTTTCTCAAGCTTAGAAATGCTCATGTTGTTATCACTTGCCAGTCGGCTGAAAACCTCTATTTCCAGTTTGGGATTTGAAATGCGTATGACATTGTCCGGCAAAACCTGAAATTGCTTGTGATTCAATTTCTTTTCCAGTAAAGCCGCATACCGCTCAAAATCCGAGACAAGTATTTCGATATAATCAGAACAGCGTTTCCTAAGATTACTCGCTGAAATCTGCTCAAGCAGTTTACCTTCGTTTAGGAAGCCGTAGACGCTTGCGAGTTGCTCCAGTTCTGATAAAATATGACTTGAAAGAAGAATGGTAATATTCTTCTCCATGTTAAGCATTAACAGCAGTTTTCTCATTTCAATAATACCGCTTGGGTCAAGTCCATTTATAGGCTCATCTAAAATCAGGAGTTCCGGTTCGCCCAGAAGCGCAATAGCAAGTCCAAAACGTTGCTTCATGCCCATAGACAACTCTTTACATTTCTTTTTTCTGCTATTATATAGATTTACTGTTTCCAACAGCTTTTTTACAATTTCACGTCCGGGAACACCCTTCTGGATTCGATAATATTCCAGATTGTTTTCCACGGAAAGCTGCGGATAAAACCCCGGACTTTCAATGATGACACCTGTCCGTTTTCTCTGCTGTTCCAGATTTTTAGGCAAGTGTTCACCGAACAGGCATATTTCACCGCCGTTAGGAATTACCTGCCCCGCTATAATTTTGAACAAGGTGGATTTTCCCGCGCCGTTATCTCCAACCAATCCGTAAATTTCACCGCGCTTTATTGTGATATTCACATTGTTAAGCGCAGTGAAGCCGCCGTAGTTTTTTACAATGGCTTTGGATTCTATAACACTATCTGACATGCTAAGCCTTCTTCCTTTATTTTTTCTTCAACCTTCACCAAATTATAAGGGACTTCTAATAAAGAAGTCCTCAAGAAAGTTTAAAGAAATCATAAAGATTATACCATCTTAAACCCAATTCCCCATACTGTTTTGATATACTCCTCACCGGGGTCTTTCTCTGCTATCTTTTTACGGATGTTGCTGACATGGACATTCACGGTATTATCCTCGCCGTAGTATCCGTTTTTCCAAACAAGTTCATAAAGGCATTCTCTTGAATATACTTTTTGAGGCACACTGACTAAAATTCGCAGAATATCAAATTCGTGGTTGGTTAATGATATTTCATCACCGTATAATGTAACTATTCTTGAGTCAGTTGCTAAACACAGATTTTTATAGGAATACATATGGGTTTCTTCTTCAGTCCACGCACCTTTATATCTTCTGAAAGCGGCTTGAACTCTCACAATGACTTCTTCCGGTTCAAACGGCTTTGTTATATAATCATCTGCACCCATAGCAATAGCTTTCACCTTGCTTTCGAGCGAGGTCTTTGCTGAAATTACTATAATAGGCATATTCATATTCTTCTCCCGCCGCACAATATCTATCAATGCTTCGCCGCTCATGCCCGGAAGCATTAAGTCCAGCATAATTAAGTCCGGCTTCTCCATATTTAGCTGCAAGTGCGCCTCCGTACCGGAAAATGCTTGAACAACTTCATAGTCAGCTTTCTTTATAATTTTACTGAGTAGGTTATTGATGTCAGAATCATCTTCCACTATTAGAATTTTTCGCTTATCCATGTAATTAACCCACCTCTTAATTTACTGCAAAATATGGCTTTCGCCTTGTTTTTTTCATATTAACATTTACAAAGTAAAACATATGGTTATTTCGCCTAAACAGCTTAAAAGTCAAATCATTAAGTTGACATAGTATCCTTTTGCGCAAAAAGGCAATAAGACATACAGTAACGGATACTCCGTTTAGCATCCGTTTTATATTGAATTAAATGCAATTTCGAAATTTACATTTCAAGACTTAAAGCCATTTCTTTCCCCATTCTCTCATTTCTATAAATACGCGTTCAAAATCGCGGCCTTTATCTGTAAGTGAATATTCAACCGTAACAGGAGTAGTAGAATGTACAGTGCGGACAACAACCCCATGTAATTCAAGGCTTTTTAAAGCGTCTGAGAGTGATTTTGTGCTAATTCCCAATTTCCGGCCCAATTCATTAAAACGCTTAGTTCCCGTATGCAATTCGCCTATAATAACAAATGTCCATTTACCGCCAAATATGTTCATGATGTTTTTGATTGAATCAACACATAACATATCATCTAAAGGATTCATCTTAACGCCTCCATAGTAAGTTTATAATAGCAAAGTAAGTGTATAATATGTGCCTACTTTACTTTTCATACTATCATGTTATAATAAATTTGTCAAATAAAAGTGGGAGGTTGTAATACAATGAAAACTGTACTTATAACAGGCGGGGCGAACGGACTTGGAAAAGGTGTTGCCATGCAGTACTTGTTAAAGGGAGATCGTGTTATTGTTATCGGCAGTTCGTCTAAAAACGGTGATGCTTTTCTTAATGAAGCAGGGCAATTAGGGGTGGGGGAAAGATTGGTCTTTATTCAGGCTGATCTAAGCTTGGTAAAAGAAACCCGGAAAATTATAGAAGAAGTCAAAACCCGCTTTTCCGCCGTGGATATGTTGATTTTTTGTGCGACGAAGCATAGTAAGGAATATACCGAAACAGCGGAGGGATTTGAGCTGACCTTTGCGCTGGATTACTTGAGCAGATTTATCCTCAGTTATGGTTTAAAAGATTGTTTGGAAAAAACCGATGCTCCCGTAATTATGAATGTCTGCGGTTCAGGAATGAAAGGCGATGTAAACTGGGACGATTTACAACATAAAAACAATTTTATCGCTCAAAAAGTGATGATGCATGGCAGCAGGCTAAACGATCTGTCGGGAGTCGCGTTTATTCAAAATGATACAGTCGGTAAAATAAAGTATGTCCTCTATAACCCGATGGCGGTGCAAACGCCTGGTATGATGGAGGTTAGCGGCCCAATGATGAAATTGATGTATAAAATCATTGGGAAACCTGTCGAAAAAGCAATCTTGCCGATAGTTAAATTACTAGATAATCCTCCTGCGCCTACATTATCCGCTTTCAGAGAGCGCAAGCAATTAGACCTTACTATGGAAACTTGTAATCAAGAAAATGCGAAAAGGCTTTACAATATTACCACTCATTTACTTTTGCCGACCGCCGTGGCAAGCGCAAAGACTAAATAATCCTCATTTGAACTTATAAAAGCCCGTATGACCTGTTAAAATGTATTCCGCATCACTTATTATATTTTGTGCTTCTTTTATACTTTGAATATCCTGCTTATGATTTTTATTCATCAGCCAAAGAAAAGGCTTAATATATCCTTTCGTTGAAACACGCAGCAAATCACCGGTTGCAAGATAATGTTTATCAATCATATATGCCGCCGAGCCGGGAGTATGTCCCGGCTTTATATAAACTTGCACCGAAGTTTTGTCAATAATAAGGGTTTCGCCGTCCTCGACAGTGCGGTATGACGGTAAATGGCGGTTGTGAATAAATCCGCGCCTTGGCGTTTCGCCATTTATCATTTGTTCTTCTTCCTTTGATATGTACACCGCGGCTTTTGGAAAAGCTGCAATCCCTCCTGCATGGTCATAATCGGTATGCGTAAGGAAAATATTCGTTACCGCTTCAACCGATATTCCCAATTTTTCTAATCCGCGTTTAGCAGACTTGGAATTTATTCCCGTATCAAACAATATAACACCGTTTGCGGTCTTAAAAGCATAAAAATTTACAATCCCACAACGGATAACATATAAATTCTCCGTTATTTTCTGCGTTGAAGAAGGGCGGAATGCGCTGAATATAAAAATCAGAATAATAAGCGCAACGCCTAAAATAATATACTCCATAATAAAACTCCTCCCTGTACTGAAGATTATATAAATTTTCGCCGTAGTCATATGTAATTAGACAATCGCCAGATATTTCTTTGCTTGTATCATTATACAAGACTTTACCCCTAAAATCAATAAAAGTCTTTCTTTATACCCCGAACACAAATAAAAATGAACCATGATTCATTTTTATATTGACAAAAGAGCGTTTAGGATATAAAATATAAATGAAAATAGTTTCATTTATATTCAGGGGGTTTTTTATGCCAAAGGTGAGTGAAGAATATGTGAACTCCAAAAAAAATCAAATCTTAGATGCCGCATTTGAGGTTTTTACGAAAAAACCTATATTTGCAGTAACTATGCAAGACATTATTGACCATGTGGGATACAGTCAAGGAGCAATCTACCGCTATTATAATGATATAGACGACATTATTATTGCCGTTCATAATCGCGCCTTTTCCAATATTGATTATAAGGATAAATTAAAAGATATATTGCAACAGGAACTCAAGCCGGAACAAGTAATCCTTCAAGCTTTTTTATGTTTTGCGCAATATATACAAGATTCATCAAGCCTGTTTAGTAAAATTCGATTTGAACTTTTGATGTTATATGAAGCCTATCCAAAGCGTGGAGAAAAAATACAAAATAAACTCAATGTGAAAGAAAGTAATAATTTAGCACTTGAATTTGCTCTGTCTTTTGCAATGAAGCATATTGAAAGTGGTTATTTTAAACCCATCATGCCGTTGGAAAAAATATCATCCTTTGTATCAGTCAGTTTGGATGGGATATTATTAAATGATATGCGCTTAAAAAATTCTACTGATTTTGAACAAACACAGAGAAATTATGATGTTAAAGAACTATTTGACACCCTTTGCGATACTGTTATTATAATGCTTGGGGGTGAAAAATGAAAAAACAAAAAATGAATCACGTACAACCAAAAGTTTATCAATTATCCCTTGGGAAAGTCATTATTTCTCTTATTATGTTTATATTGCTTTGGGCGATTGTAACAAATGCTTGGAATTATACAGGACTATTTTTTGGCGCTCGAAAAGGTAGTTTGGTAAATACCATATATGATTTTTTCAGCCGTTTCATTTGGGCTATTCCCGCGATTGTTCTATTGAGTTATTATTCTAAATGTATCCCTGTAACATGGAAACAGCTTTTTACAAATATGCCTCATATGAGACCGTTAATAATTACTGTGGTAATAATCGTTCTATATAATTTTGGCGCAATGCTTTTTAATCACGGGGGCTTGTGGATAAACCCAGCATTCAGTTTTTTTAAACATTTCGCAACATTTATTATGGTGGCATTTGTTGAAGAACTTGTTTATCGAGGATGGGGTTTAAACGCATTATCTATGTTTTTATCAGAAAAAAACGCAAATATTATTTCTACTTTATTTTTTGTATTATTACATTTACCTGCATATTTTATAAAGCTTTACTTAACGGGCACATTTCCAATTGCTACGGTAGTTACTCAATGTGTATTTGCGCTTATACTTGGATTGCTGTTCGGATACTTATATGGGAGGGGAAAATCCCTTTGGAGTCCTATGATAGTGCATTTTTTAGCTGATTTTTTATCTATTATGTTGATTGGTTAATAATGACTGGCGAGCCTGATTTATATATTCAAACTTTTGAAATATTGCTTTTGTATCGGGAAACCAACCTCAGTTACCATCTTACTTCTATCCTTTTCAGTTGCCGGAGATATATGGTAGATATTGAAGTGTGAACCACAAAATTCATAATGGTTATCTTGAACCCAATTTGCAATCATTTCTCCAATTTGAGCTATTTGACGATACTCCCCTTCGTAGGTCAGCACGGAAGCCAACATGGATGGGGCTTCCTTGAATTTCACCTGCTCTGTGTCAATACCTTTCTCGGCAACGGTTTTTTGAACCTCTACATCAATGCCGTTTTCTACAAAGCCCTCATCATGGAAGATTGCCATATTATAGGAAAGACTTGCAGCAGGTATATGTTGAATACCAAGAGTGTCAATCAATACCTTCCACAATTCGCCCTCGAAGTTGTATGCAGGGATAACGCCACGGGTGCTTGCTACAATTCTTTGGGGGATTTGTTTTACCTCGATACTATATCTGAGGAGGCTTTCATTATTTCGAAGAGCACGGATTGTCGTTTCGAGTTGATTGATTTGCCTCTTTAGCTCCTTTAATTCTTCATGCTTTGCGGTGACCTGTACGCCAAGATAACCAGCCAGACTTTGATTGTCCTGATACTGGTTTATTACTTCCTTTATTGTACTTAATCCCAGCCCCATTGATTTCAATGCCTGTATGCGGTTTGCATCCGTGAGTTGGTTTTCAGTATAATATCTGTAACCCGATTCATGATCTACATGAGCCGGAACAAGCAGACCCAGCCTGTCATA
>Ga0153924_1001079_pt1 | contig 15025 bp, 16 predicted proteins | sample TSNJ008MetaG_FD_104709 | JGI IMG/M metagenome (GOLD analysis project Ga0153924, IMG submission 104709) | Attine ant fungus gardens microbial communities from New Jersey, USA - TSNJ008 MetaG | ecosystem: Host-associated > Fungi > Mycelium > Unclassified | place: USA: New Jersey, Wharton State...
AGACCGACACGATGCGCTTCACGCGTTGTCATCCCGAGCGGAGGCGCGTAGCGCCGCAGTCGAGGGACGCATCGCAGGTGTCCCTCGACTACGCTGCGCTACGCTCGGGATGACAAGGCGGGCCAGTGCGGCCTCTCGAGTTGCGGCGATTTTCTCTGGCGTGATCAGCCAGACCGACACGATGCGCTTCACGCGTTGTCATCCCGAGCGGAGGCGCGTAGCGCCGTAGTCGAGGGACGCATCGCACGTATCCCTCGACTACGCTGCGCTACGCTCGGGATGACAAGGCGGGCCAGGGCGGCCTCTCGAGTTGCGGCGATTTTCTCTGGCGTGATCAGCCAGACCGACACGATGCGCTTCACGCGTTGTCATCCCGAGCGGAGGCGCGTAGCGCCGCAGTCGAGGGACGCATCGCACGTATCCCTCGACTACGCTGCGCTACGCTCGGGATGACAAGGCGGGCCAGGGCTGCCTCTCGGGTTGCGGCGATTTTCTCTGCCGTGATGGCGGTGTCGAAGGCACGCATGTCGGCGAGCGTGAAGCCGCAGCGCGTTGCGAGCTGTTCGATTTCGACGACTCTGTTCACGTCGATTCCGCGGCCGAGCGTGTAACACTCGGCGCGCTTCTCGAGCGCTAGAACCATCGTCTCGCTCATGCACGCAAGCGCAGTACGCGGCGGCAGATTCAGATCGAACTCCGTGCCCGTTTCCCGGACGCGCTCGAAGTACGGATTGCCGGGAACGACCATATTGCCGCCCTCGGTGACCAGCACGTCCGGCCGCTCGAGCGCAACGCGACGGCTCACGTCATGCGGGAGAGAAATCTCGCACACCACGGCTCCGGTTTGCAAGTCTTCGGGCTGGATGACGTCCTGAGTTGACGATGTCGCCGTAAGGACCAGCTGCGAGCGGCGCACGGCTTGCGATATGTCGGTAGTATACGAAACTTCGCACGGAAGCTCGGCCTTCATTTGCTGCGCGAACCTTGCCAGGCGCGTGTTGTTGCGCGCAACCAGGACCACGGCTTGGACATGCGGTGCGATCAGCTTTACGCACGCACTGCCGATGGATCCGGTCGCGCCGACGATCGTCGCAGTGGCACTCGCCGAATCGATGTTCATCTCGCGAGCGCCGCGAAACAAACTTTGAATTCCGGCAGCAATCGTCAGCGAATTTCCCGTCGTAACCGGAATCGGCGAGCGCCGCGCGACCGTGATGCCGGCGTCGCCGACCACTCCGGTGAATGCGCCCAGACCCGCGACGTCCGCGCCCAGCTCCGCACCGATCTCGATCGCGCGGACGATGCGTTTGTAGACCTCCTCCCGCGGGAACTCGATCATCTGTTCGGGGAGCAGCGGCGCCGTGACGAACCAGCCCTCGGTCTCGCGTCCATCCGGGGTGCGCACGCCCGTGACGTGAACGGCCGCCCACGGTGGCATCCATTCCATGATTTTGCGGATGATCGGCGCGCCTTTGCCCGCCGCGCCCGGCTCGTACCGCGCCACGTCCTCGAGCGAGAGCGGATGAATCACGAAACAAAATTTCATGACTGTTCCGCCTGAGATTTGAGCGCGGAGAGCATCATCTGGCTATTTTCGAGCACCTTCTTCTGCAGCGTGGGTCCGATGAGTTCGGCGAGTGTCGGCACCCCGAAATCATACTCCACGGTGAGCAGCACGTGCGTCAAGCCGTCGCGTTCCACGAATGTCCATGCCCCCTCGAAGCGCTCGAGGTCGCCTTCGAGCAGAGCATAATCGATGCGAAGCGCGCGGTCGTCGAAGCGGTCCTCTTCGGTCCACTCGATCGGCGCTTCTTCGACCAGCGCTTTCCAGCGCGAAATAACCCGGTCCGGATGGCGTTCGAGCACCTTGACGGTCTCGACGTCGGGCATGAACTCGGGAAAACGTTCTTGGTCTTTGGCAAGCTCGTAAACCGCGCGCGCCGGAGCAGCGATCGCGATCCGGGATTCGACATAGGCCATTTTTACAAGCGCCCGAGCTTCTCGGCGGCGGCCGCCACCCCTGCGCTCAAGGCGGAAAGCGCAATCTCCACTTCGCCTTCGCTAACGACCAGCGGCGGCTCCAAGCGGATCACACGCTGCGCATTGAGCGTCCACGCAGCGGTTACGCCGGCCTTGAGCATCTCCGGAATGATCCAGCCGCCGTAGCCTTCGCTCGTGAGTTCGACGCCGACCAGCAGCCCGAGGCCGCGAGCTTCGCGGATTACCTGCGGATACTCTAGCGCCAGCGACCGGCAGCCGTCGAGCAGCTGCTCGCCGCGCGCGCGGGCGTTTTCGACCAGGTCGTCGTCGAGCAACACGTCGATCGCCGCCAGCGCTGCCGCGCACGCGATCTCGCTGCCGCCGAATGTCGAGGTGTGGATCAGCGGCTGCTTCGCGTAAGCGCGATTCCATGCATCCGACCGTGCAATGTAGGCGCCGACCGGAACGATGCCGCCTGAAAGACCTTTCGCAAGCGTCATCACATCGGGCACGACGCCATCGCGCTCGCACGCAAAGAGATAACCGCAGCGTCCGAGGCCGGTCTGGACTTCGTCGGCGATCAAGAGCGCGCCGAAACGATCGCACGCTTCACGCGCAGCGTGCAGATAGCCGGGCGGCGGAACGTTGACGCCGCCTTCGCCCTGTACGGGTTCGACGACAAACGCAGCAGCATCGCGCAACGCTTCGTCGAGCGCGTTCGCATCGCCAAATGGGACGTGCGCGACGTCCGCCAGCAGCGGGCGAAACGCCGATTGAAATGCTTCGCGGCCGCTTATCGAGAGAGCACCCAGCGTCTTACCGTGATACGCGCCATGCGTCGAAACGACTTTCGCACGGCCCGTTGCGGCACGCGCCAGTTTGATCGCGCCCTCAAGAGCTTCTGCTCCACTGTTGCACCAAAACGAGATCTGCAAGTCCCCCGGTGCAATTTCCGCAAGGCGCTTCGCCGCGCGCCCGAGCATCACGTTGAACATCGTCTTGCCGGAGAGCGACATGCGCTCCATCTGGTCGCGCACCGCTTCGATCACGCGCGGATGCGAATGGCCGAGCGTGAACACGCCATACCCGCCGGCAAAGTCGAGATACGCCTTCCCGTTCTGATCCCAAATCGTCGTGCCGGAAGCGCGAAGTTCAACCGGCGAGCCTGAAATCTTCATCACGCGCGCCAGCGGCGGATTCACGAAGTTCTTGTAGTTCTCGAAAGCCTCGGTAGCGAGATCCTCGCCGACGTCTTCGGTCAAACCGGAACCTCCGCATTCGCCAGAGCCAGTTCGTATCCGCCGCGATCGGGAATTCCGAGCGGCGGATATCCGAGCGATTGGGCGATCGCGTCACCGTACAGCGCGGCGAGCACGACCGGAGCTGCGTGCGATTCAAGATGCGGTTCGACACGCGTTCGAATCGATTGCACCGTTGCATCGTCGTAGCGGCGCGCGTGACCGGCAAAGTGCATGGTGCGACCTTCGCGTTTGAGGATCGCGCGCAGCGTGCGAACGGCGCCCTGTTCGAGTTCGTCAACCGTGCGGTAGAGCGTCTCCAAGGTGCGCATGTGCACCAGGTCCGGGCTAGGCTCCTCGCTGCCCCAGAGGATGACCGTTGCCCAGCCGCGGCGCACTTCGTGTTCGCGTTCGTAGCGATGCGAAAACTCCGCAAACGCGCGATTCGTCCAGCCGCCGCGCGCGTCGTCGCAGACGATCGCGATCAAACCAAGCCTAGCGTCGAGATTACGCAGGCGCTGCGCGCCCTCGCGCGCGGCCTGGATCGCAATGTTTTCGGCTTCGAGATCGAGGAGCTGCTCCACCCGCGCGAGCACGTGTGGTTTTGCCATGGGATTTACGCTCGAGATCGGCAATGCCATCTCGCCGGATTGCGAGCGCAGCAGGTCCAGATATTGCTCGAAGCGCTCGGGTCCGCGCGGCTGTAAATACAGATCGCGAAGCTGGGGCAGAAAAGGAACGAGCTCGACTTCGACGGCCACTTCTCACGCCGCAACCGTCGGCGAGCACTCAATCCGCGCAATCGTCTCCTCGATCGCAGCGATCGCGTCACGGGCCGAATCGATGCGCATCATGCGCTCGCGCAACACGGCCGCGCCAGCAATGCCTTTGAGATACAGCGCAACGTGCTTGCGCATCTGCGGAACGGCGCGCGATTCGCCCCATTCGTCCACCATCGCGCGATAGTGGCCGATGCAAAATCGCAAACGATCCGCCGCATGCGGCGCGGGCCGCATCTCGCGACCCTCCATCAGATCGGCGATCTGCGCGATGAGCCACGGATTGCCCAGCGTCGCTCGGCCGAGCATAATCGCGTCGACACCGCTTTCACGCATGCGCTGCATCGCACCGTCGGCATCGTCGAGATCGCCATTGCCGATCACCGGTATCTCGACCGAATCCTTGAGACGCTTGATGTGGTCCCAGTCGGCACTCCCCTTGTAGAACTGGCGCGCCGTGCGCGCGTGCAGCGTCACCGCTTTCACGCCCACGGCTTGCGCGCGTTTGGCAACGTCGACGTAAACCAGATCGCGCTCGCCCCAGCCCAGACGCATTTTCATCGTTACCGGGCAGTCGACGGCACAGACAACCGCTTTCATGATGGCTTCGCAGCGATCGAGATCGCGCAGGCAAGCCGAACCGCCGTTGGTTTTCGTGACCTTCGGCGCGGGGCACCCGAAATTGATGTCGACGATATCGGCGCCGCATTCGCGCACCACTTTTGCCGCTGCACCCATCGTCGCCGGATCGTCGCCCCAGAGCTGCGTCGAGACCGGTTTCTCCAGCCCGTGCTGATCGATCATCTCCATCGTTCGGCGGCTGCCGTACTTCAGTGCGTTCGAAGAAACGAACTCGGTGACGGTGAGCCCCAGACCAAAGGGCTTATAGAGCGCTCGCATCGTCCGGTTGGTTACGCCGGACATGGGCGCCAGCACCAACGGCGGCCAGATCTGGTGATTTCCGATCTGCAAAGCAGGCACGGTACGGGGCATGGCGAGCGTAGTATACCACGGCTCTATTGATAGAGCGTGCAGTTCCCGCCCGAGGCGTTACAGACGGCGACGTACCCCGCGTGCGGCCACGAGTTGCTGGTGTCATCCTCGGTCCAGTCGATGCCTTGGCGGCGGCTACTGTCGTAATAGTAGCGGCCTTGCACGTACACGTACTCGCCTGGGGCAACCCACGGCCAGGCGGGTGGGTCGCCGCTGCGCGCTCGTGCCATCGCGTCGAGATTCGCTACGACCTCGATCCCGCGCGGGCTGGACGACCCTGGAATTGCGAGGTAAAAATATCCGTGCCGTCCGCTCCTGCTCGATCGCGCTGCGCGAACCGACGTCACCCGACCGCACACGTCGACGAATCGATCGGCGGAAATCGAACCTTGCGCGAACTCGATCTGATCGGCGACAAACTGCTTGTCGTTGCACGAATACGGTCCGGTCGCTGCGGCATCGGATCCGCGGTTGCTACAGCCGAAGAGGACCGGCACGAGCACCACGACCGCAAACAAAACCCGCTTGCGCACGCCCGCCTCCTAACGCAAGTCACGATGAAAAAGTTGAAGGCCGAGCAGGCTCAAATGCGGATCGACGCGCTCGATGACCGTACTGTGGCGCGCAACAACTTCCGCGAGTCCGCCGGTCGCCACAACGCGCGCGTTTTCGCCCATCTCGTCGCGCATGCGCTGCACGATCGATTCGGTTTGACCGACGAATCCGTAGACGAATCCAGCTTGCAGCGACTCGACCGTGTTTCGTCCGATCGCACGCTCGGGTGCGTCGAGTGCGATCTGCGGCAGTTTCGCGGCGCGGCTCACGAGTGCATCGATCGAAATGTTGATGCCCGGCGCAATCGCAACCCCGAGATACTCGCCTTTGGAGATTGCCATGAACACGGTCGCCGTGCCGTAACTCACCAAGATCAGCGGCGATCCGTAGCGCTCGCGCCCACCGATGGCGCAAGCCACCAGATCGGCGCCGACTTCAGCAGGCCGATCGGTCTTAATGCTGATGAGTCGCTGACGATGCGATTCGAGCACCTCCGGCGTGACGCCGAAGAACTTCTTACACACTTCGACCAGCGTATGATCCAGGCGCGGCACGACGCTTGCGATCGCGACGCCGTCAATCTCCTGCACGCTCACGCCGGCGGTTGAGAACAGCTGCGTAAAGAACACGCCGTACTCATCGGCCGTCCGGCGCGACTCGGTCGTGACGCGCCAATGATGCGCGAGCCGCTCGTCGCCGTCGTTGAAGCAGCCGAGTTTGGTTTCCGTATTCCCGACGTCGATGGCCAGCAGCATCAGCGCAACTCCTCGATGGCATCGAACAAGCGCGCCGCGAGCGCAGCCTTGGTAGCGGAACCAAGTTCCTTACGCCCGTTCTTCCAAAGCAATGTCAGTGTGTTCTCTCCCGTACCGAAACCGCGCTGTCCGCGCACGTCATTTACCACAATGGCATCGAGCGATTTCCGTTCTAGCTTTTCCTGGGCATTCGCTTCATGGTTGTCGGTTTCGGCGGCGAATCCAACGACGAATCCATCACAGCGCTGCGCAATCTCCGCCAGAACGTCCGGATTGCGCACCATGCGCACTACTAAATCCTCACCGGTCTTTTTCAGTTTCGACTCCGCGAACGCGGCCGGACGCCAGTCCGAAACGGCGGCGCTCGCAACGACGATACCAGCGTCTCTGGCGTGTGCGAGCGCCAGATCGTACAGCTCCTGCGCGGTTGTAAAACGCTGCGTGGTCACGCCGGCCGGGGGTTCGAGCAACGTTGGCCCGAGGAGCAACGTCACCTCGGCTCCGCGCAGAGCCGCTTCGCGCGCGATTGCAATGCCAGTCGAACCCGTTGAAGCGTTGCTCACGTAGCGAATCGGATCGAAGGCTTCGCGCGTCGGTCCGGCGGTAACGAGAACCTTGGTTCCCGCAAGCGAGCGTCGACGCGAGAGCACGCGCTCGAGCGCTTCGATCAGATGCTCCTCGCTTGCCAAACGACCGATACCGTCCTCGCGCTCGGCAAGAAAGCCGCGCTCGGGATCGACGAAGTCATACCCGCGCTCGCGCAGGACGCGCAAGTTCTCGACTGTAGCGGAATGTTCGTACATCGCGCTGTTCATCGCCGGCGCCACGACCACCGGAATCCGAGCGGCAAGTGCCGCAGCCGTTACCAGATCGTCGGCGATTCCGTTCGCTAGGCGCGCGATCGTGTTCGCCGTTGCCGGCGCAATTAACATGACCTGTGCTTCTCGCACGAGGCGAATGTGCACGATACGTTCCGGCGCGTCCCACAACGAAGTGTAGACCGGACGCGCGGTAAGCGAAGCGAATGTTAACGGCGCGACGAAATGTTCGGCACTAGGCGAGAGGACCACGTCGATAACGGCTCCGCGTTGCACGAGCGTGCTCACCAGTCCCGCAACTTTGTATGCCGCGATGCCTCCGCACACGCCGATCAGAATTCGCGCGCCGTTCATCACCGCGTCATTCGATCCACAAATTGTCGAGCAGGCGCGTTTTGCCGAAACGCGCGGCGCCGATGACGAACGCCGGAGCGCAAAGCGTTTCGATCGGCTCGAAAGTGTCGGCGCTTACGACGTCGAGATAATCGAGTTGCGCGAGCGGATGCAAGCGGGTGCGCGCTGCGGCGAGAGCCTCGGCCTTCGACTTTCCGCTCGCCATTGCCAGGCGCACAGCCTGCAGCGCATGATGCAATGATGGCGCGGCAGCGCGCTCTACCGGAGAGAGGTACGCATTCCGGCTCGAAAGCGCAAGCCCGTCGGCTTCGCGCTGCGTTGGTACGATCGCTACTTTGGTTGGGATCTCGAGATCGCGAATCATTCTGCGCAAAACCGCCGTTTGCTGGGCGTCCTTTTGGCCGAGATACAGCGTGTCTGGACGCACGACGTTGAGCAACTTGCACACGACCGTCGCAACGCCTCGAAAATGTACCGGGCGAATTGCTCCTTCGAACACCGTTGCGAGCGTACCCACCTCGACACTGGTACTGAAGCCAGGCGGGTACATCGCACCTGCGCCCGGAGCAAAGAGCACGTCTACGCCGGCCTGCGCAAGCTTCGCCCGATCGCCTTCAAGATCGCGAGGATAGCGCGTGAGATCCTCATTTTCTCCGAATTGCAGCGGATTGACGAAGACCGAGGCGGCAACCGAGAGCGACTCCTGGCGGGCGAGCCGCACCAGGGTAAGATGCCCTTCGTGCAGAGCGCCCATGGTCGGCACGAACCCGAGCGGCCGCGGCAGGACGTCGAACAGGGCGCGAGCCTGCGAAATTGTTGCGGTAACGTGCACGATTTTGCCGATTTACAATCGGGTGACGCGTAGCACCGTGCGACCCACCATGAACGGCACGCCGATCTCCAGTGAGGCGTCGCCGGTTACCGGCTTCCCGTTTACCTTGGTCCCGTTCCGGCTCTCCAGGTCGGTCAGGCGTACGCCGTCGCCGTCGACGCGTACGTGCGCGTGCTTGCGAGAAACGTAGCGATCCAAGGCCAAGCACGCCTGAGCTACGGAATCGTCGCGACCGATAGTAATCTCACTGTCGAATGTCCAAGTCTTTCCGTCGAGTGGTCCACTGAGGACCTCAAGCAGGTACATGGCGGCGTGCCCTTCGCTGGTGCGATCGCCCGGCTCCTGGTAGCCGGGGCGCTTGGTGTAAGGAACAGCTAACAAAACCGCCGGTCCGGACGATCACTCATAGGGTGACGATGAACGACCGGATCGACGAGCTATTAGAGCTCATAGAAGTGGAGCCGGATGCCCTACGCGAAGCGGAATTCCTGCAAGCGCAGGCGATCCTTGAGACTTTAGTGGGCAAAGCGGTGACTTCTGCCGAGATACAGGATACACGCATTGTCATTACGACGAGCGATGGAAACCAGTATTTTTTCTATGGTTTCCTAGGCGAGTCGACGACGCCTTAGACTCGACTATTGCGCCGGCTGCAACGACGCAACGTACGCACCGATCTTTTCATGATCGCCGGATGTGTATTGCGTGAACGCAACTCCGTGCGCGTACGATTTGCTGGCGGCTTCGTAGAACGTCAATACGATTTTCGCGCGCACCAGCATTTCGCGATCGCCCCCGGGAAGCGTGAAGCGCAAAACGATCGGCTGACCGGCGGGCAAGTCGGTGGACGTCGCAACGCGCATGCCGCCGCGACTGAGGTCAACTGAGGTTCCGTTCAGCACCAATTCGCCACCCGGAACGATGATCGTAACCGGAAAATTGACGGCCGTGCGAACGAATCGCCGCTCGTGCGAGCGGTTATCTCGAGTGCTCACCGGGGGGACTTGTTCTCTTGCCGCCTTCGCGCGGCCTTCAGCGGGGCAATCAAGCGATGACGGCCTGTGCGGCAAGCATCGCCCCCAACATCGCATGCTCGGCGACGATTCCGCCTTGAAGATATACTTCGTATGGCTCTCGCAGCGGAGCGTCGCACGATAGCTCGATGGTGGCGCCACTGACGAAGGCCCCACTCGACATCACCACCGGATCCACGTAGCCCGGAACGGCGCCGGGTTCCGGACGAAAGCGAGCATTGAGCGGCATCGCGGACTGCAGCCCCGCAGCGAAGCGCAGCAATCGCTGCGGGTCTCCCAGGCGAATCGCCTGGACGATGTCCGTTCGCACTGCCCCCGGCTGAGGATCGACCGCGAATCCGAGTTCGCTGAAGAGGGCCGCAGCAAAATCCAGACCACGCAGCGTCTGCTCCACCACCATCGGGGCGATGAACAACCCCTGAATCAGCGCGCGCCCGAATCCCAGCGTCGGGCCGAGCGCGCTGCGCAGCCCAGGGGCGTACAGGCGCGCACTCACAGCCTCCACAAGATCGGCTCGCCCGGCAACGTATCCGCCGGCCGGCGCAAGCGAGCCCCCGAGATTTTTGATGAGCGAGCCCATGAGCAGATCGGCCGACGGTTCCGCGGCTTCGACCAACTCGCCGTAGCAATTGTCGACCAACACCGCGACGTGGGGAGCCTCGGCTTGTACGCGCGCAACAAGGCGGTCGCAGGAGCCTACGTCGAGCGACGGGCGAGGCGCATAGCCGCGTGAACGCTGGACGAAGATGGCCGCTGCCCCCGGTCGGGTGGCTGCAGCAGTTACCGCGTCCAAATCCAGCGATCCATCATTCTTGAGGGCGATTTCCTCGTATCCGATCCCCTGCGAGACCAGAGAGAATTCCGCATCGCAGATCGCGTTGCGAAGCGTGTCGTAGGGGCGCCCCGCGGCGGCGATCAGCCGCTTTCCCGGCGGTACGCATGCAGCAAGAGCCGCGAGGACGGCGTGCGTGCCGCTGACGATCGAAAGCCGTGCGAGGACGCGCTGCGCGCTGAGCACGCGCGCGAGCAGCGATTCATAGCGCTCGCGAGCTGCGTCGTCGTAGCCGTATCCCGTCCCTGCGCCGAGGTCACTCTCTTGCACACCCTCGTCGAAGAAGGCGCGCATAACGCGGACCTTGACCGCATCCTGCGCGGGATAATCCAGCGCACGCGCCAGTTCGTACGCGCGCTGCGACGCGGCGCGAATGCGGTCATCGATCGCGAACGTCTCGCACAGCCCCCCGATCATACCGGAGCTGCGTTCTGCGCTGCGACCAGGTGCCGTTCGTACGCGCGCACGAACGGCAAATACATGAGCGTCGCGATCGTTATGTTCGCGATTGCCAGCAGAACCGCGCGCGGATCGAGCGTCGCAACGTACGTCGAGATCAACGTCGGTATTGACGATGGTACGTAATAGATCGGGCGCCCAACCCAGCCCCAGAGCACGGACAGATATGTCGTGGTTGCGAGCACGAGTGGAACCGCGATGAATGGCGCAATCAGAAAGGGATTCATCACGACGGGGACGGCGAAGAGCAGCGGTTCGTTCGCGTTAAAGATTGCAGGCACGATCGTTGCGCGCCCAACTCCGCGCAACCGCGGTACTCGCGAGAGCGCGAGCAGCGCAGCCAGCGGGAGCGTCGCGCCCGCGCCGCCCGGGAAGACGAACAAAAACAGCGAGACGACCACGACGTGCGGCAGCGCTACGTGATGATCGTAAGCGAGCGTGTTTTGCATTTGCAGGGTGAGATACACTGGCGTCACGACCGCCGCTAGTAGCGCGGGTCCATGCATGCCGATTGTCCACAGCAGCGTCTGCACGAGCACGATGACGATCAACGCCGCGTACGTGTCGCCCAATCGCCCAAGCGGCTCGAGCGCTCGCGCGATCTCCACCGCAACGCCGACGTGCAGCGAGCGCAGAGCGAGTGCTATTACGACGGTTGCCAACGCGCCGGTCCATGCGTTGCGCGTAATCCATGCGCCAAATGCGAATATCCCGCAACAGATTATGGCTAGAAAAAGACCGCTTGGTCCGACCAGGCGCAAATACGTTAGCGGCGGGCCGGCGTACGGCGGGAGCGCGATCAGGCATGCGAGCGCCGATCCGGCGATCGCGGGTACCGGCGAAATCGCTGCGCGAGCGGCGTAGCGCCAGCCCAGGACCGGCGCGAGTACGAGCCCCATGATTCCGAACGCCGGCAACAGAGCCGAGGAGACGCGCAGGCCGAGCGAATGGCTGATTAGGGGTCCGGCGGCCGGTGCAAAGGGGAGAAAGAGCGCGAACGCCGCCAGCAATCCGATAAAGCTCCACGGAAGCGCTTCGCGGATCGCGGCAAGAAACGGCAGCTCGGCAAACGCCGACAGCGCAGCGAATCGGCTAGAGCCGGCGGACAACGGCCTCGACGCGACCGATGATCTCGACATCGCTCGCGTAGATTGGCGCCATGCTGCGATTCTCCGGCTGCAAACGGATGCGGCCCTCTTCGCGGTAGTAGCGCTTCACGGTCGCCTCACCATCGAGCATCGCTACGACGATCTCGCCGTCGCGCGCAACGCGTTGCGGTCGAACCATTATCAAATCGCCGTCCAAGATCGCAGCATCGATCATCGAGTCGCCCTGCACGCGCAGCATGAACGAATCCGATGAGCGCGGCACGAATGCGGCCGGCAGCACGAATTCGCCTTCAACGTGCTCCTGGGCCGTGATCGGAACGCCCGCGGCAACTTTGCCGACGATAGGCATGACGACGCTATCGGGCATCGGCGGCACGTTCAGGTCGGAACGCAGGGCGCGCGGCTTGGTGGGGTCACGTGAGATCAAACCGCGCCGCTCCAGTGCCTTCAAGTGTGCATGGATCGTCGAGGAGGAAGAGAGCCCGACGCGTTCGCCGATCTCGCGCACCGACGGCGGATAGCCGCGCTCGAAAGTGAAGGCGCGGATGACGTCGAGGATTCGTTGTTGTCGTTCCGTAGCAGGTTTGTCGCTCAAGGGCGCCTCCGGATTGGGCACACAGCCGGCAATGCCATGCGTATGGCATCGGCGTGTTGTAAAAACCCTAGCACAGGACGCACAAAAAGGCAAACATACGTTCGGATCGCGCTTGACAGGCCGCCAAAAGGTCATGCTAAAATCTAGGGGACGAACAGCTGTTTGGCCCAACATGTAGACCGATTGGTAGTCGAACGCTCGTTTGCCACAAGATATGGAGGACGCAGGACGGTGGTCTCGCGCAAACGGTTCACGCTCATGCCGGCGATCGCGCTGGCGGCTCTCAGCCTGATGGTGACGTTACCGACGCTTTCAAACCTGCATCTCTACGCCGCAACGGCGCAGCGATACACGGTCGTAACCGTTGAGCCGGGCGACACGCTGTGGTCGATCGCATCAGCGCACACGATCGCGAATGGCGACGTACAAGACACGATCGATCGCATCAGCGCAGCAAACCATCTCCAAGCCTCAACGATCCAACCCGGCGAAAAAATCCGTATCCCGGAGTAACCTTCGCACCCGTCCTTCGACAAGCTCAGGATGACACGTCCTTCGACAAGCTCAGGATGACACGTCCTTCGACAAGCTCAGGATGACAGGCCGCAAGTGTGGCCTTTTTTGTTTGTGTCATCCTGAGCTTGTCGAAGGGCGGCTTACGAGGACGATGGAATGGCCGACGTGATCGTTCAAGAAATCGAGCCCCTCGACCATCCACGAATCGAGGCCCGCGCTCGAGTGTTTCGCCACTTCACGCGCGACGTGCACGCGGTCGCGCAACCATGCGAGTTCGCTGCGCGTCGTCGTCGGAAAGACTGCGACTTCGCAATCCTCGCATTTGTATCCGTGCTGCATCATCGCGGCACTTCGCGCTCACGACGCAAGAAGGCCTCCGCGTTCGCGGAGGCCTTCGAGTTCGCGTGTAGCGAGATTGCGTACGTCGACTCTAGAGTTTTACCCGGAAGTCGAGGTACGCGTTGAAGGGCAGCGTTGAGACTGACGGATAATAGGCCGGAACACGGAACGGCTGGACCGCAACACCCGGGTTGTAGTTGTTTGCAATCGGCCCGAAGCCCTCAGCGGCATAGCCGCCGCCGTAGGCGCAGATCATCTTTTGCGAAATCCCCGGGAAGCTGCTCCACGGTTCTTTCGAACCGCCGAAGCAACCATCGTAGATGTTCGCCAACGTCAACACCGCCTGGATACGCGGGGTAACCTGGTAGCTCAGCTGCGTTGCGAGTGTCACGCGATTGGGTGCCGTGAACGCGCCAATTCCGTCAAAGTTCCCGGTACTGGTGTTCGGAATCGGAATTGAGAACGTACCCGCGCACGTTGACGCGTTGTACGAACTGCCGTAGCCGCCGTACGGGTAGCGGGGGTCGCCCGCGACCGCGCCCAGGGTTCCGGTACAGGTTGACGGATCGACACCCAGTTCGTCGATCGGGTAGCCGTACTTGGAACCCGAGGAGAACTGCAGTGCAGGAGTAATCGCGAGCTTGTCGTGCGTGTAATTGAGCACGAGCGTAGCGACGTTCGGTGCGATGAACGAGCCGTAGTCACCATAACCCGGCAAACCGGCCGCGGGGAGAGAGTACGGAACGTACGACGCATTGGGATCCAAGAAGCCCTGTACCGGAGCGTTCCAATACGGATTTGCGATATCCGCAGCCGTACAGGACGCAGCGGTGGCGACCGGAGCACCGCTTGTCGTATAGCACGGAGCAGCCGTGACGCCGGCCGCGCAGACGGCCTGGCCGTACTGCGACTTGCCCGCGGCGGATCCGCCGTTACAGGCGCTCGTCTGCGCGTTGTAGTTCGAGATCGACTGGTTGATCGACGTCATTGGCGTCGTACCGCTCGACGTCGCCTTGTACTTCACGTACGCATTCGTGTACGTGTAGCTCAGGATACCGGAGAAGCCGTTCTTCGAGAAGTCGCCCTTTTGGAGCTCCACCTCGATTCCATCCGACGTTTGCGATCCGACGTTCAGACCGGAAACGAAGTTCGTCACGACGTCCAGGTAGAATTCCTCGATCTGGTCTTGCGTTTGGCGGAAGAACGGTGTGACTTTCCAGGACAGATCGGTACCCTTAACCTGGTGCTCCCACGAGAGGTCGTAGTTCCACGAGTTTTCCGGATAGATCGGATGCGTGGGGTTCGTGAACCCGAGCGTGTAGAAGTTCTTCAGATTGAAGATACCGCCGCTAGGCGTGTTCTGGTCGAAGTACGTGTACTGTTCGAAGGCCGTGTTCGGCGCTTGATCGTACTTGCCGACGCTGAAACGCAACACGTTGCCGGCGTTAGCCGTGAACGTCGCGGCGACGCGCGGCTGGAATACCGTATACGTCTGCGTGTTGCTGACGTTGCTGATCGTGGCGGGAACGTACGACCCGCTTGTCACCCCGAGGTTCGCATCGGTGCACCCGAGCGTGGGATTCGTCTTCTCGATTGGAGCAACCGACGGCGTTGCCCGGTTGGTGCAGTACGAGTTGTTCCATGCCGCATACCAGAAGTCGGAGGCTCCGCCTTGAGTATTCTGTGGCACGAATGTGAATGAGTCTTGGCGCACGCCCAGGTTGATGTGCAGGCGGTCGCTCGGATCCCATTCATCGGTGATCGAACCCGAACCGAATTGCGGCGTTACGGTGTTGTTCTCGCCGCTCATGCCGGTGTCGACGATGTCCCATTCGCA
>Ga0153924_1001081_pt1 | contig 15015 bp, 15 predicted proteins | sample TSNJ008MetaG_FD_104709 | JGI IMG/M metagenome (GOLD analysis project Ga0153924, IMG submission 104709) | Attine ant fungus gardens microbial communities from New Jersey, USA - TSNJ008 MetaG | ecosystem: Host-associated > Fungi > Mycelium > Unclassified | place: USA: New Jersey, Wharton State...
CGCCAGGTGACGTAGCCGTCGACCTCGTCGGAGTCGTCCGGGCGGTGCACGGCGGCTCGGACGTCCTTGGCCTTCTGGCCCTCCTGGTCGAGGAGCCCGAACACGACCGGCCACGTGCCGGCGTTCCGGACCATCGAACCCGGGGTGCGCGCGTTGAAGCGGTCGAACACCGCGCGGCCGGGACCACCGGCGAGCCACTGGGGCGTGACGACGCTGACGACGCCGGTCGTCGGCGCGAGGAACGGCAGCGCGCGGTTGCGGCGGACGCTGACCGCGCGCTCGCGGATGGCGCTGCCGAAGCCGAAGCGGCGGTAGATGGTGCCCTCGGACGCGGTGAGCGACGCGATGGCGTAGCCGTCGGCGGCACCGCGCTGGAGCGCGTGCGTCATCATGCTGCGGAGGATCCCGCGGCGTCGTTCGGTCGGTCGGACCGTGACCGCGGAGATCGCCTGCGTGTCGATCGACGATCCGTCGCCCCAGCTGAGCGACTTCCGGAACCACGCGAACGTGCCGGCGGGCCAGGTCTCGTCGACGGAGCCGGTGGCGGGGCGGCGCACGTAGGCGCCGAGCCACGTGTTGCCGTCCTCGACGAAGTGCTCGACCATGCGGGCGGCGTGCTCGTCGCCGGGGTGCGTCTCGTGGAACCCCAGGCCGACGGCCTGCATCCAGGCTTCGGTCTCGGCGTCGGGTGCGCCCTGGTCGCCCGCGCCGGGCGCGAACTCGCGCAGTTCGTAACGGTCGTCGAATGCCTCGTTGCTCACGCCTCGACACTATCGGTGGCCGGTGACGAACGAGAAGGGCCGGCCTGGAGGCACGGGTCGGCGCCGCCTCGTCGGTCGCGTCGTGCGGTCCGCGGCATCTCGGTCCGTGGTCGGCTCGGCCGGTCCCGTCACTTCACGCGGCGTCGGGCAGCTGACCTGGGCGGGTTCGCGCGCAGGTGCCCGCTGATCGTGCCGAGGATGCGGGCGAGGTCGGCGGCGTCGTCGTCGGTGATCGACGCGAACAGGAGCCCGTGCACCGTGCTGATGTGCCCGGGGAACACCGCGGCGAGGACGTCCCGTCCGGCATCGGTGATCGAGACCATCGTGCTGCGTTCGTCGTCCGGTGACGGCGATCTGGTCACGAGTCCGCGCTGCTCGAGCAGCTGCGCCTGGTAGGTCAACCCGCTGCGGCTGTAGACGACCCCGTCGGCGAGGTCCGTCATCCGCAGGTGCCCGTCGGGGGCGTCCCCGAGCGTGGCCAGGAGCTGGAACTGCACGTAGCTGAGCCCACCCACGTCCTTGAGCTGCTGCTCGACGGCGGGGCGGAGGAGCGCACCGACCTCGGTGAAGGCGAAGTACGCGCCCAGCTGCGTCGGGGTCAGGGAGGTCGGGGTCTCGGACATGATTCGATCTTACCTGTTGCTTCGAGTTCGAAGCAGTGGTACGTTCCTCGTATTCGCTTCGAATTCGAAGCAAACGACGAAGGAGATCATCATGAAGGCAGTGCAGTTCCACGAGGTCGGCGGACCCGAGGTCCTCCAGTACGGCGAGGTCGAGCAGCCCACGCCCGGCATCGGCGAGGTGCTCGTCCGGGTCACCGCGTCCGCCTACAGCGCGGCCGACAACGGCATGCGCGCCGGGTTCCTCCCGATCCCGATCGAACTCCCGCACATCCCCGGCTACGACGTCTCCGGCGTGGTCGACACCCTCGGCGACGGCGTCACCGACCTCGCGGTGGGCGATGCCGTGATCGGGTTCCTGCCCATGGAGCGCGACGGGGGAGCGGCCGAGTACGTCGTCGCCCCGGCGGACGCCCTCGTCCCGGCACCGACGAGCATCCCGCTGGCCGACGCCGCGGCCCTGCCGTCCGTGGCGTTGACCGCGTGGCAGGCGCTCGTCGACTCCGGTCGGCTCGAAGCCGGGCAGCGACTGCTCATCGTCGGTGCGGGCGGTGTCGTCGGCAAGTACGCGATCCAGCTCGCGAAGCGCCTCGGCGTGCACGTCATCGCGACCGCCAGCCCGCGCAGCGCCGACGCGGTCCGGGCCGCCGGCGCCGACCAGGTCATCGACCACACCGAGACGGACGTCCTGCAAGCGGTCGAGGGGCAGGTCGACGTCCTGCTCAACCTCGCGCCACTCGAGCCCGAGCGGTTCGAGGCGTTCGTGGCCGCGGTCCGTGACGGGGGAGCAGTGGTGAGCACCACGGCGTTCATCGCGACGCCGGGCGACGAGTCCCGCGGCGTCCGTGCCGAGACGGTGTTCGTCCTGCGGAACCGGGAGCGTCTGGCCGAGCTCGTGTCGCTCGTCGATGCCGGTGAGCTCACGGTCGAGGTGACGCGGCGGATCCCGCTGACGGAGCTCGGGGCCGTGCACGCCGAGGGCGCTGCGGGGCGGATCGCGGGCAAGGTCATCGTCCTGGTCTGAGCGCGCGATCGTGCAGCGCACCTCGTTGGCGCGATCTGTACGGCCGGAGTCCTCGCTGCTGCTGGTGGCGTCCGCGGCAGCGCAGTTGGGTTGACCGCATGGACGCAGAACGCTCAGCCCTCGGACAGCGAGCCGACGACGGGGTCGCAGGACGGCTCCTCTGGCCGGCCGCCGCGTGGTTCTGGGCGCTCCAGTTCGCCGTCCTCAACCCGCTCCTCGCCGTCCTCCTCGTCACGCTCGCCGGTGCGACCCCGTCCCAGGTCGGATGGGTGCTCGGTGCGTACAACGTCGGTGGGTTCGTCGCGTCACTCGTGATCCCGGCGATGGCGGACCGGACCGGCGACTACCTCCGCCCGCTGCTGTTCTGTGCGCTCGGCGGGATCGGACTGGTCCTGACGCTGGCACTGACGACCTCGCTGCCCGTCGTGGTGATCGCGCTCGTGGTGCTCGGCGGTCCGCCCGGCGTGGGGTCGACCCTGTTGTTCGCGCAGCTCCGACACCAGGGTGCCCCGCCGGCACAGGTCATCCGCACGCGCGCGATCGTGTCGTTCGCCTGGGTGATCGGTCCGCCGCTCGCGACGCTGAGCACCGGGACGTTCGGGACGCCGACCGCGCTGTTGCTGCTCGGAGGGATCGGCCTGGTCAACGTCGGCACGGCACTGCTCCTGCTCCGCCGACGCACCCCTGTCCGCGAGACCAGGGAAGCGGCTCGGCCGAGCCTGCTCTCCCAACTGCGTGGGTGGTCGCGCTGGTGTGTCATCTCGGCCTTCACCCTGCTGCAGGCGTCGAACATCGCGACCGTGACGATCGCGACGCTGTTCGTCACCCGCGACCTGCACGCCCCGATCGTCTGGGCGGGGGTCGTGCTCGGGGCCGCTGCTCTGCTCGAGATCCCGGCGCTGCTGGCCATCGGCCGACTGCACGGCCGGATGCCGGTGCGCCCGCTCCTCGCGCTCGGCGGTGGCGCCGGGCTCGTCTACTTCGGCGTCGCGGCGTTCGTCCACGGACCCTGGCAACTGCTGGCGTTGCAACCGCTGAACGCCTGGTTCTTCGCGACGGTCGCCGGCGTCGGGCTGACGGTGTTCCAGGACGTCTTCCCGAGCCCCGGGCTCGCGTCGGGGCTCTTCACGAACACGCGTCGGATCGGCGCGGTGCTGGCGGGGCTCCTGATCGCCGTCCTCGGGGTCCTCCCCGCGCCGTACCGCGCGGTGTACGTCGCGTCCGCCGTGGTCGTCGCGATCGTCCTCGCCGGAGGGATCCTGGTCGTGGCTGCCGAACGGCGGTCTCGGAGCACGGTCGATGCGCGCTAGGTTCGCCCCTGTGAACACCGTCCGCGACCATCGCGTCGCCGTGCTCGTCCTCGACGGAGCCAAGGCGCTCGACGTCGGGATCGCAGCGCACGTCTTCGCGAAGCGGCCGAGCATGCCGTACGAGGTGCGGGTCTGCGGCGAACGGGTCGGGTCGGTCGAGGGGTGGAACGGGCTCGCGTACGCCGTGGGGCACGACCTCGAGACCCTCGAGTGGGCGGACACGATCCTCGTCCCCGGGTACCGGAACCCGGCGGAGGCGACGACCCCGCCCGCGGTGGTCGCCGCGCTCCGGGCGTCGCACGCGCGTGGCGCCCGCATCGCTGCCATCTCCACCGGGGCCTTCACGCTCGCCGCCGCCGGGCTGCTCGACGGCCGCCGTGCGACCACGCACTGGCACTACACGCACGTGCTCCACGAGCGGTACCCGGAGGTGGAGGTCGACGCGAACGTGCTCTTCGTCGACGCCGGGCCGGTCCTCACCAGCGCCGGAGCCGCCAGCGGCATCGACCTCTGCCTGCACCTCATCCGGAGCGACCACGGCGTCGGGCTCGCGAACCACGTCGCCCGGCGGCTGGTGAGTGCTCCGTACCGCAGCGGCGGCCAGGCCCAGTACGTGCCGCGCAGCATCCCGGAGCCGCTCGGCGACGTGTTCGCCGCAACCAGGGCCTGGGTCCTCGACCACCTCCGGGACGACCTGACGCTCACCTCGCTCGCGCGGCGGGCCACCGTCTCGCCCCGGACGTTCTCGCGGCGCTTCACCGCGGACACCGGCATCACGCCGATGCAGTGGGTGCTCCGTGCCCGGGTCGACCATGCGCGCGAGCTCCTCGAGCGGACGGACCTCACGGTGACCCAGGTGGCGGAGGCCACGGGACTCCGATCCGACACCAACCTGCGCCGCCACTTCGGCGCGATCGTCGGCACGTCACCGAGCGCCTACCGGACCGCGTTCCGGGAACGGGACGACGAACAGGAACCGCCCCGTCAGGCCTGAACGGGCGTGACCGTCCTGCGCATCACGGTCTTGCTCTTCCCGATGTGCCGTTCGAACGCGAACCCGGTCTGCTCGAACATCGCCCGGGTGCCGTTGTGGAGGAACGAGGACGACGTCCGCTTCCCCGGTGTCAGCTCGTTGGGGAAGGACACGACCTCGCCGCCACCGGCAGCCGCGATGAGGGCGAGCGCCCCGTCGAGTGCTTCTCGTGCGACACCCGAGCGGCGCTGGTCCCGATCGACGAAGAAGCAGGTGATCCGCCACGGGACCGGCCGGGTCTCGCCCGCGTCGGACTGCTTGCGGTGGTAGGTGTTCGGCAGTTCCACGGGGCTGCCGTACTGACACCACGCGATCGCGTCGTCGCCGTCGAAGACCAGCGCGACGTGCGCGACGCCCTCCTGCACGAGCCGTTGCTTGAACGTCGGTCGGTCGTGTTCGTTCTTGACTGTCTGGTCGGTGTCCCCGTGGAAGTACGAGCAGTAGCACCCACCCCAGACGCCGTTGTGCTTCTCGGCGAGTGCTCGCCAAGCGGGGACGGTCTCCGCCGTGAGCGGCTTGATCTCGTGCGCGTTCGGCATCGGCGGTCCACCGTCTCCGTCGTTCGGTGCAGTGCGGTCATCATGCCACCGAGGCGGATCGTCCGCTCAGTCCGTCGCACCCCGCGGCGGATCGACCAGCAGCCCCACCCGATCGGCGAGGTACGCCTCGAGCGGCACGGCAGAACCCGCGGCGGGGGACCAGCGCACGAGCGGGATACCGTCGTCGACGAAGAGCACCGCCGACGAACCGACGAGCGACTCGTCGAGCGGGATCGCCGTCGCCCCGTGGTTCACGGTGTCGCCCGGCGCGAAGTGCCCCTTCTGCGCCGCTGCCCGGTACGCCCGTCGTACCTCAACGGAGACGGAGACGAACTGTGAGCGTCCGGGGTCGGTGACCCGCGTGATCAGGCCCGTCGCCCAGACACGACCGCCGGTCTCGAGCGACGAACCCACGAGCAGTGCACCGACCCGCCAGACGCGACCGAGCGACCGCATGGTGGGCTCGCGGCGGATGCCGAGCACGGCCTTCGGCTCGACGTACTCGCCGAGTGCCTCGTCCGGGACCGCGGCGGTCCGGAGCGTCCGGGCGGCGTCGTCGAGCAGCGCCCTCGCCCGCTCCACGCCGTCCGTCACGTCACCCGAGCGTAGCCCGGTGCGCCCCCGATGACCGACGCCCACCAGCCGTGCTGCTCCGCCGGCGCCGCGCCGCGGACACGATCCCGATCGTCACCATCACGGCTCCGTAGGCGAGCAGCACCCCCGCGATCGCCGGGATGAGCCACGTGCGCGACCCGTTGACGAGCTGGTTGACCAGCCCGATGTCCGGCAGGCTGTACCAGACCACGCCACGGACCTGTGCGGCGGTGACCGGTGCCGGGTCGGCGAGCGCGTTGTTGTCGCCCTTGAGCGTGAAGGTCCGGGACCCGTCGGACGACGACGCCACGGAGACCACCCGGTGGCTGATGACCGCGGGCTGCCCGGAGGTGATCTGGTACGTCACGACGTCGCCGATCCGGATGTCGTCCACCGGGGTCGGCCGGACGACGAGCAGGGTGCCCGGGGGCAGCGTCGGGTCCATCGACTGCGTCAGCACCGTGAGCGGGGTCGACCCGGTGGCCTTCGGCACGACGATCAGCACGACCGCCAGCCCCGCGACGAGCAGGAGCAGCCCGGTGCTGAGTCCGAGCCCCACGGCGCGGACCACGGCCTTCCAGCCCGCGACCGACGAACCGGTGACCGACGCACCGGCCGTGCTCATGCGCCGCATCGGACTGCCTTCCCGTTGTTCTGCGTGAAGAGGGTGATCGTGCCGCTGGCCACGACGGTGCTCGTCGGGTTGCCCGCGCTGTCGAGGATCTTGACCGTGACGGTCACCGGGCCGCTGGTGGCGATGTTGGCCGGGATCTGGTCGGGCGCCAGGGTGAATCGCCCGTAGTAGTCCTGCTCCTTCTGGCCGACCATGGTCGAGGCGTCGGGACCGACGAACGCCCCGTACCAGGTGTCCTTCGGGCGGCTTGAGGTCGGCCACGCGACCTCGACGTACGTGCCGCTGTGGTCCGTGCAGGTGAACGCCGGGGTGGCGGCCGAGGTGTTCAGGTAGAAGCCGCCCTGCACGACGCCCGACGTCCACGTGCCCGCCGTGACCGTGAGGTTGACGTTCACGTTCGTGGTGGTGGACGCGGGAGCGGACGAGCTCGGGGTGCTCCGTGTGCACCACACGGCGCTGGCCCCGGCGGCGAGCTTCGACGTCATGCTCGGCAGCGACGCCCAGGTGCCGGACACGGAACCGGTGCCGACCGAGGTGGACGCAGCGCAGGCCGACGTCGAGGTGACGGGCCACGCGACGACGCTCACCGCTTGCGCGAGGGCGGTCGAGCTGCCGGACACGACGGACACGGTGGTCGTCGCGGTGCCGGCGAGCGAGCCGGAGTTCGTCAGGGTGATCGGCTTCGTCATCGACGTCACGCTCGACGAGAACGTGGTCGTCATGTCGCTGGTGCCGCTCAGGGACGCCCCGGTCTTGCCGATCGTCACGCTCGAGGCGGTGGTCCCGGTGGCGCTCCACAGCGCCCACGCGGCTGAGGACCCACCGGCGACGAACGCCGCGGTGAGCAGGACCGCGAGCAGGGCGCGGAGGCGGCGGCTCACGCGCTCACCTGCGTCCCGGTCACGGTGAGGGCGAAGTCGGTCACGGCGCCCGCCACGCTCTGCGGCGCATCGGCGTCGAGGTCCATCTCGACACAGCCGACGGCGCTGGCTCCGGCGGCGAGTGTGAAGGACCCGCTCCCGGTGTCGAAGGCGGCGAGCCGACCGCTCGCGCCGGACAACCCGGTGCGGCAGTCGGCCGTCGAACCGACGACGGACAGGCGCAGGATCAGCTCGCCGAGCACGGCGGTGGTCGTGGAGTTCGTGGCGTACGACACCTTGGTCGAGGTGGTCGCGACACGCATGCTGAGCGGGATCGATCCCGTGTTCTGCACGGTGAAGGTCCCGGTCACGCCGGTCCCCGGCCCGAGCACGGCCGCGTTCATCGCCGAGAGCGGCCCGGTGGTGATGGTCGCGGTGGCGGACCGAACGGTCGACGCCGAGGTGCTCGCCGTGCCGTTCCAGAGTGCGTAGGTGCCGCCGGTGCCGAGCATCGCGGTGACGACCGCGACGACCAAGGCGGTGACGGTCGGCCAGATCCACCGGTGACGACGCGGTGCGCGGTGGCGCCCGGTCGTCCTCGGCGTGCTGGTCATGTCCGTCCCCTGGTCGTCGTGGTCGTGCGGTCGCCGCCGGTGGGGCGGTGCAGTGGTGCAGGTGGTGCCGACACTGCCTGGAGGCACGTGGTCGCGATCGGCGGATCAGGGACCCATCGGGACCACGGCCTTCCAGGCCCGGGTCGGCACCCGCGGGTCAGGAACCGATCGCGGTCTGCGTCAGCGTGAAGGCGAGGGCGCCGACGTTGAGGGTCCCGCCCTGCCCGGTGGTCGCCGAGGAGGGGAGCGCGATGGTGAAGACGACCTTCACCGTCGAGGTCGCCGCCGAGGGCGAGACGACGAAGGTGTTCGCGTTCGACGTCGACTGCACGACCGAGGCGCTCGACGACGTCACCGCGAGGGTCTTCGTCGTCGCGGCGAGGAGCGCGGCGTCGCCCGTGATGCTCTGGTTGGCGTACGTGAGGTTGGCCTTGAGGTCCTGCCCGGTCGCACCGATCGTCAGCGTCTGGGTGAACTGGTACGTGTTGCCCGGCACCATGAGGGCGCTCGCCGGGTTGATCGTCGTCGAGCGGCCGTTCGTGACGTCGGTCCAGACGCCGTCGTTGTTGGCGCTGAGGGTCAGCGAGCCGGAGCTCACCGAGGACGCGGCCGTGCTGGCGCTGGCGTTCCACAGGGCGAAGGTGCCCGCACCGCCGAGGAGGAGGGCGACGCCGGCGGCGCCGGCGATGGCACCGGTCACGATCTTGTGCATGGAGGAGTCCGTTCCTGCGCGTTCGGGCGCGCTGAGGCCACCGGCAGCGCCGATGGGACGATGTCATCGGCCCCTGGTTCGCGGGGCCGCGGCTGACCTGTGCCGGAGAGTGGTCGCCGGGCTCCGCGACGTGACACGTCTCGGGCGGGCTGGACTCGCTCTGGTGACGACGCTACCGGTCCCCCAAAGTGCCGACAAGAGGGAACATGCGTCTGAATGGACCCAGTACAGGGGGCATTTTCGTCCCCGAGAGTGCCGACACGTTTTGTACCCCGGTCTGACGCTCCGGGAACGCGGAATGCCGAACACCCCCGTACCGTTGCACCGTCCGGAAACGAGGAGGGCCCATGGGCATCGTGCGGTGGCTGTTCGACGCGCAGCTCGTCATCGGCGACCAGACCGTGCTCTGGCGCGAGGTGATCGGCAACGTGTTCGGCCTGCTCAGCGCCCTCGGTGGGATGCGGCGCAAGGTGTGGGCCTGGCCGGTGGGCATCGTCGGCAACGCCCTGCTCTTCACCGTCTTCATGGGTGCGCTCTTCGACACCCCGAACCCGGTCAACCTGCTCGGCCAGGCGGGCCGACAGGTCATGTTCATCATCGTGAGCGTCTACGGCTGGTACCGCTGGACGCACCGTCCCGACGACGCGACGACCGTGATCGACCCGCGCTGGGCCTCCTGGAGGGCTCGTGGACTCATGGTCCTCGTCATGGTGGGCGGCACCGCGGTCCTGACCCCGATCTTCCGCGCCCTCGGTTCGTACGAACCGGTCTGGAGCGACGCCTGGATCTTCGTCGGGTCGCTGCTCGCCACCTACGGCATGGCGAAGGGCTGGGTCGAGTTCTGGCTCGTCTGGGTCGCGGTGGACCTCGTGGGTGTTCCGCTGCTGTTCTCGGCCGGCTACTACGCGTCCGGACTCATGTACGTGTTCTACGGGGTGTTCACCCTGACCGGGTTCTTCGTCTGGATGAACCAGCGGACGAAGCCCTCGGCGGCACCGGTCACCGTCGGCTGACCGTCCGGAGTGCGCGGCCCCCGGTCTGGGACGAGACACCGGTCCGCCGACGAGGTGGGATGGTCGGATGGAACACGACCACGACGCCTCGCTCGGGGACGAGCAGTCCCTCGCCGAGCGGATCGTCCGCGGCGCCATCCGCGCCTACCGCCTCCACCCGTTCGACAGCGTCGACGCGAGCGTCGTCGCCGAGGTGGCCGGGATCGAGGTCGTCGTCGTCGAGCGGCTGTTCCCGACCTGGGACGCCCTGCTGCTCGTGACGTACGACCGCTGGACGCAGCTGCGCGGGACGCGCCGGAAGAACCCGCCGTCGTGCACGATCGAGTACGTCCGGATGACCCTCGCCGAGGACGTCGCCGACCCGGGGCTCGTGCGGGTGCTCGCCGGCGTGATCACGATCGCGGCCGCCGACACCGGGTTCGCCGAGCTGTTCCGGAAGCGCTTCGAGGAGTACGTCGAACAGCTCTCCGCCGGGCTCCAGCGCGACGTCGACGCCGGCAGCGAGCGGCTCGCGATCCCGGCGTACCAGGCCGCGACACAGCTGCTGGCCGTGTACGAGGGGCTGCAGATCCAGATGCTCGTCCGGCCGCACATCGACGTCCTCGTGGAGTTCGACCGGTCCGTCCGCACGCTCCGTCAGGGGTGGTGTGAGCGCGAGGTCCCCGCGTGGGACCTCGACGAGGTCGTCCTGACCCGCTGACGGCGCTACGGACGTGCGCGCCGCCACGACGCGATCTGGCGGAGCGTGACCTTCGACCCGTACTGGGCGACCGAGTGCCGGAACAGGTACTGCGCGAACCACAGCAGCAGTGCGGCGACGACGAACACCTCGACGATGCAGACGACGGACTCGATGACGGTGAGCGATCCGACCGCGTTGCGCACCATCGCGGTGATCGGCGTGAACGTCGGGAAGTACGTGAAGAACGACGCGATCGGCGACGTCGGGGTGGTCATCACGAAGAACGCCGCGTAGAGCGGGATGATCAGCGAGAAGATCGCGACGGATTGGAGCGCCGAGGCATCCTTGATCGAGGGGACCGCTGCACCGACGGCGACGAACAGCGCCGAGGCGAGCAGGACGCCGCCGATGAGCAGCAGCGCGCCGACGAGCATCCGCCAGGGGTCGACGACCAGCCCGCCGAGCCGCGAGGCGATCAGGGGGAGTGCCACCAGCAATCCGATCAGCCCGGGCACCAGGAACACCCCGATCTGCACGAAGCCGACGAGCAGCATCGCGATGACCTTGCCGCGGATGAGGTCACCGGCGGTCACGGTGGTGAGGATCATCTCGGAGATGCGGTTCTCCTTCTCCTCGACCACGACCGTCACCATGCGGGTGGCGAGCAGGATCACGAGCCCGAAGAACGCGGCGACGTAGAGGAACGGCGGCACGATCGACAGCCAGCCCGGGGCGATCTGGCCGTCCGCGTAGGTCGTGACGTCGGTGTCCGGTGGCGACCGCAGCAGCTGGACGCTCTCGGGGTCGTCGACGGTCGCGGCGACGCTCTGCTCGAGCACGCGTTCGGCGAGCGAGGAGTACCCGCCGTTGCCGAACAGTCCACGATCGGTGGCGTCCACGCGGATGGGCTTGGTCGACGGCGACTCCGGGACCTCGATGAACGCGTCGAGCGTGCCGTCACGGACGGCTGCCCGGTCGGCCGCAGCGTCCGTGGAGGGCGCCCCGCCCCACTTCGCCGCGACGGTTTGGGACACGAGTCCGGAGTGGTCGACGTACCGGAACGGGGTCTTCGACGCCGAGGAGCTCGTCATGACCGAGTCGGTACCGGCCGCCTGGCCCACGCCGACGAGCAGTGACACCACGACGATGATGACCGGCAGGGCGAGCGTTCCGATCCAGAACGCGGGCTTCTTCACCGCGCGGACGAACTCGAACCGGACGACGGTCCCGAGCCGGCTCACGCGGCGACCCCCGGCGCTGCCGACTCGGCCGCGAGGGCGTCGTGCCCGTAGACCTGGACGAAGATCTCGTCGAGCGGGATCCGGCGCATCTCGAACGCGGTGACGTGCACGCCGGCCGACACGAGCGACGCGAGGATGTCCGACCCGTCGGCGGCCGCTTCGGGCGTCGGGACCAGGTACGCGCGGTGACCCTCGTGCCGGGCCATCCGGTAGAGCGGCGACTGCGGCACGGGGCCGTCGAGCCCGACCCTGGCGACCGCGCCCCCGAACGCGTCCTGCACGTCGGGGATGGTGCCGTACGCCGCAGCGGCGCCGTCCTTCAGGAGCAGGATGCGGTCGCAGAGCCGTTCGACCTCGTCCATGTGGTGCGTGACCAGGATGACGGTGGCGCCGTCCGCCTTCCGCTCGTCGACGAGGTCGAGCAGCAGCCGGCGGTTGACCGGGTCGAGGCCCTTCGTCGGCTCGTCGAGGATGAGCAGCCGCGGCCGGTCCATGATCGTGATCCCGAGCTGCACCTTCTGCTGCTGGCCACCGGAGAGCTTGTCGACGCGGAGCTTCGCACGGTCCGCCAGGCCGACCCGGGCGAGGTAGTCCATGCTCCAGGCCGTCGCCTCGGGGCCTCGCAGGCCGCGCAGTCGCCCGAAGTAGGTCATCACGTCGATGACGGACTCCTTGCGGTACAGGCCGCGTTCCTCGGGCAGGTAGCCGATGCCGCCGGTCGCGGGCTCGTAGGGGTGTCCATCGATGGTGAGGGTGCCCGACGTCGGGGTCGTGATGCCGAGCAGTGCGCGGATCGTCGTGGTCTTGCCGGAGCCGTTGCTGCCGAGCAGGCCGAAGGTCTCGCCGGGGGCGATGTCGAACGACAGCCCGTCGACGACGTTGCGATCCCCGAAGCGCATGACGAAGTCCCGCACGCTGATGCTCGCCCCACTCATGCGGCGACTGTACCGGGGCCGCCTGGCGAGAAGGGCCCGATCTTTCCCATCACATTCGCGTTGGAATGCGGAAACGGGCACACCTGGTCGAAAGAATCGACTTGGTACGCCCGTTTCTGCCGGGTGCGTGAGGCGACCGCCTGACGGACTGGAGGCGCGGTGCCTGCCCGCACCGCGCCTCCAGTCCGCCTCCTGGTTCCGTCAGGAACGCAACCAGGCGGTCCCCACACCCGACAGTGCGCCGTCTGTCACCGGCGCGGAGGCGAGCAGCAGCTCGCCGGAGGGGAGTCCGTACGGCTCGTCGCCGAACACCGTGACGCTGGTCCAGCCGTTCGGGCGGCGGAACGCGAGCACGTCGTCGCGCCCGGTCTCGAGCCACTCGAGGTGCTCCTCGGACTGCAGCTGCCCGCGCAGGCCGAGGGCCTTCCGGTACAGGTTCAGGGTGGAGTCGGGGTCGGCGTCCTCGGCCTCGACGCTCGACGCCCCGAACCACGAGGGCTGCGGCAGGTGTGCCGTCCCGGAACCGAAGCCGAACGACGAACCGGACGTCGTCCACGGGAGCGGCACGCGGCACCCGTCACGGCCGACGTCGACGCCCGGGTTCCGGAAGAACGCCGGGTCCTGGCGGTCGGCGTCGGGGATGTCGCCGACCTCCTGCAGGCCGAGCTCCTCGCCCTGGTAGAGGTACGCGGAGCCGGGCAGAGCGAGCTCGAGGAGCGTCGCCGCCTGCGCACGACGCAGGCCGAGCGACCGGTCGAGCTCGTCCTGCGAACCGCCGGCGAGCAGCCAGGCGCTGCCCTGCTTCTCCTCCGCGCCGTTGCGTGCGGGCAGGGCGTAGCGGGTGGCGTGCCGGACGACGTCGTGGTTCGAGAACACCCACGTGGTCGACGAGCCGGACTGCTCGGCGAGCCCGAGGTTGAACTCGATGATCGTCCGGAACGACGAGGCGTCGAAGTCGGCCTCGAGCAGGTCGAAGTTGAACGCCTGTCCGAGCCCGTCGGCGCTGGCGTAGCGGGCACGACGGTCGGCGGCGACCCACGCCTCGGCGACGGCGGTGCGTGCCGGGGTGTACTCGTCGAAGACCTTCCGCCACTCGGCGTAGATCTCGTGCACGTCGTCGCGGTCCCAGAGGATGTGCGAGCCGTCCTTCGGGGACGCGAGCACCTCGGCCCACGTCGGCAGCTCGCCCTCGGGCAGGTTCTTCGCCAGGCCGTGCGCGACGTCGATGCGGAAGCCGTCGACGCCCCGGTCGGACCAGAAGCGGAGGGTGTGCAGGAAGTCGTCGCGGACCTCGCGGTTCGCCCAGTTCAAGTCGGGCTGCTCCTTGGCGAAGTTGTGCAGGTACCACTGGCCGTCGCCGACCGCGGTCCAGGCCGGGCCGCCGAAGATCGACACCCAGTCCGCAGGGGCCCGTTCGCCGGACGGCCCGGTGCCGTCGCGGAAGACGTACCGGTCGCGGGCGGGGGAGCCCTTCGGCGAGGCGAGTGCCTCGCGGAACCACTCGTGGCGGTCGCTCGTGTGGTTCGGCACCACGTCGACGATCACCCGGATGCCGGCACCGTGCAGGGCCGACACCATCTCGTCGAAGTCCTCGAGCGTGCCGAGGCGTGGGTCGACATCGCGGTAGTCGTCCACGTCGTAGCCGCCGTCGGCCAGGGCGGACGGGTAGAACGGGCTGAGCCAGACGGCCTCGATGCCGAGCGACGCCAGGTACGGCACGCGCGAGGTCACGCCGGGCAGGTCGCCGATGCCGTCGCCGTTCGCGTCCGCGAAGGACCGCGGGTAGATCTGGTAGACGCTCGCCTGGCGCCACCAGGTCTCGTCCGTCGCGGTCGGGGCTGGCGTGTTCTGGACCAGGGTGTCGGTCACGAGGGGCCTTTCGTCGTTCGTTGTCGTCAGGTTCGAGTACGTCACTTGATGGCGCCCTGCGTCACACCGGCCATCACCCATCGCTGGGTGATGAGGTAGACGATGATCGCCGGTGCCATCGCCATCAGGTACGAGGCGAACGACACGTTGTAGTTGTTGCTGAACTGCGTCTGGAACATCTGCTGGAGCACCGGCAGCGTCTGCAGCGCCGGGTCCGACGTGATGAGCGACGGCATCACGAAGTCGTTCCACGATGCCAGGAACGCGAAGATGCCGACGGTCGCGCTCATCGGTGCCAGCAACGGGAACACCAGCCGCCAGAACACCTGTCCGGTGCTCGCGCCGTCGATGCGGGCGCTCTCCTCGAGTTCGGCCGGGATCGACCGCAGGAACGCGGTGAAGAGCAGCACGCTGAAGGACAGCTGGAACATGACGTGCAGGATCGCGACGCCGAACGGGTTGTCCAGGTGCGCGAGGCCGGTCAGCTTCACCTGCGAGAGCGCGAGGACCGGGAACGGCAGGAACATCGCGGCGAGCAGGTAGAAGAACGACCAGCGGAACAGTCGGCGGTCCC
>Ga0153924_1001082_pt1 | contig 15007 bp, 13 predicted proteins | sample TSNJ008MetaG_FD_104709 | JGI IMG/M metagenome (GOLD analysis project Ga0153924, IMG submission 104709) | Attine ant fungus gardens microbial communities from New Jersey, USA - TSNJ008 MetaG | ecosystem: Host-associated > Fungi > Mycelium > Unclassified | place: USA: New Jersey, Wharton State...
AATGTGCGCGCCCACTGCGAAACCAAAGCAGGAACAGCGCGCCCACAATCAAGCTCGTGAGCGGGCCGGCGGCAAGAATCAAAAGGCTTTGCTGCACGGTGCCAGTCGGATTGTCTTCCAAGAACGCGTAAATGCGCGGTGAAAAGCCGAGAGATTGGGCGACTAAGCCGTGCCCGGCTTCGTGAATTGCCGCAGTAAGCAGTTGCGCTGCGGCGAACGCGAACGCGGAATTGATGAAGAGCGCCTTAGAGCCCGCGTTCTTCGGCTTCACCCGCGCTCGCTATCGAGCATCGCCATCTGGGGGCCGGCATATCGTGCGCCGGCAATCGCTTCGTGCGGAGCGAACTTATCAATCGCGCGCAGGTCTTCCTCGTGAAGACCGACGTCGAGTGCTCCGAGCGACTCGTCCAAACGCGCAACACGCCGCGCGCCCACGAGCGGCACGATATCGTCTCCGCGCGAAAGCACCCACGCGATGGCAAGCTGCGCGGGGGTGATGCCGCGCTCGTTCGCTAGCGCGCGCAGAAGTTCTACGAGCGCGAGATTGCGATCGAGATTCTCTCCGCTGAACCGCGGGCCGTGCGCGCGAAAGTCGTTCGGCGCGACCGTACGATCCTTACTCCAATGGCCGCTGATCAACCCGCGGGAAAGCACGCCGTACGCCGTGATTCCAATGCCCAGCTCGCGGGCTGCAGGCAGAATCTGCGCCTCGATGCCGCGCGTGACGATCGAGTACTCGATTTGAAGATCGCAAATCGGATGAACGGCATTTGCGCGGCGCATCGTCTGTGCACCGGCCTCCGAGAGTCCGATGTAGCGCACGTAGCCGCGCTGAACCATCTCGGCGATCGCCCCGACGGTTTCCTCGATTGGCACGTTCGCGTCGACGCGCGCCGGCCGGTAGATGTCGACGTAATCCGTGTGCAAGCGCCGCAGCGTGTACGCAAGCGAAGATTTCACCGCTTGCGGCCGGCCATCGTAGCCGAGCCACGCTCCATCGGGCGCGCGTTGCGCGCCGAACTTCACACTGATCACGACCTCTTCGCGGCGCCGCTCGCGCAGTGCCTGCGCGATGAGCAACTCGTTGTGGCCCATCCCGTAGAAGTCGCCCGTGTCGAGCAGCGTGATGCCGCGGTCGAGCGCGCTTGCAATCGTCGCCAGACTTTCGCTGCGATCGGCAGGGCCGTACGCATCCGACATGCCCATGCAGCCTAAGCCAAGCGCGCTCAGCGCCGGCCCGTGCGTCCCGAGTCGGCGTTGCTTCACGGTTCGATCATAACCGCGCGCAGTTACGCGTGCGCGGGTTCGGTCGGGGCTGCCGGCGGCTCGATCGAGGGGATTTTCGAGAAAGCCAACTTCTCGGGGTCGGTGCCGTCGACGTCGGCTAGAACGTGATCGCCGGCAACGAACGTGCCCTTGAGCATCTCTTCGGCAAGCTCATCCTCCACGTTACGCTGGATTGCGCGACGCAGCGGGCGCGCGCCGAATTGCGGGTCCCACCCCTTCTTCGCGAGCAGCGCCTTGGCGGCGTCGGTAACCTTGAGATGCATGTCTTGAGCTCTGACTTCGCGCAGGACTTTCTCGAGCTCTAGTCCGACGATCTCTTCGATCTGCTCCCGGTTGAGCTGGTGGAACACTACGACTTCGTCGACGCGATTGAGGAACTCGGGCCGGAACGTGTGCTTGACCTCTTCGAGCACTTTGTTCTTCATACGCTCGTAGTTCTTGAGTTCGTCTTCGTCCGTGGTCTTTTGCGGCCGGAAGCCGATGTCGGTCGTGGTCTGCATCCCCGCCGCACCGATGTTCGACGTCATGATGATGACGGTGTTTTTGAAATCGACCTGTCGCCCTTGCGAATCCGTCAGGCGCCCATCGTCGAGCACTTGTAGCAACAAATTAAAGACGTCAGGGTGAGCCTTCTCGATTTCGTCGAGCAAAACAACGGAATACGGGCGGCGGCGCACGGCTTCGGTGAGCTGTCCGCCTTCTTCATATCCGACGTATCCCGGAGGAGCGCCGACCAGACGCGAGACCGAGTATTTCTCCATATACTCCGACATGTCGATGCGAATCATCGACTCTTCGTCGTCGAACATGAACTCGGCAAGGCTGCGCGCGACTTCCGTCTTTCCGACACCGGTCGGTCCGAGGAAGAGAAACGAGCCGATCGGGCGGTTCGGATTCTTCAGGCCGGCACGCGAGCGACGGATCGCCCGCGTGATCACGTTGATCCCCTCGTCCTGGCCGACGATGCGCTCGTGCAGCTTGGCTCCCATGTTGAGCAGCTTTTCGGTCTCGGCTTGCGCGAGACGGCTCACCGGGATCCTCGTCCACGACGAAACGATCTCGGCCACGTTCTCCTCCGTGACGCGCAGCGGTTTCTCGGCCATCTGCGCCTTGCGCTCTTGCCACTCTTGCTCGAGCCGCGCTTTCTCTAAACGCAGCTTCTCCTCGCGATCGCGAATCGAAGCGGCCTTTTCGAACTCCTGATTCTTGACCACCGATTCTTTCTCGGCGATCACACGTCGCAGCTGCGCGTCGACGTCGCGGATCTCGGGCGGCGGCAGCGTCGCCTGCAAGCGCACACGCGAACTGGCTTCGTCGATCAAGTCGACGGCTTTGTCGGGCAGGAAGCGATCCGTTATATAACGGTCCGCGAGCTTCGCGGCTGCCGCGAGCGCTTCGTCGGTGATGACGACCTTGTGGTGCGCCTCGTAACGATCGCGCAGCCCCGCCAAAATCTCGACGGTTTCTTCTACCGACGGCTCACCGACCATCACCGGCTGAAAGCGCCGTTCGAGTGCGGAGTCCTTCTCGATGTGTTTGCGGAATTCGTTGAGCGTCGTCGCGCCGATGCATTGCAGTTCACCGCGTGCGAGAGCCGGCTTGATGATGTTGCTGGCGTCGATTGCGCCCTCAGCCGCGCCTGCGCCGACCAGCGTGTGCAATTCGTCGATGAACAGAATGATCTCGCCGGCCGCGCCGCGGATTTCATCCATAACGCGCTTCATGCGCTCTTCGAATTCACCGCGATATTTCGTTCCGGCAACCAGACCCGCCAGATCGAGCGTGATCACGCGCCGGTCGCGCAGGGGCTCGGGAATGTCGCCCTTGATGACGCGCTGCGCGAGGCCTTCCGCGATTGCGGTTTTGCCGACGCCGGGCTCGCCGATCAGTGCCGGATTGTTCTTGGTGCGCCGCGATAGAATTTGAATCACGCGCTCGATCTCGTTGTTGCGGCCGATAACCGGATCGAGTTTGTTTTCGCGAGCCAACTGCGTGAGATCACGTCCGTACGCATCGAGCGTCGGCGTTTTACTCTTGCCCTTGGGCGCCGGGGGCTGCCCTTCTGCGCCGAGCAGCGAGGTGGTTTGCACGCGCACTTTGGCCGGATCCACACCGAGATTGGTCAGCACGCGCGCCGCGACACCCTCACCCTCGCGGATCAAGCCGAGCAACAGATGTTCGGTACCGATATAATTGTGGTTGAGTTGGCGTGCTTCTTCGAAGGCAAGCTCGATCACGCGCTTTGCGCGCGGCGTAAATACCATCTCCTGCTGCACGGTCTGACCGCCGCGCCCGACGATCGCTTCGACTTCCTGACGCACCTTGGCAAGGTTGACGCCGAGCGACTCGAGGACTTTGGCAGCCAGGCTCTCGCCTTCCGAGATGATGCCGAGCAGGATGTGCTCGGTACCGATGTAGTTGTTCCCCAAGCGCTGCGCTTCTTCTTGAGCGAGCACAATGCTGCGTCTCGCGCGCTCGGTGAACGGTTCCCACATTGACATGATGCTGTAGCTCTTCCCTCCGGAGACTCCGACTTGCGCTCGGCGCAAGTATTCTACTCTAACGCTACCCGCGCGAGGCGAGTTTCGTGACGCCCTACCTGGCCGTACGCCGCCGCATCGCCCTTGGCCTAGGGCGTGTATTAATATGATAGCCATGCCGAACGCCGATCAAATTCGCACCGCCCTCGCTGATGTCAAGGACCCCGAGATTGGTCTGGGTATCCTCGAGCTTGGTCTGGTCTACGACATCACCGTCGAAGGCGATTCCGGCGAGCACGTGACGGTCGTCATGACCCTCACCTCGCCGATGTGTCCAGTCGGCCCGATGTTCAGGCAGTCGGTCGAGGAACGCGTGCTGGCTGTGGCCGGGGTCAAGACAGCCACGGTCGATATCACGTTCTCACCTCCCTGGGATCCGGCAGCTATGGCGTCCGACGACGTCAAAGCAGCCCTTGGAATTTGGTGAAGCGGCTTCGCCACCCACCCTAGCTTGTAGTCTGTTTCGGCAGATTCAGCACGGCAAATGTAGCCGTGGCGTGGGCAACCAGGCGCCCGGAGGCGTCGAAGGCGCGCCCTTCCGCCGTGGCGACCGTCGAACCGACGTGGACGGCGTTTCCTTCCGCCCTCACTTTTTCTCCGTCGAGCAAAACCGGCCGAACGAGATGCACGTGTAAATCGATCGTCGTGCAATACGATTGCGGCTCGAGCCTCGTCTGAACCGCAAGCGTCAGGACCGTATCGAGCAGCGTCGACGTCAAGCCGCCGTGCAGCACGCCCGTCGGATTAGCCATCCATTCGTGCGCCGACATACTGAAGACGACGCGTCCAAGCTCGACCGCTTCGATCACGAATCCCATCGCGCGCGCCGCGGGCGGCGGCGGTACACGGCCGTTCTTCATGTCGTTCATCCACTCGAGATGATCGCGACCGTAGATTGCCTGTGCCGTTACACCGGGCGGATCCCATGAGAAGGTGCGTTCACGCATATGCGCGCTCCAATTCGAGCGAATCGGCTACGATCGACCACAGCGCGGAGTTACCAGAGCGAAAGAAGCCCATATGGCCGACAGCGACCAATCCGAACTCGCGCGGATAGATCTGGTGAATTTGCGGCGCGGTGCCTACGAACGCGCTTGCAAGCCCCTCGATCGCTTCGCGCCCGATCCAGCGATCGTCCGCGAGCCCGAGCATCATCAGCGATCCGCGATAGCATGCGCCGTTGCGTAGCGAATCCAGCGTCGGATCGTCCAAAAAATAGCGCGGCTGCAGCACCCACCGGCACCATTCACGCGCAACGCCGGGCGCGAGATCCTCACCGAATCCGATCCGCGATCCCGGTGAATATCCGCAAAGGCGAACCGCCAGCGGGGTGACGATTTTCATCAACGCGTACACGCGATAGCGCTCGCCCGGCGCGCAGTTGCGCCAATATCCCAGCCCGGATGCAACCGTTACGGCCCGTTCGATCTCGCGGTTGTTGGGGGCGAGCAACAGGGCGTGGCCGCCATGCGAATGTCCGACCGCATGCAGCGGGCGATCGGAATAGCGTTTGCGCATCCACGCGACGACGCCCGCGAAATCGCGCTCGCTCCAGTCGCGCATCCGTGCATCGCTGCGGCGCAACACTTCCGGCGACTCGCCCGAACCGCGGTAGTCATACGTCAAAACGGCGGCACCTGCATCGCTCAGGAACGTCGCGAAGGGGCCATAGTATCCGCGCGGAACAGCCGTTGCGCCGCTGACGATTACGGCGGCGCGCGGCCGCTGGGGTTCGAAGAGCGTCGCTCGCAGCGGTAAGCCGTCGAGTGCCGCAACGGTAACCTCGCGCGTCATCGTCGCGCCGCCCGTTCGTCGAGCCAATCGTGCAGCGCCGCTGCCACGCGACGCGAATGCGCGCGGGAACGCAAACCGCGCGTGAGCAAGACCGCGCCTTCGAGCGCCGCAACAATCAAGTCGGTGGCCTGCTGCACGTCCAGGTCGACTTTCAGCTCACCGCCGGTGCGTGCGCGCTCGAGATTGCGTGAAACGACGCCGCGCATCGCGCCCAGAGCTTTCGCGATGCGATCGCGTAGAAACGGCAGCGCGTCGTCGGCTTCAATGCAGGCGTTCATGACGGGACACCCACCGTCCACCACCGGACGTTCGCAGTAGCGTTCGAACGCCTCGATGTAGGCGCGCACGCGGGACAGGCCCGCCGGCGCCGCCAACGTCGCCTCGGTAAAGTACTCCTCGACCCGCGCGTATGCGTAATCGAACGCCTCGACGGCGAGTTCTTCCTTGCTGGCGAAGTGATTGTAGAGCCCACCCTTCTCGAGCGAGGTCGCCTCGAGAATATCGGCGATCGACGTCCCTGCGTAGCCCTGCTGGTTGAAGATCGGCGCGGCCGAAGCGAGGATCGCCGTTCGCCGGTTCGAACCCTTCATAAAAACAGACCGTTCGGTCTGTAACCGTCTTCGTCCTTGAAAGCGTTGCAAGGAAATACGTATGCAGGCACCCGACGATTTGGTCGAATACGGCTCGCGGCGCTGGTTGATCGTCGTCGGCGTGATGTCCGCCACGTTGCTCCAAGTGCTCGACGCCACAATCGTCAATGTGGCGCTGCCGACGATTCAGGGCAACCTGGGCGCAAACTTCGATGACGGGGCCTGGATCGTTACCGGCTACATCATCGCCGCCGTCATCGTTATCCCGCTTACGCCCTGGCTGCAGCAACTGCTCGGCCGGCGCAACTACTACGTCGCCGCTATCGTCGGCTTTACCATTACCTCCGGACTGTGCGGCACGGCAACGACGCTCTCGCAATTGATCGTCTACCGAGTGTTGCAGGGCTTGTGCGGCGGTGGTTTGATTTCGACGGGCCAAGCGATCATGCGCGACACGTTTCCGCCACGCCAGCTTGGGCTCAGCCAGGCGCTGACCGCGGTCGGCGCCGTCGTCGGACCGTCGATCGGCCCCACGCTCGGCGGAGTGCTTACCGACTCGCTGTCGTGGAACTGGATCTTCTACGTCAACATCGTTCCCGGGATCATTTCCGGACTGCTCTGCGCGTCACTGCTGCGCGATCCGTCCCGCCGCGGGCGCCCCTCGCTCGACGGAATTGGTCTTGCGTTGATGGCCACGGGCTTAGGATGCCTGCAGTACGTCCTTGACGAGGGCGAGCGCTACGACTGGTTGAGCGATCAGAACATTCTCATCACGGCGCTCGTCGCAATCACTTGCCTCGCGGGATTCGCGTACTGGGAGCTGCGAGTGGTGAAGAACCCGATCGTCGATCTGCGCATCTTAGTTCAAAATCGGACCGTCGCCGCCGGCTGCACCCTTGCGATGCTGCTCTCGTTCTCACTCTTTGGCGGCATCATTCTCGCACCGCAGTTTCAGCAGTTTCTGCTGAACTTTACGGCAACGCTTTCGGGGCTCTCGATTCTCTCTCGCGCGCTGGGCATCATGGTCATGACGTTCGTAACGCTCGCGCTGATGAACCGGTTTAAGGTTCGCCCGCAGATCCTTATTGCGACCGGCTTTCTCATCGTTTCGATTGCAAACGTCCTCACCGCCCAAGTTCTCACCACGGACAGCGTCTTCGCGACCTTCCTCTTTCCGCTGATCTTCGGCGGCATCGGCTTCGGGATGATCTTCGTGCCTCTTGCGGTTACGGTGCTCAGCTCCGTGCAAGGACTCGATACGCAGAAAGCCACGTCGCTGCAAAATCTATTCCAGCAGCTCGGCGGCTCGATCTCGACTGCAGTCCTCGTCACGCTGCTCGACCGGCGCAGCGCGTTCCATCAAGATCGGCTCGCCGCGTCGGTCACGCTTTCCAATCCGGCGGTGCAAAACGCGATTGCGCATCACACCACGCTCAGCAGCGTTTCAGCGCTGGTGGCGCAACAGGCGAGTACGATGTCGTTCGCCGATGCATTCTATTTTCTGGGCGTCGTCACGTTGCTGCTTTCGCCACTGGTTCTGCTGCTGCGGCCCCCGAAGGCCCACGCACCCGGCCCGGCAGCAATTGCCGCCGAGTGAGGCGAATGGCGCCTCATGTCCAAAACGCCGCAGGAGAAATACGCGGAGCTGGCGGCAAAGGGTGAGCTGGCCCTAGCGCCGGCCGGCGCCACGGCGATCGAAAAGCAGCACGCGCGCGGCAAGCGAACCGCGCGAGAGCGCATCGCAGCCCTCGTGGACGGAGACTCCTTCACCGAACTCGATCGATTCGTCGTCCATCGCACCAGCACGTTTGGGTTGGACGAGCGCGAGTTTCTCGGCGACGGCGTAATCACCGGCCGCGCGACGATCGACGGCCGCCAGGTTTTTCTCTTCTCGCAAGATTTCACCGTGCTCGGCGGATCGCTGGGCGAAGCGTTCGCCGAAAAAATCTGCAAGGTGATGGATCTTGCCATGCGAACGGGCTCGCCGATGATCGGCATCAACGACTCGGGCGGAGCGCGCATTCAAGAAGGCGTCGTTTCCTTGGGCGGTTACGCCGAGATCTTCTGGCGCAACGTGCAAGCCAGCGGTGTCATTCCGCAGCTCAGCCTCATCGCCGGACCTTGCGCGGGCGGCGCCGTCTATTCGCCGGCGATCACCGATTTCGTGCTCATGACCGAGCGCATTTCGCAGATGTTCATCACCGGCCCCGAAATCATCAAGACCGTGACCGGCGAGGACGTCAGTTTCGAGCAGCTCGGCGGCGCGATGACGCACGCGACGCGAAGCGGCGTCGCGCACGTCGTTGCGAGCGACGAAGACGACTTGGTCGAACAGACCAAGACGCTGCTCTCGTATCTTCCTTCCAATAATCTCGACGACGCTCCGCGATACGCGTGCGACGACGATCCGAATCGGGAGAATCGCGAACTCGACGAGATCGTACCCGATTCCCCGAGCAAGCCGTACGACATGCGCGCTGTCATCGAAGGCGTGCTCGACTACGGCGACTTCTTCGATATCCAACCCCTCTACGCGCAAAATGTGATCTGCGGGTTCGGGCGCGTCGCGGGGCGCAGCGTCGGCGTGGTCGCGAACCAGCCCAGCGTCCTTGCCGGCGTACTCGATATTAAATCGTCGATCAAAGCCGCGCGCTTCGTACGATTTTGCGACGCGTTCAATATCCCGCTCGTCACCTTCGTCGACGTGCCGGGTTTCCTGCCGGGAACAGACCAGGAATACGGCGGCATCATCCTTCACGGCGCGAAGCTGCTCTACGCCTTCGCCGAGGCGACCGTTCCGAAAATCACGATCATCACGCGCAAGGCCTACGGCGGCGCTTACGACGTCATGTCTTCCAAGCACATTCGTGCCGACGTCAATCTGGCGTGGCCGACGGCCGAGATCGCGGTGATGGGCGCGGAGGGCGCCGTCAAGGTGATCAACCGCCGCGAGATCGGCGCCGCGAAGGATCAGACGGCAAAGATGAGAGAGCTGATCGACGAATACACTGAGCGGTTCGCCAATCCATATATTGCCGCGCAGCGCGGCTACGTCGACGACGTGATCGAAGCGCATCGCACCCGCGGAGCCATCGCAACGGCACTCGATATGCTCGAGAACAAACGCGTCGAACGGCCCAAGCGAAAACACGGCAACATCCCGCTGTGATCTACTCAAGGAGCACCATGACGACGCGCAAGGCGTTTCTCGTAGCCGCAGCCACTGCTGCGGCGATGTCACCGGCTTCCGTCGCCGAAGCGGCGGCGCCCCCGGCTCGGGGAGCGAGCGACAAGCTCGACTTCGACCTCGACGCATTCAACGCGCTGCTCGACAGCGCGCAATCGCACAAGCACCTTTTCGCATCCGTCCAGATTAACGGCGGCGAAGTACTCGGTGCGATGCGCAATACACTCAATGCCTATCGCGACCTCGGCGCTAACTGGAACGACGTGCTTCCCGTTGCGGTCTTCTATCACGGGGTCTCGATCGTGTTGGCCTTCGACGACTTGATCTGGGACCGTTACGTGATTCCGCTCGGAAGTAAGATCAAGCGCGGTGGCGCCGCCAAGCAGATTGCATCGGTTCGCAAGAACGGCCCTAGCGGTAATCCCTGCCTGCGCGAGCAAGGTGGTGACTACGACACCTCGATTCGTTCGCTGGTCGCCGACGCCGGTGCGCGCTTCTTCGTTTGCAACAACGCCGCTCGCGGGCTGTCGGGCATGATCGCCACGACGCTCGGGGTCCCGATCAACCAGGTCTACGGTGATATCGCGCATCACTTGGTACCCAACGCCATGCTCGTACCCGCGGGCGTTTGGGCGGTTCATGCCATTCAGGAGCAGCGATTCACCTTGTTGCAAACCTCGCTGGCCCCATCGGAGTAGCGCGCTACGGGTTGATCGCCCGGGTCGGCTTGAATTCGACGATTTGATATTCCGAGATCCCCTCGCGCACAAAGGGATCCTCGGCAAGCATCGCTTCCACTTCTTCGCGCGAGAGATCGTGCGTGACGACGATGCCGCCGACGCGCGGATTTTGCGGGCCCGATGCGAGTACGTGGTGTGCTTCGTAATGGCGGTCGAGGAAAGCGCGGTGTTCGGAAAGCCAGCGATCGACCTCGTCGAGCGGCCGCAGGTAGTGCGATATCAGGACAAACATGCCGCCCACTGTTCGCGCAGGAGGCTCCACCCACCCGGCGCTGGTATCTAGTCGTCTTGTGAAGCTGCTCGAAGGAAAGCGCGCCCTGATCACGGGCGTGGCCAATCGCTGGTCGATCGCAACCGGCATCGCGCGTGCGATGCACGCGCACGGCGCACAACTCGCGTTCACCTATCAGGGCGAACGCGTGAAGGACGAAGTCGAGAAACTCGCGGCGGAGCTTGGCGGCGGACCGGTCTTCGAATGTGACGTCGCGAGCGATCGATCGCTGGCAGCGATGCGCGACGCGCTGATACCGGCTTTCGGGAAGCTCGACGCTCTGGTTCACTCCATCGCCTTTGCCGACAAAGACGACTTGCGCGGTACGGTCTACGACACTTCGCGCAAGGGCTTCGCGCTTTCGCTCGACGTTTCAGCCTATTCCCTAATCGCGCTGGTATCGTCGCTGCGTGACGACTTCAACGAGGGCGCCTCGGTGGTAGCGCTGACCTATTTAGGGGCCACGCAAATCGTTCCCAACTACAATCTCATGGGCATTGCAAAGGCAGCGCTCGAATCGTCAGTGCGCTATCTGGCCTACGACCTCGGCACCCGCGGCATTCGCGTTAACGCCATCTCGGCCGGTCCCATCAAGACCGCTAGCATGCGGCAAGTCGCCGGTGCGACCAAGATGCTCGACGTCGTTCCCCAAGTTGCCCCATTGCGGCGAAACGTGACACCGGACGACGTGGGCAATACCGCCGTGTATCTGGTGTCCAATCTCTCCCGCGCAGTCACCGCCGACGTGCATTTCGTCGATGCCGGATATCACGCCGTCGGCATGTATCCGCCCGATTTCGGCTCGTGATCAGCGACGAGGAGCTCGCGGCGGTCGCCGTCGCGCTAGCGACTTTGAACCCGGCTGACGACGAGCCCCGATTCGCGAGCACAACGCCGATTTCGCGCTGGAAGCTCGCTGCGCGTTACGATGCCACCGGCAGCGACGATGTCTTCGCCGCTCCGTAAGATCCTGATCGCAAATCGCGGCGAGATCGCGGTTCGCATCATACGAACGGCGCGCGAGATGTCGATTGCGACCGTTGCAATCTATTCCGAGGTCGATCGCGATGGACTACACGTGCGCATGGCCGACGAGGCCTATTTGGTCGGACCGGCCGCGCCGTCGCAAAGCTACCTGAATATCGATGCAGTCCTCGAGATCGCAGCGCGATCCGCCGCGCAAGCGATTCACCCCGGTTACGGTTTCTTAGCGGAGAATGCGCAGTTCGCTCGCCGGACGATTGCAAGCGGACGAATCTGGATCGGACCGCATCCCGACGCAATCGACGCGATGGGCGACAAGCTTCGCGCGCGGCAGGCAATGGAAAAGGCCAACGTGCCGTTCGTGCCGGGTGGTATGCAGGAAATCGAAGATGTCGGCGCTGCGCGCAAGGCCGCCGCGATCTACGGTCTTCCACTCGCACTCAAAGCCTCAGCCGGCGGCGGAGGGAAAGGGCTGAAAGTTGCGCGGACGCTCGAGGAGATTGAGTCGGCATTTAACACGGCCAAACGCGAGGCCGAGACATACTTCAAGAATGGCACGATCTACGCCGAGCGCTACCTTGAGAATCCCAAGCACGTCGAGTTGCAAGTTCTCGGCGACAAGCACGGCAACGTGATTCACATCGGCGAACGCGACTGCTCGCTGCAGCGGCGTCATCAGAAGTTGTGGGAAGAGGCGCCCGCGCAGATTCCGCTCGGCGTTCGTCGTGCGATGCGCGATGCAGGCGTACGCGCGGCGCGCGCGATCGGCTACGACTCGGTCGGAACGATCGAGATGCTGGTCAAGGGCACCGAGTTTTTCTTTCTCGAGATGAATACGCGCATCCAAGTCGAGCACACCGTAACCGAGATGATCTCCGGCCTCGATTTGATCCGCGAACAGATTCTCGTCGCCGCCGGCGAACCGATCGGTTTTACGCAGGACGACGTTGTCTTCAATGGAGTATCAATCGAGGGACGCGTCAACGCGGAAGACCCCGCCGCAAACTTCTCTCCCGCGCCCGGAACGATTACGGCGTATCGCGAGCCGGCGGGCCTGGGCGTACGCGTCGATTCCGCAGCATACTCGGGCATCACGATAACGCCCGACTACGACTCGCTCATCGCCAAGCTCATCGTGTGGGCGCCGACGCGCGCTCAAGCGATCGCGCGACTGCGCCGCGCGATCGACGAATACCAGATTGAGGGCGTGCCGACAACGCTTCCGCTGCTGCGCGCGTTGTGCGACCAACCAAGGGTGTTGGACGCGTCCTACGGCACGGCCACGTTGGAGGCGTTTGCCGAGACCGCTTTCCGCGGAGGTGTGCCCCCCTCCAGCGACCTGGGAATGGTTACGGTCGCTTCCGGGGGGCACACCCCCGCGGAAAGCTCATCGACAAGCACCGAGTCGCGCGAAGTACGGGTTGAAGTGAATGGGAAGCTCTATCGCGTGCGGGTGTTTGGGTTGGGCGAGCGCGGTGGGGCGGCGGCGCGGAACGGGCGGTTGACGGTTGCGCCGCGGGCGGTGGGAAAGAGACGCAGCGCAGGAGCGGGTGGGAACGACGTGATCTCGCCGATGCACGGCGTTGTAGTTGAGATGAAGGTTTCGGCGGGTGATGCGGTTGCGGAGGGTCAAGTTGTCGCGATCGTCGAGGCCATGAAGATGATGAACGAAATCCGGGCGCACAAGGCCGGAACGGTAACGTCGATCCACGCGAAAGCGGGCGAGGCGGTCGAGGCGCAGGCGCCGCTGGTTACGGTAGGCTAAAAATGGCACGGGAATTCAACGCTAGCGGCATCCCGCTCGAACCCTGTTACGAGCGGATCGAAGGACCGTCGCACGATTTGGGCGAGCCCGGTGCGTTTCCGTTTGGCCGCGGCATTCGCGAAGACATGTATCGCGGGCGGCTGTGGACGATGCGGCAATATGCAGGATTTGCAACCGCGGCGGAATCGAACGCGCGGTACCGCTATCTTCTCGAACGCGGGACCACCGGTCTTTCGGTCGCCTTCGATCTTCCAACCCAGCTCGGCTATGATTCCGACGCCGGCGTTGCGCGCGGCGAGGTTGGAAAGGTCGGCGTTGCGATCGACTGCCTCGCCGACATGGAGACGCTTTTCGATCGGATTCCGCTTGATGCGGTCACCGTTTCGATGACGATCAACGCGCCCGCGTCGATTCTGCTGGCGATGCTTCTCGCGGTTGCACGGCGGCGCGGAATCGCATTCTCTTCGCTCGGCGGCACGATCCAAAACGACGTGCTCAAAGAATACGTCGCGCGCGGCACCTACATCTATCCGCCCGGGCCGTCGATGCGATTGGTCACCGACGTCATGTCGTACTGCGCACGTGAAGTTCCGCAATGGAATACGATTTCGATCTCGGGCTATCACATTCGGGAAGCGGGCTCAACGGCGGTCGAGGAGATTGCCTTCACTCTTTCAAACGCCAAAGCGTATCTGCGCGCGGCACGCGCGGCCGCAATCGACCTCGACCTGATCGCTCCGCGCATTTCCTTCTTTTGGAACGCGCACAACGATTTCTTCGAGGAGATCGCGAAATTCCGCGCGGCCCGCTATCTGTGGGCACACATTACGCGCGATGAGTTCGCTTGCACCGATCCGCGCTCGCAAATGCTGCGCTTTCACACTCAGACCGGCGGATCGACGCTCACCGCGCAGGAGCCCGACAACAACGTCGTGCGGGTCACGCTGCAAGCGCTTGCGGCGGTGCTGGGCGGCACGCAGTCGCTGCACACCAACGGTAAAGATGAAGCGCTCGCGCTGCCCACGGAGCAGAGCGCGAAGGTGGCGCTGCGCACGCAACAGATCATCGGGTACGAGTCCGGGGTTGCCGACGTCGTCGACCCGCTCGCGGGATCGTACTACATCGAATCGCTCACCAACGAGATGATCGCGCGAGCGAGCGAGCTGATTCGCGAAGTCGACGATCTAGGCGGAAGCATCGCCGCGATCGAGAGCGGCTGGATGCAGACGCGGATTGCCGATTCCGCCTACGACGCGCAGCAGGCCATCGAACGCGGGACCAGCGTCGTCGTCGGCGTCAACAAATTTGCGGAAGACGAAGGTCACGATGCGGAGATTCCCTTGCAGCGCATCGATGAGTCGATCGAGCGCGAGCAGGTGGCCCGGCTGCACGCCTTCCGCGCGGCGCGCGACGCGACGCAGGTCGAGCAACGGCTCGACGCCGTGCGCCGCACGGCCGGCGGATCCGAAAACCTGATGCCGCATTTTATCGAAGCCGTCGACGCGGGCGCGACCCTCGGTGAAGTTTGCAACGTACTTCGCGAGGTATTCGGCGTCTATCGTGCCAAGGAAGTGGTCGCGTGACGATCGATCACATTGCAATCGTCGTCAAAGACCTCGATTCCGCAATTGCGCTCTACACGCGCACGCTCGGCTTTTCACAAGTCTACCGCGAGACGATCGCCGATCAAGGCGTCGAGGCGGTTGGCCTGCAGGCGGGCGATTCGGTCATCGAGCTCTTGCGGCCGCTGGATCCGACCTCGCCGATTGCACGCTTCCGCGGCGATGCCCAGTCGAAAATGCATCACACGGCCTACCGCGTCTCCGACATCAGCGCGGCGCTCGCAGAT
>Ga0153924_1001086_pt1 | contig 14945 bp, 10 predicted proteins | sample TSNJ008MetaG_FD_104709 | JGI IMG/M metagenome (GOLD analysis project Ga0153924, IMG submission 104709) | Attine ant fungus gardens microbial communities from New Jersey, USA - TSNJ008 MetaG | ecosystem: Host-associated > Fungi > Mycelium > Unclassified | place: USA: New Jersey, Wharton State...
CTTTGATGTCATTGAGAGACAAGGAGCATCCGTTTTGAGCTTTAACCGCGCTCCTTCCGGGAGCGTGTACGTGCAGTCGGTTGAGCAAGGATTGCTTTGCCGCCCCGGGATGACCCATCCACCCGAAGCTTGGGGAGAACTATCAAACCCTGCGATGGTGAAGAAGGCAACGTGGGGAATAACCAGGCCATTCGCAATGTAAGTGTTGTAATCCTCACCAAAATCGTACGTCCCAATCATCGGAACCTGTCCTGACGAAGGAAAGTCCCGCGCCTGATTCGGTACAACGAACTCACTGTTGAAAGAATAGTTCAAATTACTCGTTTGGAATACGTACTCCGCAAAGCCGCTTCCGTTGAATCCCCAATACGAGAACCCCGGTGGGTAATTGGTTTGAAGCGTGCTACTCCACGATTCGTAGTCGATGCAGCTTTGTGTATTGAGCGATATCCCATGACAGTCACCCTGGCTATCGTCACAATGCGGTAATTCTTCTTGAACAGAAAACGTATTTAGCCACGGCATCGCTTTTGTCGGATTGTCGCCATACGGATCATCATAACAGCCGTATTCACACCCTTGCACAACGTAGGCCGGCGTCGAGTTGTTCGACTGGTTTACCGGCGTTCCGCCGGTATCCGCATACCACACGCCTATTGTCGGAGAACCGCCAAAGGCCGCGATGTAGTTGTTGATAATGTTCGTGCTGTTCGGGTCCACGGTGTTCGGCACGTAACTGCTGCCGCCGGTAACCAGATTGGTCGTGAACCAATCATTCGGTCCGTAAACCTCACAACCGTCTAAAGTATACGACGTTCCTGTTGTCGTCTTTGGTGGGGAAGAAGGCGAAGTCGTGGGCGAGTCGGGAGCCGGCGACCTGTGGTGATAGTCCGACAAGACGGGGACGCTCCCTGACCCGCCACCGCCGCAGCCGGCAAGCGCAAATGCTCCGACGCATGCCACTAAAAGTAAAAAAGGCCGTGTGGAAGCTACCCAGTTGTAAATTTGCTGAGTCAAGTGGAACCTTCCGTTATGGTTGCTTCAGGGGACTTACTCGCCGTAGGCTAGGCGAATCTGTCACGAAAGGCGGCCATGCGCGCCTTCCGTAAAGTTATCGGTAAGCGACGAACATGATTTAGACAGATAAGCAAGCAAACTATGTAAAGATCACGTAAAGCACCGAGCTCATTCTCTGAACCGACGATAAGGGGCGCAGGGGCCCGCGCCCGTTTCGCGCTCGACTGATGAGCGCGGCTGACCTCGGAAGGGCAAGCCGGTTCCACACTGCTCCGGCCGGGCGAGAGTTCAGACTTTGCTCCGGCAGAGTTAATATGCAGCAGTTTCCATTGCCTTCGGTCGCCGGCTATTGCGCGTCCAAAGCGTGAAGAACCGGCAGTAAATCGCACGCGCTCATGCGCCGTCAGGCGACGTTGCGCACGTGCAGCGGTAGCAGCCCCGTGCATTCCTCAATGACGCCAAACGATCGGCGCAGAGCGTCGATTATCGCGGTCGGCATCGCCATTGTCGCAACTAGGGGTTTGGCGTGCTACTAGCCCGGCGTACTAAGATTTTACCAATTACCGTTGGAAGCGTTCGTGATTGTGCTCGCCTCGTTTGTACTGCGCACGCGTGCGGAGTCCCTCCGCTCATAATTCCGACTGGCAATGCCCGTCAGGATGATCGCGAGACAGCCGTCGACAGAGCAGAGGTGAGGGCTTCGGTCACAATTGGCCAGCTGTACGTTTCTGATACAAAGGTGCGAGCTGCGCAGCCTAGTTGCTTGCGCCACGCAGCATCAAGTAGAAGAGAGACGACAGCCTCAGCAAAATCTGCTGGATTATCGGCCAATAGAATGTTTTGCCCGTGTGTTACCGGAAGTCCCTCGGCGCCCACGGATGTTGACACCACAGGCTTTGCCATGGCCATTGCTTCGTAGATTTTAATTCGCGTCCCGCCCGCTATTCTTAGGGGTACGATGCTCACGGCAGCCTTCGCAACGAAAGGGCGGACGTCTTCGACCCAGCCAGTAATTTCAATGCCGCTCTCGCGATCAGCTAAGGCTAGCAATCGCCGCGTGGGGTTTCGGCCGACGATACTAACGGAGACATCCGGAACACGCTCACGCACCAGCGGAAGAATCTCCTTAACGAAGTAAAAGATGCCGTCTTCGTTCGGGAGCCAATCCATTGAGCCGGTGAAAACGATCGAGGCGGTTGTTTCCAATTCGGGCGAAGGTCTGAAATATTCGCTATCCACAGCTGTTGGCACGATGCTGAGCTTTGCTGGATCAAGGAAGTCCAGAAATTCCATCTTATCCGCTTCCGAAACGGCAAGCACGTGATCGGCTTTCTGGAGATACCTTCGCTCCGCCCGTTTCATCGTTTGCCATTCTCGCCACGAAACGAGCTTCCATAGAGGATGTCGCGCGACTTCATAATGACGCTTCCAAATCATCGTTTCCACGTTATGCATGAACACGACTTTCGCGCAGGGCCAGTCCCACGGTATCACGCCAGCAGAAAACAAGAAATCGCATAGGATCACGTCGTACGATTCTTCACGCAATAGCGCACGCAGCGCATTGCGGACTTGAGGCCGGCAGTACTTCGCAATGTTATATGGTGTTAGCGAGAAGGCCCGCATGGCGTACTCGCGCATTTCTGAGTAACTCTTGGCGCGCGGTAAGGCCAGCGGCACGCAAACGACACGGTCAAAGACATTCTCGAGCGTATCGTGAACGTCGTTGTCATGTGCTCCATAAAATGAAAAAAACGTAACAGAGTGGTGGCGTGCCAGCTCGCGAAGGATATTGTAGCTGCGAATCTTGCCGCCAGTGTCGGCGGGCACCAGTCCCCCCGCCTTTATCCAGAGAATCTTCATAGGAATTCGGTCTACCAGCAAATGCCTTCGTAATTGGGTCGGTCGTCCGGCCGGCGGCTCTTCTCAAGATTCACTAGATCGATGACGATGTGGTCGGACCGTAAATTGTCTCGCAGCACGTCCTTACTCACGCTGGGCGTCCCAATGACAACTATTTCGGCATTGCTGAGAACTTGCTGCAGATCTGTACAGAGCAGTGAGCCGATATGGGGAATGACGTGCTCGATATACAGTCGATTCGATCCGATTAACCGCCCCAGGGAGACATTTTCGTCCCAAACCTGAACCTGTCTACCTTCGCCGAGGAGCCGCTTTACCAATTCTACATGCGGACTCTCGCGCAAGTCGTCGGTTGCGGTCTTAAAGCTTAGACCAAGTAACCCAATCTTCTTTGGGCCGGCCTCTAGGATCTGATCGATTGCGCGCTCGAGATGCTCTCGATTACTAGGCAGAATCGCTTCGAGCAGAGGGAGTCTTAAGTCGTGTTCCTTAGCCCGGTAGTTTAGGGCGCGCACATCTTTCGGCAAGCACGAACCGCCAAATGCGAAGCCCGGCTTGAGGTAACTCGGCGAAATATTCAATTTTGTGTCGGCCGTGAAGAGGTTCACCAGGGCTTCGGCATCTACGTTAAGCTCCTTGGCAATCGTGCCCACTTCGTTTGCGAAAGATACCTTAAGCGCGTGCCACGCATTTGAAACGTACTTGAGCATCTCCGCGGTCCGAAAGGACGTTTCGAAGATGCGTCCCGGCGTCCAAGAATACACTTCGCGTAATAACTCGCTATGTGCTGGATCAGCGGTTCCGATAACCGTCATCGCTGGTTCGAGAAAATCGTTCACTGCGGTGCCTTCGCGCATGAACTCGGGATTCACGCAAACGCCGAAATCCTTGCCGGCGCGCTTGCCGCTGGCCTTCTCCAGCGCCGGAAGAACGATCGATTCGGTCGTGCCGGGCAAGACCGTACTCCTGAGCACGACCAGATGAAAGCGATCCGCTCGTCTGAGCGCCTTTCCGATCTCAAGGCAAACCGGCTCAACGTGCCCAAGATCGAGTCTTCCATTGCGCAAGCTCGGCGTCCCCACGCACAAGAAAGAAACCGTCGACTCCAGAACCGCGGACTCGGCATCCGTCGTGGCACGGAGACGGCGCCGATCGTGACCCTCAGCGATAAGCTCGTCGACACGTGGCTCGACAACCGGACTGTGGCCCGAGCTTAAGGCCTCGACCTTAGTTGGGCTGATATCCACACCCGTCACGTCATTGCCCTTGTAAGCAAGGCATGCCGCCGTAACCGTCCCCACGTAGCCAAGCCCGAAAACGCTCACGGATTTTGTCATGCAGAAGGTCTCATTTGTTAAGGCGGAAGTCCCAACAGACGCGAGCCTCAACGCTCCATAATTGGGTCGGAAGAGTTTTGCGCTAATGTCACTTGCCGAGCTACCATGGTAACATAGTAACTAAGGTGTTTGTGAAGGGACGAACGGCACAGAGTCCAGTCGGTCCGTTTCTAGGGGAATTATCAGACCGCACGAGGGAAGCTCTTACAGCGTGAGCGATCGGATCAAGGTTCTTCAAATAGGGAACTATCCTCCGCCGATGTGCGGTTGGGCCATTCAAACGAAGCTCGTTACAGATGAGCTACGTCGGCGCGGGCATCAGTGTGACGTGCTAAAGATCAATGAGAACCGGACGGTTAAAGACTCCAAATACATTGACGTTCAAGGGCCATGGGACTTCGCGCGCAAGGTTATCGTGCACGCCTTGCGGGATTTTAGGCTCAACGTCCATGTGAACGGTATGTCAAAAAAGGGCTTTTTGATAGCACTCTTTGCCGCCCTTGTAGGTCGAGCGGTGAACGAGCCCGCGCTCGTGACCTTTCATGGGGGACGTTCGCAGGAATACTTCCCAAGTCGCAGTCCTGGGTTTGCGCACTGGGCGTTTCGGATTCTCTTCACGCTGGCAGGAGCTATAGCTTGCGATAGCGCTGAGGTCAAAGACTCCATCGTCGATTACGGTATCCGTCCGGACAAGGTGAGCGTTATTCCAACATTTTCAGCTCAATATGTGAACTTTACGCCAGCGAAGCTTCCGCAGCACGTTGATGATTTTCTTGCACACCACGATCCCGTGATCTTTTCGTATGTATCGTTTAGGCCGGAGTACCGGCTGCCTCTCATACGCCAGTGTATCTCAGAATTTCGTAAGCGCTATCCGGCCTCAGGATTCGTCTGGTTGGGCTTTCCTGAAAAGGAATTTTCGAGCGCGCAACAATTCGTGCGCACTTGGACGACGGAGGATCAGCGCAGCCTCTTGTTGTTAGGTAATCTAGAGCACGACCCGTTCCTTACCCTGATGGCTCGGTCTTCCGCATATCTGCGCACACCTGTTTGTGATGGCGTAGCAGCGTCTGTACTTGAGGCGCTTGCACTCGGAGTGCCGGTCGTTGCTAGTGATAACGGTGTCAGGCCGGCCGGGGTCATTACGTATAAGGACGACGACGCATCGGAGATGTGCGCCAGGCTGATTTACGTCACCGAGCATTATTCAGACTGTAGAGCAACGCTGCCTCCCAAAGAAGACAATATTAGTAGCATGGCCGACTGGCTTGCGGGCGAGCCAGAAGTGCGGCGCCCCCCGGAAGTGGTGCGTGCGGGCTAACCGGGATCTTAAGACCGTGTGGACGCGAGTGCGTGGCATGAGCCGCGAGGAGCTTCTCGAGCGGTCGCGACAAGAGGTTTTCAAACGTGTCGACACGCTGTTGGCTGCGGTAAGGTACGCATCCTACGAGAGGTCGGCCATACCCGCGCGCTCTTCACAATTCTTCTTCGACGGGGAGAGCCGTCGTGCCGTGTGCACCGTCCTGAAGGACCGCTTCGGCCATAGAGTTCAGGAGATCATCTACCAAGCCGAATGTTATCGCAATCATCGATTCGATTTGCTGGGCTTCACGAATCTAGATTATGGTGCTGAGATAGATTGGCATTGTGATCAAGTTCACAGCAAGCGAGCGCCGCGAGTCCCATTTTACAAGATCCACTACCTGGATTTCGACGAAGTTGGGGATGTCAAGATTACATGGGAGCTTAATCGCCATCAGCATTTCGTAACACTTGCCAAAGCATACAATCTGAGCGGCGATGAGCGGTTCTGCGATGAGCTCAGCCGGCAGTGGCGGTCTTGGCACGCCGAAAATCGATATCCCGTCGGTGTTAACTGGACTAGCAGCCTTGAGGTCGCGATCCGCACCCTCTCTTGGATCTGGACATACTTCTTGCTTGAAGGCACCCCAGCTATGAGCGAGGCGATTCGCTCCGAGTGGCTCAGGGCGCTTGCCGTAAACGCTCGACACATCGAGCGCTACGACTCAACCTATTTTTCCGCTAATACGCATCTGCTCGGAGAAGGCGTAGCGCTCTTTTTCGTTGGGACGCTGTTTCCGGAACTTGCCTCAGCTCGAAGATGGCAGGAACGCGGCTGGAACATTATCTTGCGGCAAGCGCAATGCCAGGTGCGCAGTGATGGTTTCTACTTTGAGCAGTCAACGTATTATCACGTTTATGCGGTAGACTGCCTGCTGCATTCCATGATACTTGCGTCGATCAACGGTGTGCAGGTCCCAGTTGCCCTTGAAGAGACGATCAGTAAGATGCTCGAAGCATTGTACTTATTATGCAGGACGCGCGTACCGCCGATGTTCGGTGACGACGACGGGGGTCGGCTGTGGGATCCCCGCCGCAATCGTGCAACGAACATGTCAGATCCGCTTGCAACCGGTGCGATCCTTTTGAGGCGGGCGGAGTTCAAGGCTGTGGCGCGTGATCTGACTGAAGAAGCGCTGTGGCTCCTGGGAGACCGTGCTATAGCGCTTTGGGATGAGCTCGAGGAATGCGAGCCTGCGCCGGGCTCGATGGCTTTAAGGGCCAGCGGTCTATATATGATGTCCGGCGATAATCCCTCGGAGCAGATTACTATAGACGCGGGCCCACACGGTGCGTTAAACGGCGGTCACGCTCATGCTGATGCGCTTAGCATCTGCCTGTGTCGCAACTATAAAGACTTGCTCATAGATCCCGGAACCTTCGAGTACGTCAATACGAAAGAACGCAATTCCTTTCGAGCTACACGCGTACATAATACCTTGCAAGTCGATGGCCGCGATCAAGCAGACACGGACGGGCCTTTCGGCTGGAAATCGTTGCCGTCGGCACGTGCCGATCTTTGGGTTTGCGGACGGCGCTTCGATTTGTTCGCTGGCAGACACGAGGGCTATTGCCGGCTGAATGATCCGGTTCTCCACCGCAGGTGGGTGTTCTCGATGAAGTCCACATTCTGCCTGGTGAGGGACGTTGCGGAAGGTGAACGGGCGGTGCATCGGTTCGACATACATTGGCATCTCGGTCCGGAACTGACGTTGCAGCCTACTGAGCAGCTGGTCTTCCGTGCAGACGACGGAGACGGCTTAGCCATCATCGCACCGGAAGAACACCAATGGACCCAAGAAGTATGCTCTACGGTGTGGTCGCCAGTTTACGGCAAAAAGGAGCGCGCACTACTCGTACGTTTTGCAGTCGCGAACAAGGCCGCGGCTGAATTTTGTGTCGCACTCGTTCCACTCGAAAGGACGACCCAAGACGTCGGCGTACTAAGCGCGATGGGGAAGGATCCTCGCGGTGCCGTCAGCGGATATCGGTTTCATACTCAACGGGAGTCGTATAGCATCCTCTTCGCTCGAAGCGGCGAAGCTTGGACGTTCGATTCGTTCGCAAGTGATGCGGAGTTTGTTTGCTTGAAGACGAGCGACTACGAAAAAGACGCACTAATGTTTTGCAACGGAAGCTGGTTGGAGATCGATGGGAAGAGAGTGGTGAACTGCGCCTCTCCAGTGACTTGCTGCGAAAGAACTCTGTAGAGCTATCGGATTGCGGTCGCGAGGCATTCCATGCTCGAGAACATTGAATATCGATTCTCGCGCTGGGCCTATCGGGATGACTCCAACCTTTAACGGGAGATGTTTACAAGAACCGAAGTAAAGTACTATCAAATGCCTCATTCTTAACGCCCGGACAGTGCAGACGTGCTTCTGCTGATTTCGTGATATCGCTTGATAGCCTCGAACATTTCGCAGATCCATCTGGAGCCTTGAATCTCATGTATGATCTGTTGGCACCAGCGGCACGCTGCTAGTGTCTTTTGGGCCACCTTGGTTGCATCAGCTTGGAGGACATAGGTGCTCCCTTTCCCCATGGTCGCGCATCTTACTCAGCGGGCATGCATTATGCCGTTGGTATAGTGCGACGAGGAACTCAAAGATTTCGCACTTCAAAGAAGTAAGCGGTAGGCTGAACTACGACCATTGGCGCGTCTGAGCGTCTTGTTGCCGCCAGTGCTTTTTCGCGCGTCGCGATTACACCGGTCCCCATACGCGCGCTTAGACGTCTACACAATGAGCTCACCCGTGAATTCACGACGTCCGTTGTCAGGGGTGTGCTGAGGAAATAGCGGATTCCGGTGCAGCGCGATCGAGCACCTCTTCGAACTGCCGAGCACGGTTCACCGAGACGCTACAGAGTGGCGAGGTACGTATTTTCATGTTCGTGCGCGCTAATGGACGTCACTATCCTGAACGTCTCGATCGTTCAGGACCGAAGCCCCAAAGGCCCCATTGCTTTAGTCTACAGCCGATGCTCATCAGGTAGCAGTTCTTCGTTCGCAATGTCGTCCATGGGCCGAATGCGCGTTGCGAAATATCGACATCGGCGCTACCATATTACCACGACCTTTAACACCCGGGGAAGACGATGAAGGGGTCCTACGCAAAGGAGTGAGCAAGATTATCGTGGAGAAGTGGGTTCCCCCGCACAAAGGTATCGGAAGCATCCGATCCGCACACTTGTTAAAGCACCTCATCATATGTACGACTTCCGAGCACGCCGTATACGCGTACAATGGCGAAGGAAGTGCCCGGCGCTTTGCAGAGGTGCTCGAGTACGCGGTTTGCGGCGGTAGTCACGACGGACGGACACACGAAAGCTGTGTGCGATGCTCGACTGCTGGAAAAGTATGAAACTGCTGCCACAGGATCAGCTAGTCAAGACCAGCAGGGTTGATCATGCAGAATGGCACTATCGGCCTCTGCTGTCCTTTATTGTGCGTCGACGTTTTACGCTGGCACTAAGTCTTTTGCCACCCGGACGGGTGCACCGAATGCTCGAAGTCGGTTACGGCAGCGGCATCTTCATGCCCGAATTGGCGCAGAGGTGTGAGGAGCTTTACGGCATCGACATTCATTCAGAGGCTGCTACGGTGCAGGCGCGACTCGAGCAGTGCGGAGTTCGCGCCACGCTTTCCCGCCAAGACGCGGCAAACACGGATTTCCCGGACGGCTTCTTCGATACAATCGTATCCCTGAGCGCGCTAGAATTCATCGAGCGGATGGATGAAGCTGCCTACGCCTTTGCTCGCGTGCTGAGGCCAAACGGCCGGCTTGTTGCGGTCATGCCGGCGAAATCCGCGTTCTTGGATTTCGCTCTGCGTGCCGTGACGGGAGAGGACGCTCAGCGCGACTACGGCGACCGGCGCGAACGCGTTTTACCCGCCCTGCTCAGGTACTTTCGTATCGAACGCAAGAGAAAGTTCGCTCCGATCTACAACGCGTACGAGTTTGCACCTCTGCCGCCTAACGACTCTTCCGCGGCCGTTTAATGCTACGCTAGTGGCTAGGCGATCGGCGGCGTAAGAGGGTCGCTGCGGTGCGTGGGTCGACACAGCGTGCACCGGCACCGATGGTCTTTATGGCCGATATTAGCTCCGGAACTGACGCGTCTTTTACGATGTAGCATCAACACCGACCGAAAGGCATCGTTGCATGAGTTCCGGCTGTGGGTAGATGGAAAGTAAGTAGATTCGAGCCGAAGGACAATCTGCGCGAAAATGTTCGATCAGAGTATCGAGGTTATCTAATCCCGCATTCGCCGGATGAAGGCACAAGAGTTACTGCGTTACGCGTCCGCACGCTTGTGACGCCTGAGAGGATCCGAGACTGGTCGCTCACCAGCTTGCGAGGTCGCGATCCCACGATAGTCGTTCGCTGCGATACTGGAGAGAATCGCTGCTCTGCGATCGCCGCCGATGGTGATGGCAACATGATCGACCTGGCGACCGCGTGCGCCGGAACCACGGGAGATTTGCGCCCCTATGACCGTGCAGCTGGGTTTTTTCGCGCGTTTCGGACCTACGCTGGCGTCACGCCGGGCCGGACCGACGATTTGGCGGGCCGAGGGCTCGGAAAACCGCCGGAATCGCTCGGCGGCGATAAGAATAAGAGGCTCATATGGGGAATCCCTGATTCAATCAATGCATTGCTCAATGGCGCCAAACGATAGGCGCAGAGTGTCGATTATTGTGGTCGGCATCGCTATTGTCGCTACTATCTTGCTCGTTCTCCATTTTTCGCGTCTGAGGGGCGGCTCTTCGTTTTCGTTCTTTCTTGATTTCAATGCGTTTTATTGTGGCGGGCAAGTAGTCGCTCTACGAGCCGATCCCTATCACGTACAACCTCTTCTCGATTGCGAAGATAAGTATCCGCGCCTTGAAGCAGCTCGCGGCATTGCCATCCCAGCTCCCCTTCCTGGGTATGACTTTGTCCCGCTTGCGATGATTTCACGCCTCCCTTACGAGACGGCACGCTTCTGTGCGCTCGGCGTCATGTTGGTGTCGTGCGTCGTTCTCGTCGTGGCAGCAGCGGGCATCGCTCGCTGTTCAGTATGGGCAGTAGCTGCTATGCTTGCGCCGATTCTCTACAACTCGATCAATATCGGGCAATCGCCGCCGATTCTAGCCGCGTCGATGATCGCACTGGCAGCGTTTTTGATGGCGCGCCGTTATTACGTATGGGCGGCCGTCGCCTGCTGTGCGGCTATGTGTGAACCGCACATGGCCCTCCCGAGTTACTTAGCCGCCTTGATCTGGGTGCCGCGGTGCCGGTTACCTTTGGTCGCCGGCGGTTTGACGTTGGCGCTCCTTAGCGTTGCGGCGATCGGCCTGCCGGCCAATCTCGAATACTTCGATCGAGTGCTTCCCACGCATAGCCTTATTGAAGTGCACCACCCCGATCAGTACAGCCTAACGTGGATCCTGGGATATTTCGGTGTTCCGGATCAGCTTGCTGTTTTGCTAGGGACGCTTTCGTACGTGGCGATGCTCGCAGTTGGGCTTCTGATCGCTCGCCGATACGCAGCTCGTTTCGGCACTCCCGAAGCATACGTTCTGCTTCCCGCGGTCTCGGCAATGCTTGCGGGTCCGTTCGTGCATCTCTTTCAAATCGGCGGTGCCATCCCGGGTTGTCTCTGGCTCGTGAATCGCTGGCGAGCATCAACGCCGTCAGTTGTAGTCATCTTAATCGTGCTCGCAATGCCGTGGATCGCCATGACCGATTGGCATTTCGTCGGCGCGAAATTTCTTGGCTTTCTGAGTTGGATGATCGTACTGGCCCTATTTGCCGCTTGGGAACTGGCGCCGCAGTGGCGTGATCGGCACGCCGCTATCAAATTCGCCGCAGTTACGGCAGCGTTGATAGCGTTGCTCGGCGCAGGTATACATGCAATTCCGACGCGCGTAGTGCCACCGCTTGCGAGCGCCGGCCCACGAAAACTTCAAGAATCCGCGCTTGCGTCCAGCAGCTATGCGGCGTTTGTCGCCAAGATGAGCCGGCAGAACAGCGATCAGACTTTCTGGGCCAAGGTCCCGACGTGGCTGGCACTCTCGTTTTTTGTCGCACTGCCACTTTGCGTCACGTATCAGCAGAAACTGGCGGATTTTCGAGATGCCGACTTAGATCACTCGCGACCTCAGGGCTTATGGTAAATCCCGCTTAAGATGTCACTCGCCAGAGGTGTTAGTGTCGCAATGCGTCTAGGAGCTGCAATGTACACGCCAGCGCGTTCGGGCACGTCGCTATGCCACGATCGACAGCGATAAAAGGATCCTAAGTAACCCCTCGCATGAAAGAACTGCCTCGCCGCGCATCCAGCAGCTCCACGCTGTGCATAGCGATTCTTGGAGTGGTCATGGTTGGTCTCTATGCGTTCGAGCAGCGGGTCATTGATGCCGCCGCAAACGCCCAGCATGGCGTCTCCGGCACGATCACGGCGGACTTCATCCGCTCGCTTCCCTACCCGGTTGTCTTCCCTCAGTTCTCGCACCAGCGAACATATCTGCTCTTGGTCGCGATCGGACTCGCGCAGGCCGCGACGTTGTTCCTTCTGTGCCGTGTTATTCGCTCGCAGCGTATCACGCTTCGGGGTTGGACGATCCTTGCCGTCTGCGGCATCGCGATGCTGTTGATCTCGCTCCACGCGCGCAGTCTCCTTAGCTCAGATGTCTACGCCTACGTCGGCTACGCGAAGATCGGTGGAATTGCGAGCGCGTACACGCCGCCCGCAAAGCGCTTTCCGGCTGACCTCTCGGCTGTAAATCGGATCTGGGGCCTGCCGATGGTGCCGAGCTATTATGGCCCACTCTGGGTTGTGCTCAGCGAGATGGTGGCGGGAGGACTGCGAAGCCTAGGCGCGGCGATCTTCGCCTTCCGGCTCTTGGAAATCGTTCCGTTCGTAGCCATCGCTGCCGTGCTCGCCACGCGAAAGTGCGCGCAGGTCCTTCTGCCGCTGTTCATTCTCAATCCGGCGATCAACAATTTGTACATCGCGAACGCGCATAACGATCTTGTGCCCCTCGCGTGTCTTGTCGTTGCGCTCGCCGTCGTGACTCGTCTGCCGATCCTTTCCGCACTTCTCGTCGTGCTCGCGTCGCTCATAAAAATTCCGTTCGCAGCTTTCGCTTTAGTCGCGTTCGCCGCTACGCCGCGGCTAAAGCAGCGATTGGAATGGGTAGCTGTGATCCTCATTGTCGCCGCTGTTGCGGCGTTACTCTTCGGCGGCCTGGCCTATATCCACGACTTGTTCGCCCGCGCGTCCGTGGGCGCTGCGCCGTTGCAAGCTGGCGGAACGCGGGAACTCGAGCGCCGAATCGTCGAACGGTCGTTACTCGGTGTCTCGCTGCTGGCACTCGCGGCAGCATTCGTGCGCGGGTGGATTGTGCGAAGCGCCGCGTTCACGTTCATCGGGATGAGCCCAGTCGATATCCAATCGTGGTACAGCGGTTGGGGCCTGCCATATGCCGCGCTAGAAGATGGTGCGCTGATGACATTCTTGGTGCTGCTGCCGCTCGTTTCGCCGCTGCTTGAAGCGGCGTTCCGCGCAGTCCATTACCGCATGATGGTCATCGTGCTGCTTGCGGTTGGCGTCGAACTAGTCGCACGCGGCGCGAGGCTTCAGCGATAAATGGAGAACTGACGGACCATGACATCGCCCTCCTAGGGATATTTTCGCTCCACCGTCACGCATAGCACGAGCTTCCAGGCTTCGCGAGCATCAGGTATCATGTCGTGTGCAAAGCCATTATGATAGAGATACTAACTCCACGCGGCATGTTTCGTTCACGCGACGTCTTACGCGGCCTCGGAGTGGAGCATCGCTATTTTGCGGCTGACGTCCCGGACAAACGCCTTCCCCATACGCGTGTAATCGCGCAGGTCGCTTCGCGTCGGTATCAGCACGGCCGCGAGCGGTAAGTCGGTCGATCTTAGGAAGAACGCAATGCTGACGCTTTGACCCAGGAGATACGCCAATGCCGTAGCTGTCGCCGCACCTATCATACCAAAGCGCTGCACTAGGAACCATGACGCAACGATGCAAAGCAGCGCCGCGACCGCGTTGCTGATCAATGGGATTTCGGGCTTGCCAATCTTTAGGTTGAAATAGTTCCAGAAGCACATATTAAGTGACAAGAAGATGACGGAAATTAGGAGGACACGGAGTGCGGGAACCAGCGGCAAGTAGGCGCTACCGTATAGTAGCCAAACGCCGTACGGTGCAAGCGCGAAGCAGGCCACGCACACGGCCAATGACAGCAAAAATGTGGCGCGTACGCATTTCGCCGTCAGCAGTACGGCTTCTTCGCGGACCATGGAGCCGACATGTGGCGAGGTTACGATCCCGGGGACTTGAGTGACTATCAGTAGCGCCTCGGCGGCCGACACGGCGACGGCGTATTCTCCCAGGACGCTGGGAGTCGTGAGCAACGCGACAATGTAAAGGTCGGCACGATAGTTCAATAGCGAGACAAGATTAACGAGACCGACTCGCAACGCGAACAGCAGGAATTGTCCGAGCCGAACTGTTCGCGCGGGTAGCGCGCGAGCGTCATAGAGAACGATAACTAAGCACGCTGCCCCGACTAGAGCGGTGACTACCACGAATGCCGTCACGGCCACGGCCGCCGTGTGGGGGAAGAGCCCCAGTGCGATGCCGATGCCGATGAGCAATGCAACAGTGGAAAGCAACTGATAGGTGGTATTCCAGCGGATACGCTTCGTTCCAAGCGAATAGCCTAATATCATCATGGCCGGAACGGTAGCGGGAAGGAGAACCAGCGACGGCACACATGCCCAGGCGTTACGCCCCAGCTCGGCCATCGCGATAACGGGTATGGCACCCACCGCGGTAAAGATTGCTCCCGTCAACAGCGCAGGGCGCAATATGCCGCGCCCGACTTTAGCGTTGAGCATAAAGTACGAGACTGCGTAAGATATTCCGGCAAAAACAGCAAGAACCAAGCCTGTGTATACCGCGGGTAACGCATAGAGCCCGCGGTCGTGTGGACCGAGCGCGCGCGAGACGAGAACGCTAAGGGCAACCGCGAAAACCGTTTTCAGAATGCGCCCAAACAATGTGTAGACGCCGTCATAGAACATTCCCTTTGCATTTGCATTCACCGGGCCGTCAAGAATCGCCGTCATATCAAGTTGACCCGCACAAGACTCAAGCGGTTCGAGAATGCTGCGCGTACAATAGGCGTTTGCGAAACCCCGAGCGTACGGACTACAAAGCCGGTGGCTGTCCCCGCATTGCGATCGAGGGGATTGCGCGTATCGATCGCGATCTTGCGGCGTACACGTGCGGCGACGGAACGGGGGTCTACGTCGCGAAAGCCAGCGTGGTCGGTGACCA